>ERZ827492.398-NODE-398-length-42099-cov-5.256683_pt1 | contig 42099 bp, 43 predicted proteins | sample MGYA00519704_ERZ827492 | MGnify/ENA primary metagenome ERZ827492 (study PRJEB31778, sample SAMEA3449325) | human gut metagenome | biome: human gut; feature: human-associated habitat; material: faeces | place: United Kingdom | collected 2010/2012 ... | reverse complement strand
AGCACATTTTTTGTGTTCCTCTTAAAAGATGCCATTTCTTAACTTAATGACATTGGAGCATTATCTCTTCTTCGCATCGGTTTTATTAAACTTATCTCTACGCTTTGTGGATTGAATGAATAGACGCTTCATTTCTTGTGTATCTTCTTGTTCTAAAGAATCTCTAAAGTGAGAGATCGAATCGATAAACTGGTTGATTTCATCTAATAAGATATCTTTATTCATGATAAATAATTCGGTCCATAAATCTTCATTGATTTTCGCAATACGAGTTAAATCCCGAAAGCTATCTCCCGTATATTCTACAAGATGTGCATTGTCATGGGTATTCATTAAAGATACCGCAATGACATGGGTTAATTGAGATAAAAAGCCAATCATTTTATCATGCTCTTCAATGGATAGAGTACAGATTCTACCAAATTCCATCTTATTAGCTAATTCTTTTACAGCTTCAACTGTTTCATTTTTATTCTTTTGAGTAGGAACAAGAATAAAGTTTGAACCCTTAAAAATCGTTTCATCACTAAATTCAATACCACGAGATTCTCTACCACACATGGGGTGAATGCTTAATAATTCAAGATCTTCTCGTAATACATCTTGAATGGGTTTGACAATATTTGTCTTTACACCACTAATATCCATTAATAATGAATTTTTAGGAATATCATTCTGATAGACTTCAATCCAAGGAAGAATTTTAGTTGGATATAAACAGAAGATAAATGTATCACACTTTGAAATGACATCTAAAGGATTTGTGCTACCATCTACGATGATTTTTAATTCTTTGGCTTTACCAATGGTTTGTTGAGATACATCAATACCATAGACGTTGTAGTTTAAGCGTGTTAGTTTCTTCGCAAAACTCGCTCCCATTAATCCAAGTCCTATAATCGCAATATTTGTCATAGAATCTCAACCTTTCCACCTAAGCTTTGAATGTCTTCAAAGAAAGTAGGGTAACTCTTTGTGATGGCTTGGGCATCATCAATAATACATTCGGAACCTGCACATAATCCAAATACCGTCATTGCCATAACAATACGGTGATCATTATGTCCAAAGATTTCTACTGTATTATTTGATTTATAGTGTTCTTTACCGTGAATTTGAATGGAATCAAATGTAGAAGTAATATCTACACCCCATTTTTTTAATTCTGTTTCCATAGCTAGAATACGATCACTTTCTTTCATGCGTAAACGAGCTGCATTCACAATATTGGTTTCACCATTTGTGAAGCTGGCCAAGACACATAAGATTGGACCTAAATCTGGACAATTAGATAAGTCGATAGTTTGTGGTACAGGTTGTTTTTTTGTGAATGTGATCGTATCCTTGTCACTTGTAAAACTAGGAATACAATCTAAAATGGCTTTATCTCCTTGTTTACTTAACATGTCCATGTTGGAGCATGAAAGAGTATTGTTTAAAGTGCCTAACACCGCAAAGAAGGCTAGTTGAGAAAAGTCTCCTTCTACAGAAACATCTTGTGCTTTATAGTGTTGGTTTCCTTTTATTAAATATGAATTTGAACTTGTTTCCAAAATTTCAATGCCAAATTTCGCTAACATTTGAATCGTAAGATTTACATAGCTCTTTGATTCATAAGGCTCAGTAATTGTAAGTGTACTATCTTGACCTAATAATGGAAGGACAAACATGAAGCCTGTAATAAACTGACTTGAAATATCTCCTTGTACAACATAGTCTTTTGCTTGTAGATTTCCACTCACAATGATTTCTTTATCGGATTGATTAAATTCAATGTTTTGTTTTTTAAATTCATTCGCATATACATCCATAGGTCTTTGAAGCAATCTTCCTTGACCTAAAAATTTAACTTTGGCATTTGTACATGCAGCAAGTGGAATCAAGAAGCGTAAAGTAGAACCGGATTCATTCGCATTACACGTAATACTTCCTTCTTGTTTAAAAAGATTAGTGCCTGTTACTTCATATGTAGTTTCATCGATTTGTTTAATTATAGCACCCAAAGCTTTCATGCAGCCAACGGTTGCTTCAATATCCTTTGAGTTTGTGACATTAGAAACAAGACTTGTACCATCACTTAATGAGGCGCAAATCAATGCTCTATGCGCCATAGATTTGGATGCGGGTATCTTTACATTTCCATGTACTTTACTTGGTGTTACTTTTACTTTCATTCAAAATCCCCCTGAAGTGGCTTAATGGCAAGCCTAGACATATATAAATCTAATAAACCAAACGCAACTACACTATCCACAACAATTCTTGCTCGGTGCAAGATGCATGGGTCGTGTCTTCCTTGAATTTTAAGATCCACGTTTTCTTTTGAAAGATAATCCACAGATTCTTGTGTTTTAAAAATCGATGGTGTTGGCTTAATACAAGTATGGATTAAAATTGGCATACCATTTGTGATGCCGCCATTGATTCCGGCATTGTGATTTGTCTTGGTTTCAATTTTATCATTAAAACGGAAGGCATCATTGGCTTGAGAACCTTTAAGTTTCGCAAAGCCAAATCCTTCACCAAAGGAAACGCCTTTAACGGCTGGTACAGAGAAAATTAAGTGCGATAAAATGCTTTCTACTGAATCAAAGAAAGGTTCTCCTAGTCCTGTAGGAAGACCTATAATGGCAGTTTCTAAAATACCACCTAATGAATCACCTTCAGCAGCTGCTTTTTCGATTTCTTGAATCATTTGATCTTTGACTTGATTATCTAAAACCGCAAATGTTTTATCATTGACTTCTTGAATTTGTTTTTCTAAAACACGAGAGTCCTGACTAAAAGGTATATCCGATAGCGTATATAAGCTTTCAATGTGTGATCCAATTACAATGCCTTGTGATTTCAGAATTTGTCGACAAATACTTCCGGCAGCTACAATGCATGCGGTAAGTCTTCCAGAAAAGTGTCCGCCACCACGATAGTCTTGATATCCGTTGTATTTTTCAAAGGCAGTAAAATCAGCATGTCCAGGACGCAATCTTCCATGAAAAGCAGAATAGTCTTTTGACTTTGTGTTTTGGTTTTCAATTAGAATGGTAAGAGCTGTACCTGTTGTATAGCCATTATACATTCCAGAAAGAATATGCACTTCATCCGCTTCGTGTCTTTGTGTTGAAATTTTACCTGTTGCCTTACGCTTATCCATGTCAGATTTGATTTGTTCCATATCCACCTTAAAGCCAGCAGGAAGGCCATCTAACGTAATACCAATGGCAGGACCATGGCTTTCACCAAATAATGTCCAAGATATATTTGTACCAAAATTATTTTTCATAAGGTCCTCTTTCTAATACTTCTTGTATTTCTTGAAAAGAAAGTTCTTTGATGATGTAAGAACCAGATTGTTCAACTAAAACGGTAGATACTGTATTATGACTGCTTTTCTTATCATGTGTTACATATTCTAATAATGTGGAAGTATCATAGTTTGGTACTTGAGGCAAATCTAGCTTTTTATATATGTTTAATACGCGTTGTTTTAATGCTTCATCTTCAATAAAGAATAACATACCCATCGCCACGCATTCTCCATGAAGATATGTATTTAATCCATATGCCGATTCAATGGCGTGTCCAATGGTATGTCCAAAGTTTAAAATCTTTCTAAGATTACTTTCTCTTTCATCTTGTTGAACTACATCTCGCTTTAATTCAATGGAACGTGTTATAATCGCATCGATATCTAATGTGTCTTGTTCAAATAAAGAGACTAAATGATCATCTAAAATGAGTCCCATTTTTAAAGCTTCACATAATCCATTGTGTTGTTGACGAAGAGAAAGTGTAGATAATACGTTTGGATCGATAATAACGGTTTTAGGTTGCCAAAATGCCCCTACAATGTTTTTGTAGGAACCCATATCAATAGCTACTTTTCCGCCTACACTTGAATCAACCTGGCTTAATACAGTTGTTGGGATGTTGTAGAAATCAATGCCGCGCATATAGCTAGCGGCGACAAAACCTGCAAGATCTCCGACAACACCACCGCCTACCGCAATAATGGCATCTTTTCTAGACATGTTGTGTGAAATCATTTCTTCTAAAAGATTTTTATATTGATCAAAACATTTGGATGGTTCACCTTGCGGAATGGTGCATATAAAAGAATCAGGACACTGTTCTTTTACAATGTTGACCCATTTTTCAGGCACACCTGTATCTGTGATAATCGCAATTTTTCTTGATACAGGAATATATTCATGTACTTTTTGAATTGCGTTTCTTTCAATATATATTGGATATGAATGATTTTCTAAATCGACATTTAACTTCATAATAAAAAACTCCTTTCATATATCATACCATGAACATAAGCTTTTTTCAGAAATTTTCTGAAAGAAATAGTATAATGAATATATGGAGTACTTAGTTAAGGTTCAAGACTATTTGAAATTGAAAATAAAGGATACATATCGTTTGGCTCATTCGTATCGTGTCGCAAATATTGGAAAGGAAATTGCTGAAAAAGAAGGGTTGAATGTAGAAGATTTAATGATTGCGTGTTTGTTGCATGATGTGAGTTATTGTACACCTTTTAAAACACAGGATGAGTGGCAAAATCATGGAAGGGTATCTAGTAAAATGGTGCGTATATTTCTTGAATCGATTGACTATCCTAAAGAACGTATTCATGATATATGTTATGCCATTGCGATTCATGTAGATTTAAAAGCGGATTTTGATGGGGAATATAATGCGTTTACACTGAGTGTACAAGAAGCGGATAATATTGATCGTGTAGGCGCCTATCGCTTATATGAAACGTTAGAAGCTGTGCAGTTTAGTAAACAACCAATAGATGTACAGATTCAATATGTGGAGTCTATGTTACAAACATTGAATGAATATGCTTCTTATGAGTGTACAACAAAGACGGCACAAACATTATGGCTAGATCGTATTCAATTTCAAATGAATTATTTTGAGCGCCTAAAAGATCAATTAAAAATATCCACAGCCTTATAAGCTGTGGATAAATGTTTCTACACGATACATGATTTGTTTCAGATTCTCAATGTCTGTTTGAATATTTCCTGTTTCTAAAGAATGATTCCCATCAACAATGCTATGAAATTCAATAAGATGATAAATACAATAGTGTTCAATCTTATCGAAGTTAGCCCACTGATCTTTGGTTCCAGAATACACTAAATCTTTTTGTTGAAGATATTCCAAAGTAAAATCTAATGGTGTGAAATAGATATTGGCAGTTAACTTATATTCATGGGCAAGTTTAGCTGCACAGTAAGTACCTATACTTTTTGAGATAAAGAGAATGGAATCATAAGCTTTTAAATCGAATTTATGAATTTGGTCTTTGGCTTGTTTATATGCCTTATTTTTAGATTTGTTTAAATCAAAGTCTAGGTTTTTAAAATGAATTTCTTTTATTTCATAATCCATATTTTTTAATATCTTCTTTGAATAGTATAGTAATGGCTTATCTGTGTGATATCCAATTCCAGGAAATAATATAGCTAGTTTCATGCCTTTAGTATATGATTAGTTATCTAAATTATCAATGGCATATTGTGCTTCTTCAGCTGTAAACTTTTCTCCATTTTCTGAGGTTAATTGATCATAGATGGCATCTTTTGACATGCTCATAGTTTCTTGATAGTTCTTTGCGGACTTTAAAGCTGCTTCTAAATAGTCTCCCTTGATGTTATCAATGGCATATTGTGCTTCTTCTGGTGTAAACTTTTCTCCATTTTCTGAGGTTAATTGATCATAAATTCTAGCTTTTGACATATGCATGGTCTTCTTATAGTTTTCACCACATTTTAATGCATTTTCATTATAATCAGCATTTAGATTGTCAATCGCATATTGTGCAGCTTCTGCATCAAACTTTTCTCCATATTCTGAAGTCAATTGATCATAAATTCTTTGTTTGGACATGTGCATCATTTTACTGTAATTTTCAGCCTTATGCAGTGCATTACGATACTCTTTTGGAACGCTTGTATCTTCCTTTGTTTCTACTATTTTTTCTTTTGTTTCTTTAGTCTTAGTTTCTTTATCATTTGCTGTTGAACATGCGACTGCCGATAAGACAATAGCGGCTGTTAAAAATACTTTTAAACCCTTTTTCATATATACTCCTTATTTCTTTTTCTTTAGTATAAGAAATATATAAAGATGTTTGGTATGCCGTGAGCATACATTTAGAAGAAGGTGTCGATCCATACAAAGAATTCTACGTTTATAAATGTGAATATAAAGTAGATAATAAAGTATAAAATAAACCAAGGTATTTTTTTGAAATGTTTGTGAAACAGATTCTTGTTGTAGTAAAGGAATAAACCAAAATACATAAATGTAAAACAACTAATTTTATTGAGTGTGCTGTTTTTGATAGTTTCACCAGGTTGCATATCAACTGTTACCATAAACATAAATACAATCCAGGCAAGACTAATCATCTTGGATTTGAATGTGTCATTATTAAGTGGTGGAATAATAACTAGTTTTTGTTGAATGGCTAGATCCATTTCTTTAACCGAATTATAGCGATTCTTATAATCCAATTGTGTTGCCTTTAAAATAACTTGTTTTAAATCAAAGGAAATATTGTTTTGATGTTCTAGTGAACCATTTAATAGGTAGTTCATTAATTTACCCAAGGCATATATGTCTGTTTGCGGATTGGATTGTTGAAAACCAAATTGTTCAGGTGCTGCATAGCCAACACTGCCTAAAATAAGGGTATCTTTATTTTTTTTGGAATCTAGAAAACGAGCAATGCCAAAATCAAGGAGTGTCACCTTATTATTGTGATAAATAATATTTTCTGGTTTGATATCACGATGGATAATAGGTGGATTTAACTTATGTAATGAATCTAAACATTCACATAATTGATGCATGATGTCTTTAACTTGTTCTTTTGAAAAGGATTGTTGATCCAATGTTTTACCTTCTATATATTCTTCAATTAGTATTAAATGGTTGTCACTTTCTTGTATCACAAAAATTTTAGGTAAGTATGGATTTTTTATCTTTTGAAGTGTTTGATAAAGTGTTTTATCATAATAGTTTAATTCTTTCTGGATATATTTAGTGTGTGATGTTTCATGTTCTACTAATGAAATAGTTTTATCTTGATCTTGTTTAATTATTTGTAAAGTCTTCATAAATTGCTCTTTCTTGTGTATATTATAAGTATTATGGCAGAGACAAATCAATTATTAAAAACAATTCAAGAAACAAAGAGTGATGGATTAAGTACTTTGATGGAAAGTCTAGATAATTTAACTTTTTCACAGTATTTAAATCACATATTAGAAATTAAACATGTAACTAAGGCACAAGTTTTATCGAAGACAACGATTCAAAGGAATTATGGGTATCAAATATTTGATGGATCCAAGGTTCCTAATAAAGATAAGGTGATTCAGTTAAGTTTAGGATTAGGCTTAGATTTACGTATGACAAACAACTTATTGTCGTTATCGAATAATGGGATGTTGTATCCAAAAGTAAAAAGAGATGCATTATTGATTTATTGTATTGAGAACAAGAAGAGTGTATATGAAACCAATGAGTGTTTGATGGAGTATAAGTTAGAATTATTGGATTAGTGGTGAGAAAATCATCACTTTTTTGTTGACAACGGAAAGTCAAACTCCTATAATGCCTATAAAGTTACTAGGAATAATAAGCAGAGGTACTGATTATGAAGCGATGTTGTAGCTGTTTAAATGAATAATATTGAATTTGTTTAATAGGAGGAAAAGAAAATGACAGTATATAAAGCAATTTCAGATTTAATTGGAAATACACCATTAGTAGAATTAACACATATTGAAGAAAAAGAAGGTTTAGATGCTAGTGTTGTTGCGAAAGTAGAATTTTTTAATCCAGCAGGTAGTGTAAAGGATCGTATCGCAAAGAAAATGATTGAGGATGCTGAGAAAAAAGGATTGATCAAACCAGGTGCTACATTGATTGAACCAACAAGTGGAAATACAGGTATTGGTATCGCTTCTGTTGCAGCCGCTAAGGGATATAAGGCTATCATGACAATGCCTGAAACAATGAGTGTTGAGCGTCGTAACTTATTGAAGGCGTATGGTGCCAAAGTTGTTTTAACAGATGGCAAGGCCGGTATGAAAGGTGCTATCGCAAAAGCTCAGGAATTGGCAGCTGCTACACCAAACAGTTTTATTCCAAGTCAATTTGAAAATCCATCAAACCCTCAAGCTCATTATGAATCTACAGGTCCAGAAATTTGGAAGGATACAGAAGGAAAAGTTGATATTTTTGTTGCCGGTGTTGGAACGGGTGGTACTGTAAGTGGTACAGGTAAATATTTGAAGGATCAAAATCCAAATGTGAAAGTGGTTGCGGTTGAGCCTGCAACAAGTCCAGTATTGTCTGAAGGTCATGCAGGTCCTCATGGTATTCAAGGTATTGGTGCTGGCTTTGTTCCGAATACTTTGGATACAAGTGTATATGATGAAGTCTTTACAGTCACAAATGAACAAGCTTATGAAACAGGTCGTTTGATTGCACATAATGAAGGTATGTTAGTAGGTATTTCAAGTGGTGCTGCTACATATGCCGCTATTCAAATCGCAAAACGTCCCGAAAACAAAGGGAAAACAATCGTCGTATTATTACCAGATACAGGTGAGCGTTATTTATCTACTCCAATGTTTTCGGAATAATAAAAAATACGAAGTAAAAAATTACTTCGTAAAAGTCTTGGCATAGCCATGCTCTTCTCTAGAACCCGTACCAATGGGTTCTTTTATTTTTCCAATTTCTTCGATTTCAAATGGCGTCAATTGATATACATAGTTTAGCCAGTTTCGATATAGAAGATTGGCATGGCTTCTCCATTTTAAGATTGGTTCTTTTTCTGGATCATCATCGGGAAAATAATTGAATGGAATATGGATGGGTTTATTGGCTTTTAAATCTCTAAAATACTCATCTTTTAATGTTTCTTTTCCATATTCTAAATGGCCAAGAATAAATATTTGACGATAGTCCTTTGTGACAATGATGTTTGAACCAATTTCATCATTTTTAGATAGAATAGATAAGCATTTCACTTTTTTGACGGCTTCTTCATCAATTGCCGTATGTCTTGAATGCGGCGTATAGTGGATTTCATCAAAGCCATTGGTTAAAAAGTCATATTCATCGACTAATTGTTCTGGGAAGATGCCGAATACTTTTTCTGGCAAGATATGCTTTTGAACTCCATAATGATAATACAGTCCGGCTTGGGCTCCCCAACAAATATGTAGTGTAGAATAGACATGTGTTTTAGACCATTCCATGATTTCTTCAAGTTCATTCCAATAATCGACATCTTCATATTCTAGATGTTCTACAGGAGCTCCTGTAATGATCATTCCATCGTAATAATTATCTTTTAACTTTTCAAAGTATGTATAGAATTTGACTAAATGATCTTGGCTTGTATTTTTAGAAACATGATTTTTGACCATCATAAAATCTATGTCGACCTGTAAGGCACTCTTTGAAATTAATCGTAAAATCTGAGTTTCTGTTTCTATTTTTTTGGGCATTAGATTGAGAATCACGATTTTTAATGGTCGAATTCTTTGTCTATGTGCACTTTTATCTTCAATCGCAAAGATTTTTTCACTTTCTAATATGTCTTTTGCGGGCAATGCATCGGGTATGTTGATTGGCATAAATAAACAACTCCTTTTTTGTATACACTTTATTATACGCGAAAAAAAACAGAATGGAAATTTTCCATTCTGTAAAAGACTATGCTTTCATGGCGTCTAGAGCTTGTTGTAAATCGTCGATGATATCTTGTGCATCTTCAAGACCTACAGAGAAACGAATTAAATCTGGAGCTACACCGGCTTCTTTTAATTGTTCTTCACTCATTTGACGGTGCGTATGACTTGCTGGGTGTAATAGACAAGTTTTGGCGTCTGCAACATGGGTTACAATAGAAGCAAGTTTTAAGCTGTCCATGAACTTTTCAGTTTGATCACGATCGGCTTTTAATCCAAATGACAATACACCACAAGTTCCATTTGGACAATATTTTTTAGCTAATTCATGATGAGGATCACTTTCAAGATCTGCGTATTTAACCCATGCAACATCTTCATTGGTTTCTAAGTATTTGGCTACAGCTAGTGCATTTGCGCAATGCGCCTTCATACGTACAGCTAATGATTCTAATCCTAGATTTAAGTAATATGCATTTTGAGGTGCTTGGATGGATCCTAAATCACGCATCAATTGGCTTGTAGCTTTTGTGATATAAGCTAATTTACCAAATTTTTCGGCATAGACAATACCATGATACGATTCATCTGGTGTAGTTAGTCCTGGATATTTTTCTGCATGTTCTAGCCAGTTGAAGTTACCACTATCTACAATGGCTCCACCTACACAAGATGCATGTCCATCCATATATTTTGTGGTAGAGTGAGTCACAATATCAGCTCCCCATTGGATTGGTTGACACATAATTGGTGTAGCGAATGTGTTGTCAATGATTAATGGAACTCCATTCGCATGAGCAACTTTCGCAAATTTTTCAATATCGAAAATACGTACAGTTGGATTTGTGATGGTTTCTCCAAAGACACATTTTGTGTTTGGCTTGAATTCTTTTTGAAGATCTTCTTCACTGATTTCTGGGTCAACAAATGTACAGTCGATACCCATTTTCTTCATTGTTACACCAAATAGGTTGTAAGTTCCACCATAGATGGCACTAGAAGCAATTAAGTGATCTCCAGCTTCACAAATGTTGAATACCGCAAAGAAGTTGGCAGCTTGTCCACTTGATGTTAGCATAGCAGCAATACCACCTTCTAAAGCAGCAATCTTACTTGCGACAATATCGTTTGTTGGGTTTTGAAGGCGTGAATAGAAATATCCACTGTCTTCTAAATCGAATAATCTTCCCATTTGAAGACTTGAATCATATTTAAAAGTAGTACTTTGATAAATTGGTACTTCTCTAGGTTCGCCGTTTTTTGGTTCATAACCGGCATGTAAACATTTAGTTTCTGTTTTCATAATTTTTTACCCTCCGCTTTTATAATCATTATTTTAAGCTTTTCTTTATAAAAAGTAAAAGAAAAGCTTAGATTACATAATCAAAGCTTTGTTCACGATTTAAAATGTCTTGTAGTGAGATTCCTTTTAAATAGGTTTCAATCACTTGATTTAATCCTTCATAAATATAAAGTGTAGTACAATCTTCTTTTCTTGGACATATATTTACTTCTGAGTCTAAGCAGGCAACACAAGACAAATTGCCTTCGGTTGCGACTAATACGTCATATACAAGGATTTGGTCTGGATTTTTTGCAAGCTTATATCCCCCTTGAAAACCACGGTTGGATTGAACCATTCCACTTTTTGTAAGAATTGGAACGATTTGTTCTAAATATTTTTTTGAGATGTTTTGTCTGGCGGCAATATCCTTTAGTGTTATAAAGCCTGAATCATTATGTTGAGCTAAATCTATAAGTAGGCGAAGGGCATAACGTCCTTTTGTAGATATTTTCATTTTTATTCCCCTTTTCTTTTTATTATAATAATATATATTTAGTAGGTTTTCTAGCAAAGAGGTAAAAAATGGTTAAAATTGTCGTTTTTGATTTAGACGGAACACTATATGATTCACATAAACATATTGATAAAGATACAGTTCATAAAATAATTGAACTTGAACAAAAAGGTATTGTAGTTGGGATTGTGACTGGAAGGTTTTATGAAGAGTTGGATGAAGTTATCGAAAAACTAAAACTAAGAGAATACAATGGTTTTGTGGCAAGTTCGAACGGTTTAGAAATACATGATTTTTTAGATGGGAAAATAAAGTGTTTTACGCGACTCTCAAAAGATGAAGTAAAAGAATTGATAGAAGAAGCAAAGAAATATCATATGATTAGTTATGTTTGGCAAAATGGTCGTTATTCGATGTTTGATATATCATTTATGAATGGATTAAAAAAGCTTGCTTCAGTAATTCCTTTTAATGTGCATTATATAAGAGCATTAAGAGAGACTGAATTTGAGAAGAGTATATCTTTAGAGGTACCTTTATATGACAAGGTGTGTTTTGCAGGACTTCCAATCTTGAAATTAAAAAAATCAATCTTAAAACAGCATCCAGAATATCGGTTTTATGATGTTGGAAGACTTGGGACTGAATTATGCAAGAAGGATGTTGGGAAGCTTGAAGCTATTCAATTCATTTGTCGGAAGAAAAACACCTCTATAGATTGTGTAATGGCTTTTGGAGACAATGGAAATGATGTGAATTTACTAGCCTCTTGTGGATATGGAGTTGCGATGAGAAATGGGAGTGCACAGGCAAAAAAAGCCGCTAAATATATTAGCGACTATACAAATAATGAGCAGGGTGTGCTTCGATTTATAAATTCGTTTTTTGGATGAAATATTGATCCAAAAAGATAAGAATTCCATTTAGTACAAGGAAGGATCCAGTTAAAGAGAAAATAAAGTCTAAGGATTGAATGGGTTTCATAAGTAATACAATTCCGACAACTAAGATAAAGATAGCTCCCATAAGATTGACTTTCCATTGTTCAAAACCATTATCTTTTAAGAGTAATACTTTTTGAAAATGGGATAGGGAATTAATAATCAATAGAATTCCTACAAGCATAGGTACAATACTAATGAATTTTCTTGGTTCAAAACTCATATATAGGCCTACAGACAATAGGAATATGCCTAATACAAGAGTTGTTAGTGTTGTACTATTTCTTTTCTTGAAATATGTATATAGAAATAGAATCGCAATGACTAAAAAGATACATCCAATAACTCGCGTAATTGTTGTTAATATGGAGACGTTAAATATGCATAAGACTAAGCCAGATAAAATGCATAGAATTGCCGATGAGATGGCTTCTGTTTTTGTTTCTTTCATATAATCACAACCTTTCACAATTATTATAGTCTGTTGTATACTAAATCTAAAGAGGTGATGAACATGAAAGTAGCAGTGTTATTAGAAAATGGATTTGAAGAATTAGAAGCTATGGGCCCCATTGCCTTACTTAGACGTGGTGGACTTGATGTGGATATGATTGGTGTCAACAATGAGGAACAGGTTACAGGTCGTTTTGGCGTAACCTATTCGAGTGTGTTTCCAATGAACACATATGACTTTAGCAATGTGGATTGTTTAGTTTTACCTGGTGGTCCACATTATCAAAAGTTAGAAAAAAATGAAGAAGTATTAAAATTAGCTCATGAGTTTGCCGAAAATAAGGTATTGGCAGCTATTTGTGCATCTCCAACAATCTTAGGTCATGAGGGTATCTTAAAAGGTAAGAAATATACTTGTTTTAAAGATATGGATGAAGATTTTGGTGGTGAATACCAATATGAATATGCCGTTACAGATGGAAACATCATTACGGGTGTAAGTGCAGCAGCAAGTATTGAGTTTGCGTTTGCGATTCTAGAAAAGCTTTGCGGTAAAGAACATACAGAAAAAGTAAAAGCATCGATTTATTATGATGCAAAGCACTAAAAAAATTGTCATCGTGAATGATGACAATTTTTAGTTTATGCTTCTTCATTTAATAAATGGAATTTTTCAAAGATATAGAATAGTAAAGACATGATCATTCCTGTGATACAAGCAAGTACCATTCCTGATAAGGAAATATTTCCTAAGTGAATTGTTACTCCGCTAAGTCCAACAACGAACACAACAGATGTTAAGATCATGTTTACGCTTTTTCCATAATCGACTTTTTGGTCGACTAGAATTCTTAATCCACTTGTACCAATCATACCGTATAGTAAGAAACTGATTCCACCGATAACTGGATTTGGAATTGTTTGAATCAATGCAGATAATGGACCAATGAATGAACAGATGATGGATAGGATGGCAGCTCCGGCAATAACTTGTACGCTATATACGCCAGTAATCGCCATAACTCCAATGTTTTCTCCGTAAGTTGTAGTTGGAACAGATCCAATTAAACCTGAAATCATTGTTGAAAAGTTATCTGCAAATAAAGAGCGGTGTAGTCCTGGATCTTCGATTAGGTTTCTTCCTACAACTTCACCTGTAACGATTTGGTGACCAATGTGTTCTGATGCGATAACTAATAATACGGGAAGCATCATTAGAATGGCATCCATACTGAATTTTGGTGCTTGAAAGTTTGGAATTGAAATAAAGCTTGCTTCTAATACAGGAGTAAAGTCTACAATGCCTACGGCAACAGCAGTTAAATATCCTGTAACTACGGCAATTAAGATTGGGATAACACTTAAGAATTTTTTGAAGCATACACTTCCAATTACGGCCATACCAAGTGTAACCGCAAAAACAATCACGTTTTTAGGGTCAATGTTATCTCCTAGAATTCCAGCTGTATTTGCAGCCGATGAAGATAGTTCAAGACCAATTAATGCAACAACGGGTCCCATCGCGGCAGATGGTAGTACGATATCAATCCATTTTGTTCCAAATTTCTTGATGATCATTGCCAATAAACATCCGCAAAAACCAACCGCAACAAATCCACCACATGCGTATGGATATCCAAATTTTGCGATAATGATATTTGCGGGAGCAATGAAGGCGAAGCTACTTCCTAAATAGGCTGGTGCTTTTCCTTTTGTGATAAAAATAAACAACAATGTTCCAATACCATTCATGAATAGTACGATAGCTGGGTTAATACCGAATAAGAATGGTACTAATACACTGGCTCCAAACATTGCGAACATGTGTTGAATACTTAATGGTATCAGCAGATTTGCGGGTACTTTTTCTTCAACTTGAATAATTCGTTTTGCCATGAAAAATATTCTCCTCCTAAAATATACCTTAACTTTTATACCACATTTTAATGGATTATGAAACTAATTTAGGCTATAATTATCAAGTAGTGCGCCTGTAGCTCAACTGGATAGAGTATCAGATTCCGATTCTGGCGGTTGCAGGTTCGAGACCTGTCAGGCGCGCCATTTAGGTGAAACATGAAAACAATACTTTTTGATTTAGATGATACATTAATTGAATCGATGCACGTATGGGAAGATGCCATCATTCGTTTATTTAAAAAGATGGATTTGTATATGAGTATGGAAGAGGCTCGTCAAATCTTTTTTACAATGAAATTTTCGGAAGTTTTAACATACATTAAAGAAAGATTTCATACTAAACAAGATGAGGCTTGGATGTTCAATGAAGTAAATGAAGATATCTTGAATCAATATGCGTATCATATTGAGGCAAAGAAGGGTGCTTTGGATTATATAAAGAAGTGTGCTTCAGAAAATAAAAAGATGGCTGTATTAACATCAAACACAAGGGCATTATCTGAAAAAGTATTAGATCGACTTGGTATGTTGGAATATATGGAGAATGTATATTCAGCAGATGAATTGAAGATGTCAAAAAGAGAAGTGGATATCTATGAGTATGTATTGAAAGATTTAAATACAACTGCAGAAAGTGCGATTGTATTTGAGGATTCGATGTATGCGATCAATACAGCCCGATCATTAAATATTGAGTGTATTGGTTTAGTAAATCCAAACAATCAAAAGGTGTTTGAAAAGAACCATGTAAAAACAATCGTTGATTTTACAGAATTGTGTTAAAATCATGATATGTCCCAGTAGCTCAGTTGGATAGAGCATTCGCCTCCTAAGCAGGAGGCCAGTTTCCTAAACAAGAGGCGGCCTTTTGTAGTAAAATATTGATAAATGCGGATATAGCTCAGCTGGATAGAGCGACGCTCTCCTAAAGCGTAGGCCTGGCGTTCGAATCGCCATATTCGCACCATTTTGCCTTTATTTAAGCGGATTTTTCCGCTTTTTTGTTTACCATTTTTAGATTGGAAATGTATATCTTTGATATGAAAATTCAACTTCTTTTTCTACACAAAATCAAATAAATAGCAAGGTTCGGATGCTCTTATTGAATCCGAACTTTTTTGTGCCATTTTTGGGGTCATCTAATGAGTTTCTAATAGCCATTTAATAGGACCCTGTGGCACAGGACGTATCAAACGATACGTCACGTGCTAATAAACATCATTTAATCACCGCTCAAAGTGGCTATTAGAAGCTGTAATAAATCAGGATCTTGCTTGATTTTTTCAAGTACTTTATCTATGTCGACTTTCTTATTTGCCTGTGGAACATCAACATAGTTTTCTATATGTTGTTTGTAAAAACTGTCCTCAAATTTTTGTGCGTTTACTCTTCGGTCTTCATCTAAGATGTGACTAGATAGATCCATGACCATATCTGCTTGAGAATGCCCAGTATCTCCTTGGGTTGCTTTTATATCGCCATTGTTTAATTTCAATTTATAGGTTGTACTAGTATGGCGCAAAGAATGAAAGACAACGTGGGGAAGTCCAGCTTCTTTTTCTAATTTGGATAGGCCTTTACGAATAATACTTCCATCACACGGAATCCCATTTGGCTGACATATTACAAGATTATAATCATGATAAGCATCTCCATAGGCTTCCTTATATTTACTTTGATCTTCTTTCCATTGTTTCAAGAAACAAGCCAATGTATTTGGTAACCATATTTTTCGTACACTACTATCCGTTTTAGGAGTTTTTAATATCAGTCTTGTTGCATTTTTTTTCTTTTCAAATTGAGGAAAGATGAATAGTACATCTTTATTGTTCAATTTTTCAATGGCATCCGTACGGGCACGTTCTAATTGTTGTTTTATATAAATGTGTGTATCTCCACACGCAAAATCGTCTTCGCTAATATGCACATTGTCCCAAGTCAAACCTAGCACTTCGCCCATTCTTAAAGAACAGGCAAATGCGAGTTGAATGGCAATGGATAGTTTTGGATCTTCACAAACTTCAAGTGCTTTGGCAATCTGATTGGCTGTCCATATTTCTCGCTTTTCATAATCATGCTTGGGCGTATCCACTTTTAAAAATGGATTATTGGAAATATATTCCCATTTTACCGCAACATTAAATGTACATCGTAAGATTCTATGGACTTCAGCAACAACACGAGTGGATACTTTTCCTGTCTTCTTTGTATTTTCACTTTCTTTTAGATTTGCATAATATTGCTCAATGGTTATCGGACGAATTTCATCCAGTTTGTAATGCCCTAAATATGGCGAAATATATGTTGTAAATAAGGCCGTATTCTTTTCCATAGTAGATATTGACCATTTATTGCATCCATATAGATCCACGTATATTGGCCAGAATTCATTTAAAGTCGTAGTACTTGGTGCAATAAAAGTTCGATTGGCTTGTTGTAATTCAACTTCTGCCTTACGTTTTCTAGCTTCCTGTAATGTTCTAAAGGACTCCCATTTTTGTTTTTGCTTTCCATATTTATCCGTATAATAATAAACTACATTGTATTTATCCTTTCGTTTTTGTATGGATGCCATACTATTCACCACTCTCAATTTCTAATAGTTTCATCAACAATTTCTTACGAATATTTTTATCTTCACTAAGTTGTTTTACTAAATCCACAGCATCTTTTTTGTCTTTATCAGGCAATTCTTTTTTCATAGATTTTGTGAATTCTTTGTTTATCTTTACAGCTTTTTCTTTTGCGGTTAATCCACTGTAATCAAAAGAAATATTACTATGCTCATAATAATAAACATCACGATAACTTCTTCCATCTACGTAAACTTTGTTGGAAAAAGCTTTTAAACCCATTAAAGTATGTCGAGGTAGTTTTAATTTATCCGTTGTTAGGCGCATATGTTTTAACATAAGTCGATCATCATAGGGGGCAATGCCATGTGTAGTAAACATAAGTGATTCAGGATTTGTATCAAAATGATAAATTGAATTGCAGCGCTTTTTCCATTGAGATAATAATTCATATAAAGCATCTGGAATGTGAATGAGTTCTTGTTTCTCTTTATAATAATGTACATTCACTGTTCGAGTTGATGGTTCATTTGAATATTCTTGAATGATTTGTTGTTTTGGAATCAAATCAACAGAAGATCTTGCCAATCTTCGTAGACTTTTGTTTGAACGAATATAGGCACCACCTTTACCTTTATAAAAATCTGACCAGGAAAGTCCTACTACATCAAAAACATTTAAGCCTGTCGCAAATATAATTTGCATGATGACATATAGTTTTTCTTCTTTACATCCTTCAAAAATCTGAAGCATGGTTTCATATGTCCAATCCACTGATTTCTTTTCTTTTTTGTGTGTAGATGGATTTGTGATATGAATACTAATAAAAGGATTGGAATCCATAATACCTAATTGAATCGCATGATCACATGTTTCCGATAATAGTAATTTACATGACCGTATTGTTTTGGTAGATAACCCTTTTTTGAATCTCACACTTTGAGTTGCACCTATTTTTTCAATTAAACTTTGCGCGTAATCTACATTGATTTCTGAAACATGGGTTGTTCCAAGATGAATTAGTAAATACGTTTCAAAATTTTTAGTTGCTTCTCTATGCTTATGAATATGTTCAACAAAGTATGGATCATTTAGCCAATCTTTCATTACATCTACAAACAAACTTTCTGGTGAAAACATACAAACTTCACCATCCAATAATTCTTTTCGTTTAGCTGCATCTTCATAATTATCGAATATTTCTTTGATTGACTTTATTTCCTTTGTAGGTGTGACTACTTCGTAAGTAATTTGATATTTCTTTCCCAATTTTAAAATTACAGCCATCCCTCATTCCTCCTTTATTGTTGACTGTCAAACCATTGATCAAAGGATTCCTTGTTAATACGAAGTAATTTTCCAACACGAATTACTTTAAACAAGCCTTTTCTTGTTAAGTCATAGGCTGCTGTTCTTCCAATACCAAGTATTTCCATGATTTCAGCAACGGTATATGTTTTCTTTTCGCATATAACAGGTTTCATCGCTTTGTTCCTCCTCACTATAAAATTTTTGAAATTTAAATTCTCACCTACAAAATAAAAGGAAGCAGCTGGGAAAGGACTGCTTCCATAAGGAAAGGGAACATAACCAAAGCTATTTTCTTTGGTTATGTAAACGTAGATCCAAACTGATTTTGATTTTACGATCAATTGCCAACATATCGAGTCTACTCACTGTAGCAATTTTCTTTTGCAAACGACTTTTATCAATGACACGAATCTGTTCACACATGACCATTGATTTGTATTTTAATCCAATACCATCTGGTAAAAGATGATGTGTTGGTAAATGATGCTTGGTATAAATCTTGGATGATAAACAAGCCACAATGGTTGTTGGACTATATTTATTACCACGATTGTTTTGAATAATTACAACAGGACGAACTTTTCCTTGTTCAGATCCTGATGCATCACTTAAATCTGCTAAATAAACTTCTCCTCTTTTGATTTTCATTTCGATTCACTCCTTATGTAAAACCGGGAGCAAGTCCCGGTTGATGTTTAAAAATCAAATATCTATCGTGTTTTCTATTTATCACCTGATTACCCGAAAACTAAGGAATCCTATTAGACAAGATAGTTGCTAATTATCTTTCATTGGCATCGCACCAACCCATATCACGCTTGAGCCTGTCGCTAGAAGTATCATTATCTTATATATCGTCATGGCACAATCAGCAAAATTGTTTATCAATCTAAAGTATCATCGCTCGCTAAAAACATCATCGCGCAGTAGTGAAATAGCTCGAATATATAAGTGTTGTATCTAATAGTTGTTATGTTGTTTTCAAAGAGCTACTAGGAAGATATGTATATCCCCCTTCACTAGATAGTCCTTGAAATTGCTAATTATTAGCCTCTCTTTTTACATTTTTTTGAGAATTTTTCGATTCTTTTATAAACTGCGTTATTTGTCATATGTAAATCTTCAGCAATTTCCCATACACAATACTTGTTTTTCAGCATTACAATAATTTTCTGCATGACAGGATCACACTTTTTCAAATGCTTATAAACAACGGCATCGTTTACTCCATTTAGTACATCTTCCCATGTATATTCACTTATACAATCTTTAGAAGGTTCATTTAGAAAGAATTTTACTTCAGTTGGTGACTCATTACGGTGAAAACTGCGATTTTTATTGAAATCAAAATCATCTAGTTCACGAAGATATCGAATCTTCCATTCAGGAAATCCTAATAATCGTAGTAAGTTTTCTTCTTTTTCTTTTGCTTCTAAATACTTTTTCTTTTCATAACCATAGTTATACATTTAATTATTCCTCCTTTTGTGAAGGAAAAACAATTTCCCCTTCACTTGAAAGTCCACAAAAAAGGCATTTTTTAGCCTTGAAATGGATAAAAAAACAGATCAACTGTCTGAAACAGAGATCTGTACCAATTCGTTGTATTTTATGTATCTATTCCTTTTTAAAAACAAAAAAGATGGAGGACTTCGATTTCTTTGCATTAATATTATTAGAACATGTGAAAGTTAGTTCATTAATAACTAAGATGAAATAAGTAAAAAATAAAAAAATATCACCAAAAAGTGATATTTTTATTTATGTTTATACCAAATTCCTTTATAATTGGAAATATAGAAAGAGAGTCGAATCATATGGAAATTAGTTATAATCGCTTGTTTAAATTATTAATTGATAAAGGTATGAAGAAAACTGAATTTGCTAAAATTGCCGGACTTACTCCTGGGACATTAGCAAAACTTTCAAAGAATCAAACAGTTTCAATGGATTCTTTAATTAAAATGTGTAAAACATTAAATTGTACATTTGATGATATTGTAGAGGTAGTTGGGGAGAAATAAAATGGCGAAGTATAGTGTTAATAATCATTCTGTTGAAAATATTATTTCTTGGATCAATAGTGGCGAAATTGCAATTCCAGAAATGCAAAGACCATTTGTTTGGGAAGCCAGTAAAGTAAGAGATTTGATGGATTCTTTGTATAAAGGTTATCCAGTAGGTTACATAATAATATGGAAAAATCCAGACGTTAAATTAAAAGACGGTACTTTTAGTAATGGTAAAAAAATTGTTATTGATGGGCAGCAACGAATTACAGCTCTAACTGCAGCAATCACTGGGCAAGAAGTAGTTAATCAGGAATATAAAAAAATTCCGATTAGAATTTCATTTAATCCACTTGATGAAAAATTTGAAGTTTGTAATCCGGCGCTTGAAAAGGACAGTAAATATATCAATGATATATCTGAAGTTTTTAAACCTGATTTCAATTGTTTCAATTTTGCTATAGAATATGCAAAACAAAATAATTCGAATGCATCAGAAATCAACAATACCATAGTTAAACTAAAAGGTATTTTAAATAATAGTATAGGCGTTATTGATTTAGATCAGGAATTAGATATTGAAACCGTCACTGACATTTTCATTCGAATTAATTCAAAAGGAACTGTCTTATCTCAAGCGGATTTTGCAATGAGTAAAATATCTTCGAATGAAAAATATGGTGGAGATATCATTAGAAAAACAATTGATTATTTTTGTCATTTAAGCCAAAGACCTATGGATCTAGAAGCAATAAAAGCTAATGATCAGGAGTTTTCAAAACTCGATGAATTCAATAAAATTACTTGGATTGTTAATAATACGGATGATATCTATTCTCCCGCTTATACTGATATCCTACGTGTTGCATTTACTTCACAATTCCATAGAGGTAAACTTTCTGATTTAGTAAACCTACTATCTGGAAGAAATTTTGAAACGCGTGACTATGAAGAAGAAATTGCAGAAGAATCTTATAATACATTGCATGAAGGCGTATTGAAATTCATTAATAAAACAAATTATGATCGTTATATGATGATTTTGAAATCAGCTGGAATCATTGATGCTTCTTTAATCAGGTCAGACAATGCTTTAAATTTCGGATACGCATTATTCCTACTACTTAGAGATAAAGGTGTTCACCCTAATTCTATAGAAACTGTAGTAAGAAAATGGCTTGTATTATCAATTCTTACAGGAAGATATTCTGGATCTCCTGAATCTATGTTTGATTATGATATCAAACGTTTTGACGTAAATGACCCTGAAGAATATTTAAAAAATGTTGAACTTGGACAGTTATCCGATGCTTATTGGGATCATATACTGCCAGAAAGATTAAACACATCTGTTGCAAGCAGTCCATACTTTAAACTATATTTAATGGCTCAAGTGCATTCAGGGGATAAAGGCTTTTTATCAAATCAAATCACTGTAGATGCTTTAATATCAAATCGAGGTGATATTCACCATCTTTTCCCTAAAAAATACTTACAAAGAAATGGTCACAACTCTAGATCTGAATACAACCAAATTGCTAATTACGCAATTACCCAATCTGAAATTAATTATCAAATAAAAGATGATGCACCAAATATTTATATGACAAAAATTCTTGAGCAAATAGAATCTAAAAAATCGGTTATCGGTGGAATATTAACTAAAGAACAATTGAATGAATCATTCAAACAAAACTGCATTCCCGACGAATTTGTAAATTACGATGTTAACAATTATTATGAATTTTTAGCCAAAAGAAGATATCTAATGTCACAAAAGATAAGAGATTATTATTTTAGTTTGTAGAATCCTTAATGTTAAAGCTTTGAGATTGGAGAGGATATTAAATGAGCAGTAATTTAGGATATGAAAGTGAAAAAACTTTAGAAGATAATTTAATAAAGCAGTTATGTGCAGATGGATATGAATTTGTTGAAATTAATGATATTGATGATTTGCACTTGAATTTTAGAAAGCAAGTCAATAAACATAATGCCTCAAGGTTAAATGGCCATGAATTGTCTGATAAAGAATTTGAGCGATTATTAGTAAAAATTCAAGGGAAAGGTGTATACGGAAGTTCTAAAACCTTAAGAAGTCTTCAAGACATTACAATGGATGATGGCAGTACACAATACATAGAACTTTTTAACACTAAAAATAATGAGTGGTGCAAAAACGAATTTCAGGTCACTCATCAAGTAACTATGGTCGGAAAGTATGAAAATAGATACGATGTTACTTTACTTATCAATGGACTGCCACTTGTTCAAATAGAACTTAAACGAAGAGGTATTGATTTCAAAGAAGCTTTTAATCAAGTGATTCGTTATAAAAAGCATTCGCTTAATGACCTGTTTAGATATGTTCAGATATTTATTATCAGCAATGGAATTGATACAAAATATTTTGCAAACAGTGATAAAGAAATGGACTTCCAATACACTTTCTATTGGACAGACAAAAATAATAATCGTATAGATAATTTATATGATTTTGCATTAGATTTCCTACCTAAATGTCATATATCTAAAATGATTTCTAGATATATGGTTGTAGATGATACACAAAAAAATCTAATGGTCATGCGACCTTATCAATATTATGCAGTAGAAGAATTGATGAAACGAGCATATGAAACAAATAACAATGCTTATGTATGGCATACAACTGGTTCTGGAAAAACATTAACATCTTTTAAATTAAGTCAATTATTAAGTACAAACCGAGAAGTTGCTCAAGTGTTCTTTTTAGTAGATAGAAAAGATTTGGATAGTCAAACCATTGAAGAATTCAATCGTTTCCAAAAAGATACGGTTGACATGACTGATAGCACTGACACATTGATTACTCAAATGAAAGATTCTTCAAAGAAGATTATTCTTACAACAATACAAAAGATGTCTAATGCGTGTAAAAATGATAAATATCAGGATGTTATTGATCGCTTTGAAGGAAAAAAGGTTGTCTTTATCATAGATGAATGCCATAGATCACAATTTGGTGAAATGCATAAAATGATAAAGAAAAAGTTTCCAAGAGCACAGTATTTTGGTTTTACTGGAACACCTCGTTTTGCAGAAAATGCCAGTCAGGATGGTAGAACTACAGCAGACATTTTTGAAAAATTAGTCCATCATTATTTGATTAAAAATGCAATTGCCGATGGAAACGTTTTAGGCTTTAATGTTGATTATGTTAGAACAATTAGTTCAACTGTAGATATAGAGGATGATGAAGAAGTTGAAGCTATTGATACTGAAGAAGTTCTAATGGATGATCAGCGTATTTCTAACATCGTTGATTATGTTTTAAAAATACATAATTCTAAAACTAACAATAGAAGATACAATGCTATTTTTACTGTCCGTAGTATTCCAATGCTTATTAAGTATTATGATGAATTTAAAAAGCGTAATACCGATTTAAAAATAGCCGGAATCTTTACTTTTGGTGCAAATGAAGACGGAGAACTTGAAACAGAACATTCCCGTGATTCACTGGAAAGAATGATCAAAGATTATAATCAAACGTTTGATAAAAATTATAGTACCAATACTTTCCCTGCATATTTTACAGATGTATCAAAAAAAGTAAAAAATACAGAGTTAGATATTTTATTAGTTGTTAATATGTTCTTAACCGGATTTGATGCAAAAAGATTGAATACTTTATATGTTGATAAAAGATTAAAGCATCATGATCTAATCCAGGCATTTTCAAGAACAAATCGTATTGAAACAGCTAATAAGCCATATGGAAACATTGTATGTTTTCAAACAAACAAAAAGGCAGTTGACGATGCGGTTAAATTGTTCTCATTGACAGATAATGCTGATGAAGTATTAATGAAACCATATGAATATTATAGAGATGAATTTAGAAAAGCCGTTGAAGAACTATTAAAACATACTCCTTCTCCAGAAGAAGCAGAACATGGTGGAGACGAACAGGAAGAATATAAATTTGTGTTATTATTCCGTGAATTAGTTCGCTTAATGGTTAAATTAAAAACATTTGACGAGTTTGAATTTACTGAAGATGAACTTGGGATGTCAAATCAATTATATGAAGATTTTGTAAGCAAATATAAAAAAATCTATCGAGATATTCGACCAGATCAGCAAAAAACTTCTATTCTTTCTGACGTAAGTTTCGACATTGAGCTTCTTAGAAATGATAAGATCAACGTTCATTATATCTTAGAGCTAATTAAAAATGCTGTAAGTGAACCATCTAGAGAAAAACGTCGTAAAACTTTAGATGAAATTGAAAAGATGATTGAATCTGCAACTGATCCAGAGCTATACATGAAATCAGATTTGATTCACGGATTTATTGAGAGTATTGCAAGTGAGATGGATCCTGATGCTGATTTTGAATATGAATATAATCAATATATGGAAGGACAACGTACCAATGAAATACGAGAAGTTGCTGTAAAATATCAAATACCTGAACCTAAAATTAATAGATTGATTGGTGATTATGAGTTTGGTGGATTTGTAGATAAAAATGACATTAAATCTGATCTTACAAAAGATGTAATTAAACGAGAAAAAGAAGAAAATAACTTTTCTTCTAGTATGAGAGCTAAAAATTCTATAACAAATACGATCACTCAATTTATAAAAGATGTTGTTATCAAATATATGTAAAGTGCAATATAAATAAATTGCACTTTTTTATTGACTTTTTATCTTTCTTGGAATATGCTATTTATGTAAGTTGCAAAGGAGGTTAAACGATGAGTACAAAACTTTCCAATTTGTCAGAAATTAGTTTAGGTACCATTCTTACAAGAGTAAAGCCAAAATCTGAACTTCAATCATTTAAACAAATATCAACAATTAGTATGCAGGAATTGAGTTATATTTGTGGAAAGGATGATTCTTCATTTGATGAAATCATTTCCAAAATTGACATAGAAAAAGTTGATAAATGTTTACTAACAAAAGAAAATGATATCGTTATTGGTTTATCTTCGCAGATGGCTATGGTAATAACAAAAGAGCGCGCAAATAGTTTATTACTTTCTAATTTTTGTCTAGTTCGAGTCAATGATACAAATCTCTTAGATCCTTATTACTTTGCTTGGCTATTTAATGAAAATTCAATAATGAAGCATCAACTTACAAGTAGTATGCAAGGACAATCATACGTAAAAATGATAACCCTTGATGTTATAAGAGATTTAGATTTAGATTTACCACCAATAAACAAACAAATCCTTATTGGTAAAATCTATTATCAATCGATTCGAAAAAATCGTTATGAACGAAGATTAATTGAATTGAAACAACTATTATTAAATAAAAAACTTGAAAATATACTTTAGGAGGACATTATGGAAACACAAGAAATTCAAGCTAAACAACAAGCAGAATTACACACTCAATTATGGGCAATGGCAAATGATTTGCGTGGAAGCATGGATGCTTCAGAATTTAAAAATTACATTTTAGGATTAATCTTCTATCGTTATCTATCAGATAAGCTTTCAAATTTTGTAGATGAAGAATTAGAAGACGACGATATTTCTTATGCTGATGCATGGAAAGATGAAGATTTCAAACAGGATATTATTGATGCATTAGTTGATGATGAAGGTGGATTAGGATATGTAATTGAACCGGCTAATCTCTGGTCAACATTAATTGATAAAATTAATGTAAAACAATTTGATATTTCAATGTTAGCAAAAGCAGTCAATGATTTAACTGAATCAACAATAGGATTGGGTTCTCAAAGAGATTTCGAAAACTTATTCGATGACATGGATTTAAATGCATCAAAATTAGGAAAAAGTGAAGCAGACAGAAGTGCCTTAATTGCTAAAGTAATGTTAAAAATTGATGACATTAATTTTCATTATGAAGATGCTGAAATTGATGTTTTAGGTGATGCATATGAATACTTAATTGGTCAATTTGCTGCATCTGCCGGAAAAAAAGCAGGAGAATTCTATACTCCACAGCAAGTATCAAAATTATTAGCAAAATTAGTAACTGTTGGTAAGTCAAAATTAAAAAATGTATATGACCCTACTTGTGGATCAGGATCATTATTGTTACGTGTTGCCAAAGAAACAGATGTTGTATCTTTCTATGGACAAGAAAAAGTATCAACAACATACAACTTGGCGCGTATGAATATGTTACTACACGGAGTGCCATTTAATCATTTTGATATTGAAAATAATGATACACTTGAACATCCAAATGAGGAACATATGAAAATGAGATTTGATGCAGTTGTAGCAAATCCACCTTATAGTGCTAAATGGTCTGCAGATCCTAAATTTTTGGATGATGAAAGATTCAGTGCGTATGGAAAATTAGCACCAAAGTCAAAGGCAGATTATGCATTCGTACAACATATGCTGTATTTATTAGATGATGCAGGAACAATGGCTGTTGTGTTACCACACGGAGTTTTGTTTAGAGGTGCTGCAGAAGGAGTTATCAGACAATATTTGATCAAAGAAAAGAACTGGTTAGATGCAGTTATTGGATTACCAGCAAACCTATTCTTTGGTACATCCATTCCTACATGTGTACTTGTATTTAAAAAATGTAAAACACATGATGATATCTTCTTTATTGATGCTTCAAAAGAATTCGAATCAGGTAAAAATCAAAATAGATTAACTGATGCAAATATTCAAAAAATCATGGATACATATTTAGCACGTAAAGATGTTGAAAAATATGCTCATTGTGCATCTTTAGAGGAAATTGCTGAGAATGATTATAACTTAAACATCCCTCGTTATGTAGATACATTTGAAGAGGAAGAAGAAATCGATATTCATGCTGTCATGAAAGAAATCAAAGAACTTGAAGCTAAGCGCGATGAACTTGATAAAGAAATTGACGTATATTTAAAAGAACTTGGACTTTTGGAGGATTAATGCTATGGATAAGAAAAATAAAAACCCAAATGTTCCTAATTTGAGATTTTCTTACAAAGGTGATTGGAGTAAAAGAAAACTTAATGAAATATGTCTATTTTTTAAAGGAAATGGATTATCAAAATCCGATTTATCTAATGAAGGATTTCCATGCATTTTATATGGAGAGCTATATACTACATATAAAAATGAAGTAATAAGTGATATTATAAGCAAAACAAATACCACTCTTTCAAATCCGTTTTTATCTAGAAACAATGACCTCATAATACCTGGCTCAGGAGAAGATCCTATCGACATTGCAGTTGCTCGTGCTATTTACCGAAATGATATTATATTAGGTGGAGATTTGAATATATTACGTCCAAAGTCAAATGTTTCAGCAGCTTTTTTAAGTTATCAATTAAATGGTGTTAGACGATATGATATCGCAAAAAAGGCACAAGGGAAATCCATAGTACACTTACATAATTCTGATTTAAAAGAGGTTTTAGTATCTATTCCCTCATATGATGAACAACTTCATATTGTCAAATTATTAACCAAAATAGATGAGATGATTGAGACTCAAAGTAAAATCATTAATGATTATAAATTGCTAAAAAAGTACATTACAAAGAGCTTTATCAAACAGAAAGGAACTTCTTATTTATTGTCAGAAATAGCTAAATTAGGAAGAGGAAGAGTAATCAGTTCTGCAGAAATATCTAAACAAAAAAATCCAATCTATCCAGTTTATTCTTCACAAACATCAAATAATGGCGTAATGGGATATTTAGATAATTATGATTATGAAGGTGAGTATATCACTTGGACTACAGATGGTGCTAATGCAGGTACTGTTTATTACCGAAATGGAAAATTTAATTGTACAAATGTATGCGGTATTTTAAAAATTAAAAATGGTTATGATGCATATTATATTTCAAATATTTTAAGTTTCTATACTAAAAAATATGTTTCAACTAACTTAGCAAATCCTAAACTAATGAATAATGTAATGGCAAATATAAAAATTAATTTACCATCTATCGAACGGCAAAAATATTTTTCAAATATATTAAAGTCTATTGAATATAGAGTTAAAATAGAGCAAGATATTAAATTGAATTTAGTGAAGCAAAAAGTATTTTTATTAAAAAACATGTTCTTATAATGAAACATGTTTTTTAGATAAATAGGTTATTAAGAAAAAATTGTTTTTGTAGTCTATATTTTTCTAATAAAGCTTCTTCATTTTTTAATTTGTTGTCAAAAGAAGTAAATATCTTACATACAAATGTTTGCTCCTTTAGATTTGGAACACTTATATCGGTTACTGCAACTTCTGATAAATAGTGTCGTTTATGACCTGTTGATTCAAAATTCAAAAATTGCAAATATTCATAAAAGAATTTTAGCATTAGTCCTTCTTTTGTTTGAAGAATCTTTAATGCTGATGATTTCACTTTAAATGGAAAATCAACATATTTATTTTCGTTAGTAAAGTCATCAAATATAATACAATCACCTTTTTCATAAATACCATCTTTTTCAAGAGTATATCCTAAGATAAATGACTGGTTAGCAGTTAATACTGGTGTATAATCTTTTCCATACGATAAATAATCAGTACTATGCACAATGTATTTTTGTGGCTGTTCATAAATTACATAATCTTGAATACAACAGTTTGCGTTTTTATGGATATCTTTAAAAATCAAATTTCTTATTTGTTTTTTTTGAGAACTTAAAGTGTCAATGATTTTAATTTGAGTTTCAATTCTCTGGTCAATTGATTCAAGAAATCTTGCAATTTTTCTTTGCTCTATTATCGAAGGTAAATGAAACTTTACGGAATTAACTAAGTCACTACTAATATTTTTAACAACCCCGCCTGCTGCTGTTGATTTATATTGATTTTGTACAATATCAGATGATAAAAGCTGACATAAATATGTCTTATCCAAATATTTTTTATAATCACGAATCACAAACCAACCATCATGTATAAAACCATCTATTCCCAAAATATATGGCTTTCCAAAGCTCATTGAATTAGAAAGAATTATATCTCCTTTATATACTGCACGAGATTTTTTAGAACCATCTTTTGTTATCTTTTCTGAACAAGAAAAAACTTTGTTACCAGCAGAAGGCATGTCACCTATTTTTATCCAATTTACGCCATTTTCATCTGTTGTTACATAGTTGATAATTGGGCGAGGAGAACTTCCTCTGTATAGTTTTATTACCTTTTCAAAAGATGTGTATATTAATTGTTCGTTAAATTCTCTAAATCTCAAATTAGGAACCATCAATAAAAATCATCCCTTATCTTATGCGTAAAGGATGATTTTTTAAGTGTTTATTTCTATAGTGTTCCTAATTTGAGATTTACAAATAATCAATTAAAAGATTTTAAAATCGTAGATATATGTAAATTAAAACAGGGTAATCAGTATGATTTGAAGCAACAATTTACCGAAGAAAAACCAGATTTAAAACGTTTTATACGAATAGTAGATTATACGCAAAAAACAAATGATATTAGATATGTATACAGTAATGGGTCTGAAAATTATGTTGACTGTACAGATGTTGTAGTAGTACGTTATGGTGCTTCGGCTGGTTATGTAGGAAGAGGAATAAATGGAATAATTGCAAATAATTTATTTACAATTCGCCCTATAAATAGTGCTTTATTAAACAAATCATATTTATATCATTATTTAAATGCACCAGTCATACAGAAACAATTAAATAATACTCAATCATCAGGTATGCCAGCTTTAAACTTTCAAACTATAAATAATCTTCATATTTTACTTCCAGAATATCAGGAGCAACGTCAAATTGCAGTTTTCTTAGATAAAATAGATGAACGTATTCAGACTCAGATTAAAATCATTGACGACTATAATTCTCTTAAAATGGGAATATATAATTGCATGTTTAAAGAAAATTATGCTGATTATAAACTTAAACAATTAGCTTACATAGTTAAAGGTGATCAAATAAATAATGATCAATTATTATCTAATGGCTCCTATTATATGATGAATGGTGGAACATCTCCATCTGGTTATCTTGATTCCTACAATGTATCAGAAAATACAATTTCAATCAGTGAAGGCGGAAATTCTTGTGGATATGTTCAATTTAACAGTAGTCCTTTTTGGAGCGGTGGACATTGTTATACAATACAAAATGTGAATTCAGCACTTATAGAAAATAAATACCTATATCATTATTTGAAATATAAAGAAAAAGAAATGATGTGAATATAACGGATGGGCAAGCCCATCCAATACGGTAAAATAAGTCCAGTTGATACGGTGACGAAGTCCATTGAATCCGTTGTATAAGTCCACACCTATATTGTAGATATAAACTATCATCCTCCTGTTGTAAGATAAAAACAGGTAAGTAAGTATACTTATCTAGTCTTGCGATTAGGAGGTGTTTTTTTTATGCGAGATGTTAAAAAAGTTTTGGAAATGAGATCACAAAACTATAGTCAGCGACAGATTTCTGTATCTCTTAAAATTTCAAGGGATACAATAAGAAAAATTTTTAATGTAGCTGATGACAAGAAAGTGTGTTGGTCATCTGTTAAAGATCTCAGTGAATCAGATGTCCAAAATTTATTATTTGAACAGGAGACGAAAATCAATTTATCCATTAAGCAACCTGATTTTGATTACATCCATAAGGAACTGTTAAAGCCAGGAACCACAATCAAACTGCTATGGGAAGAATATGTTGATGATTGTCGGTCAATCAAGAGTCCTTTTTACCAGTATAGCTACTTTTGCGAACGATATCGTGATTACGTTAAAAAGCATAATCTTACGATGCATATCAATCATAAACCGGGTGATAAAATGATGGTTGATTGGAATGGCACCCGTATGTATGTGTATGATCGTTACACAGGAGAAGCAATCCCTGCATATTTATTCGAGGCAACATTACCATTTAGTATGTACAGTTATGTTCAAGCATGTCCAAGCATGAAAATCAATGATTGGGTCGATTGCCATATCCAGGCTTACCGTTATTTTGGCGGTGTTACAAGACTTCTGATTCCAGACAATCTAAAAGTAGGAATTATCCAAAACAAGAAATATGAGGATCCAATATTAAACAAATCATATCAGGAAATGGCAGACTATTATGATACAACTATTATTCCAACAAGAGTGCGTAAGCCTAAAGATAAGGCAGCTGTTGAAGGCGCGGTTGGAGATTGTACAGTAGCCATTGTCGGTAAACTTAGAAACAGGAAATTCTTTTCGTTTGAGGACCTAAACAAAGCAATTATCAAAGAATTGGACAATTTCAATAACAGACCTTTTCAGAAAAAGGATGGTTCTAGAAAAAGCGTATATTTAGACGAAGAACTTCCGTTTATGAAAGCTCTACCTGAACAGCCATTTGAGTTGAGTGTATGGAAACGAGCTAAAGTTCAATTAAATTATCATATTTCGATAGAAAAAATGAATTATTCTGTGCCATACGAATACGTTGGAAATTATGTAGATGTAAAAGTCACAAAAAGAACTGTAACTGTATATTATAAAATGAATCAAATTTGTACCCATGATCGATTATATGGTCGTATCAATCAATACTCAACAAATGAAAGTCATATGCCGGAGAATCACCAAAAATTTCAATGGAACAAAGACCGTTTTATGAAGTGGGCTGCTTCTATTGGAGACAATACTTCGATTTTAGTTTCCAAACTATTTGATCGTTATAAAGTTGAAGAACAAGCTTATAAAGGTTGTATGTCATTGTTGAAACTATCAGATAAATATGGAAAAACCAGACTGGAAAATGCGTGTCAATTGGCGTTGGATCACATCAGTCAGCCTGGCTATAAAAATATTAAGATGATATTACAGTCAAATCAAGATTTGAAAGATAAAAATGATAATGTACAAAGTGAATGTGATATGCATGCCTTTGTGCGAGGAAAAGACTATTACGGAGGCAGGAACAATGGATAAGAGTGAATTGATAGAAAAACTGAAGAAAATGAGATTACCAGTTATTGCAGAACAATATGAATTACAAAGTGCAAACCCAGAATACAATCAATTATCATTCGATGAACGGTTCAGCGAATTAATTGATATGGAATATGATAGTCGAGTAAATCATACAATAGAAAGATTTATCAAGAATGCACATTTTTATGATTCTACAGCAAGTATGGAATCAATTAATTATAATCCAGACAGAAAACTCGATCGCTCGCAAATGGAGGAATTGTCTACAAACAATTATATAAACAACGGTTTAAATGTAATTTTTGTAGGAGCATCCGGTTGCGGTAAAACATGGTTATCAAACGCTTTGGGGATCCATGCCTGTAGAGCTAGAAAAACAGTTTTATATATTCGATTACCAGAACTATTCTCAAAATTTGAAGAAATGAGGATTCAAGGAAAATATAATGAATATCTAAAAAAACTAGGAAAGTATGATTTAATGATACTAGATGAATTCTTATTAAAATCGACAAGTGAATCAGAAAGAAGTGACCTACTTGAATTGATGGAAATAAGGTGTAATAAGAAATCAACAATATTCTGTAGTCAATATTCATTTGATGGTTGGCATCAATTATTAAATGGAGGACCTATAGCGGATGCGATATTAGATAGGATAATTAATTCATCTTATTTGATTACATTACATGGAAAATCATTAAGAGAAACATACTCTAAATTAAAAGATAAGAAATAACCAAAAAACACGGTTGATTTAATTTGACCGTGTTTTTTAGTGGACTTGTATTACGTATTAAGATTTAAAAAAGATGGACTTCTTTAACGGATTATGTGGACTTCTGTAGCATATTGCATGGACTTCAGATAGCGGAATACTCAATGATGAACTTAAGAATAGGAACGGGTTTGCCAAACATTCAAAAAAAGGATTTAGAAAACTTTACGATTCTTGTTCCTAGCTTATTAATACAAAGGAAAAATCTAGCATTATTTGAAATGCTAGATGAAAAGATAAGCATATTAACTGAAGAACTCACGAATTTACAAAAACAGAAAAAATATCTATTATGTAATATGTTTATATAAACATGTTGTTTAACAAAAAATTTTTTTGTTGATGCAAGGCCTTTAAAATCATTTCTTCATTTTCAATTTTTCTCTCAAAGGCAGTTATAGTTTTAATTAATGATAACTGCTTTTCTTTGTCTAGTTTTGGAATTTTTAAAGTGCATAATGTTGAAAATGGTAGTGCGAATCTAGTACCCCCACTTTTTAATTCTAGAATTTGTTTTTTTATGTATGATGAGTTGTTTAAATATAAAATAATAAACTCATTAATATAGTCATCATTTGCTGAAAATACTGGATATGCTGGACTAACAATTCCTTTTTCAACAAGCTCTTGCATATTAAAAGTAAATAATCCAGTATCACTCATAGATCTATATGTACAGTACCCTCTAGGAATAATTTTGTATCCAATTGTATTATCGCTGGATGCTTCCTTATTAAAATATTCCGATTGTAAATACATGCCAGATGCAGTAGAAGAAAGTACAGGATATTCATTATTAATCGTTGTTTTAATATTGTAATCAAACAAAATATCTTTCAACATTATTTTTTCATTATCTTGAACTGATTTCAATAGTGAGGAAATGATGCATTTCTTTTGTAAAACTAAATCGTTAATGATTTTAATTTGAGTTTCAATTCTATCTTCAATTAGCTCTATTAATTCTGAAGTTTTTAATTGCTCAGTTAATGAAGGTAAATAAATTTTGCTGTTAAGAAAAAAATCTTGATTTAATGTTTTATTTCTTCCAGCTCCACCAGGTGATGCCATTTGAAGAAGTTGTTTACCTTTTTCTGTTTTAAAGAAATCTACAATATAATCTAATGAATTATTTAAGACTTTATACATTGGGAATCTGTGTGAAGCTACCATTCCAACCTCTTTTTCAGAAGTTTTTGCAACTGCTTGTTCCCAGGCAAATACGATATTAAGAATCAAACAATTTGGTTCAATCCAAAAGATTCTTTTATTTCCAATTTGTTTTCCACTCTCAGCTTCTTTGTAGAAAATTCCTTTGGAATGAGATCTGATACCAATTTGATAATACAATTTATTTTCATCAACAGTTACCGGAAATGAAATTCGTTGTAACACTTCTTTAAGGGTATATATACGAAATGGATCAGCGAATGAAGAGAATCTCAAATTAGGAACATATATCAATAATAATTTCATATTGTTTTGATCTGACCAGAGAGGAGGAATTAAAATGGTCAAAGAAAAAACAATTAATCAAATTACTGAAGAATGGAAGGAGGAAAAGAAAAAGTATGTAAAGAAATCTACATATGCAGCTTATCAATTACTAATTCAAAATCACATTAAACCTTATTTTGGTGATCTTTATGAAGTAAACGAGGAAAAGGTTCAGCAGTTCGTTTTTGATAAGTTAGATGCTGGTTTAAGTGAAAAAACAATACGAGACATTATCATTGTATTAAAAATGATTTTGAAGTTTGGCATCAAAAATGGATATTTAGAATATGTTCAAATTGATGCTAAATTTCCATCAAAGCAAGAAAAAAAGGATCTTGATGTGCTATCAAAAGCGGATCAAAAAAAGTTTATGGAGCATTTACGAATTAATTTCACTTTTAAAAATTTAGGTATTTTTATTTGTTTAAGCACTGGTATGCGCATTGGTGAAATTTGCGGATTAAGATGGTGTGATGTAGATACTGCTGAAGGAGTAATAAAAGTCAGACATACGTTGCAACGCATCTATATTATCGAAGGCGAAACAAGACATACAGAGTTACTGTTAGATACACCTAAAACTGCTAATTCTGTTAGAGATATTCCAATGTCTAGTGAATTGCTAAAGATGCTTAAATCTCTCAATAAAGTGGTAAATGAAAACTATTATGTAATTTCTAATGATATCAAGCCAATTGAGCCAAGAACGTATAGAAATTACTATAAAAAGCTTTGTAAACAGTTAGATATACCGGAATTAAAATTTCATGGTTTACGTCACAGCTTTGCAACGAGATGTATAGAATCAAAAGCGGATTATAAAACCGTTTCTGTTTTATTAGGGCATTCTAACATTAGTACAACATTAAATTTGTACGTACATCCTAATAAAGAACAGAAGAAAAAAACAATTGATAAAATGCTAAGATCACTATAGTATCAAATCTAATTCCATTGAAAAATCAATGGGATTATTTTAGTGACAAGAATTTTTTCATCTTTTAAAATATACTTGTGAATTAATTGTTTGGAGATGATAATTTGAAACAATTTAATGAAGGAGATGTTGTTTACTTTGTTTCCTCTTCTGTCTTTATCAAGAAAGCTACTGTTATTCGTAATGCTGGTGGATTTTGCACTATTCGATTTGAAGATGGTAATTGTGGTACTTCTGGAACACGTGTTCGTGAAAGTAAATTATATCGTACAAAAGAAGAGGCAAAGAAAGTTGTTCAGCAACATCAAAATGCAAACAAGTGGAGATAATGGTTCTCCACTTTTACTTTGGATTGGCGAATACAATACCACCCATTCTTGATCTATAGTAATCAAGAGTATAGGTGTTTGTTTGCCAATCTTTTTTTGCATCTTCAAATGTGTTAGTAATGCCATCATAGTTGCCATCTTGAATTGTAATGTTCTTGCCATCTACTTTTAATACTATACCAACATGGTTTTTACCAATACCAGAAAATACGGCTCCTGCTTTTGGCGTGGATGATCTTTCAAATTTATCCGGATGTGCTTTTACAAGTTGATCTACACAATCCCAACCGTTACCTGTAAAGCCTGGATCATATCCATACAGTTCATAAAATCTTCCCCAAGCAAACCATGTACATTGTCCATATAAGCCTGACTTGGCATATGGATTCTTTGTAATCCATGCTTCCATGTTATTAAAGTTTGGATTGGTTCCACCTCTAAATGTAATTCCAACATAGCGCATTACATGATCGACATAAGATGGATCTCCATATCCAGATACATTTAGTTGTTGTTTCTTCATATCTGAAAATTGTTGTGCATTATATTTGGAATACCCTCCAAAATTAGAAAGTGCCCAATCAATATAGTTAGAACCATAATTATATCCTTGAAGAGCAAGGTAAATATGTTCTGTATCTGATGGATCTTTTACATTTGCCTTCTTAACACAATCCGAAAAAGTATGTGTACCAACATTAATGGAATATTCCGGTTCTGTAATGCCATTAGGAACTCTAGGATATTTTATGTTGTATCCTGATTCACTAGCTTGCATAGGATCATTTCCTTTGCCACCAGATTCTTGCATCATAATAGCTTGTAATAAAGATACATAGTCTTCTATATCATACTCTTTCGCATATTTACGAATGGTATCTTCATATGCAATAACTTCTTCACTTAAAGAAACAATTTCACTATTAGATCCACCATCTTGAGCTAATACGCTAAATGTGCCAACAAACAGAGTAATCACTATTAATAAAATCAATCCTGTTCCAAAAGAAAAAAGTGTATTCAATGTGGATACACTCTTCTTAACAATATGAAATGATTTTTTTATAGCATGTGTTGTATTTTGAATAATCGGCTTAGAAACAACTTGTTCTGTAGATTGTTTCATCTTTGAAGTATTTATCTTATTTACAATATGCTTCTTTGCCTTGGAAACACAAGAAATTCGTTGCAGTTGAATATCATGATTTGATTCAACAATAGACTTCTTACTAACTGATTTAGCCTTATATTCATTACGCTTTTGTTTAATAAACTTAGAAGCACGATGCTTAGATTCAATTACAGTTTGTTTGGCAGCAACACTCACATTATTTGTAGCCTGTACCTGTGGATTGGATTTAACAGAAGCTTCCTCTTTTCTATCAACATTTTTATTATGAATTGTTTGCTGTTTAATAAAATGCCGAATATTTCCTTTTGTATCCTTTGTTTTAATGGCTTGCATTTTCTGCTTGGTTTTTATATCTCTCAAATTTATCAACTCCTTTGTATGTAAAAAAAGCAGAAAGTTAATTCTGCTTATTAGTAGAGTATCATTTGTTTAGATGTAAATAGAGAATAGAAATAATCATCAAAATCATCCCAATTGCTAAAGAATTTTTATATACAAACTTTTTGATTTTCATATCTTTTAAAACATATTCCAAGTTATTATCATTATATTTTATTGCTATTTCCTTGCCGAATGGATATTCCTGTTCGTCTAATTCAATATTTAAAATGGATTGGATTTTTTGATTTTGATTATTTGTAAATTGCACAACGGGCATGTAAACATAATAATCTTCTTTGTCGTAATATTTTTCTTCATAGTCAATTACTTTGGCAATTGCTGAATTTTTATATTTTCTATACTTAAAATGATATATAGTGTATTGCGCAAACCCGATAGCTAAAAAAACAGTAGAAATCTCCTCTAAAGCAAAGTATCTTTGCTTCATTAATAAGTGCTCTATATTTAACATAATTAATTATCCTTTTTCAAATCTTATTCTTTTCTCAATTATATCTTATATCTTATGAAACTCCAAATAATAGGGAAGATTCAGTAACGTCGGCTAATTTTGTAAAACCTTTCTATCTCCTGGTTTAGTTGTATTGAGATCGTACAATAATCCTTTTGGCATCTTATTGACAAAAGGGACAATAGAACCACCATACTTGATTAATCCAGATCCAGTTGGTGCATTTGTGATGTATCCCATCTGTTCTTCTGAAATATTTAAAAGTCTTGCTAAATCTTCTCTGTCATTGGCAGATTGATTTAACATAACGATAAATTCAGAGTTTGATAGCATGCTTGTACCTTGTTGAGAGGAAAGAAGATATTTAACATTTTGTGTTATTCCTGTAGGATAGGCATCTCTTTTACGGAATTGTCTCCATGCAGATGCAAAGAAGGTTGCACTTTCTTCATTTTCAAAGATAACGTGAATCTCATCAATAAAGACATGTGTACGTTTTCCTTTTCTCCAATTTTCATTGACACGGTTGATAATGGCATCTGTAATCACGAGTAATCCCATCGTCTTTAGTTGCTTTCCTAAATTAAAGATATTAAACGACAAAATTCTAGACTTGATATCTACATTGGTTTCATGGGCAAAAATGTTCAAGGATCCATTTGTAAATAATTCAAGCTTAATAGCTAATGATTTAGCTTCTGGTTCACTTTGTTCTAGCAGCTTGTTGTATAGGTGCTTTAATGTTGGAATATAGTTATTTTTCATGGCATCTTGATAAACCAAAGATACACAACGATCGATAATAGAACGATCAATAGGGGATATACCACCATGATTCGTATCTAACTGTTCAAATAAAGACATAATAAATTGAGATTTATCTGCAATCGCATTGCCACTATCTCCATATCCTTCTGACATATCCATGGCATTAATATAATCTTTACTGTTCGTTCCAATATGAATGATCTGTCCTTTCATCGCTTTAATGATTGGGTCATATTCGCCTTCTGGATCCGCAATAATAATATCGTCATTCGTAGACAGAATTAAGAATTCAATTTCTTCTTTTGTAAGAAAAGATTTACCTGATCCAGGAATACCTAATACAAAAGAGTTTGGATTTTGTAATAAAGCTTTGTTACAAAGAATCGGATTGTTGGTAATGGCATTCTGTCCATACCAAATACCACCTTTCTGCATAATTTCATGGGCTCTAAAGGGAATAAATACAGCAGCACTTTCTGTAAGCAGGGTACGAGTGATATTAAGTTTGTTGACTCCAATAGGAAGGGCTGTTTGCAGACCGTCCAATTGTCTTTTTGAAAAGTAGAGTGTTTCTAATTCACAAACATATTTACGAGCTACTGCTTTTAATGTTTCACTATCTTTATCCAGTTCTTCTAATGAATCGGCAAGATGAACAACCGTAATATTACATAGCATCATTCTTTGATCTCGTACAATTAAATCATCCAAGAATTCTTTACATTCCTTACGTTGTAGCTCCATGTCATAAGGGATAATAGCTGAAAAGTTATTGTTACGATTTTGCTTCATTTGCCAATCGGTAATATTCTTTTCTACACCTAAAAACTTGTTTTCTACTTCTCTAACTGCTTCATCAGTAGGAATTGTAATAATGTCCATGGAATACATGAGATTCTTGTTTAAATCACAAAGCTCTGATACAAATTCATCCTTTAAAAAGCCTGGATAATTGCTTAAATAAAGAACTCTTCCATATTTGCCATCAAATTCAAAATATTTGTTATGGTATTTACTCATTCTGGGCGTGATCAAATCCTTAAAAGAATGACCTTTCTTAGCCAAATCATTCATGTCGAGAGAAAACTCTTCCGTTTCACTACGATAAAAATCATGAAGCATTTTTAATCGTTCTTCCGCATTTAATTCAATGCAAGAAGAGCCAAGACGTGCAAATAGGGTAGAGAATTCAGTGGTGATTCTAGAAAAGGTGAATCTTGCTTCTTCTATACTGTTTTTAAAAATCGTTACCGTAATGTATTTCTCTTGAACAATATCATCACTTTCGGATAATTTATCTAAGAGCATATTATTGTATTCTTCACGATATTGATCTAAGTTATCTTGTTTTAATGGAATCAAGATATCTTCTTTGAATTTCTTGATATCCACTTTTCGATTGTTGATAGTTATCTTTGTCATAACAGAAGAATCAAAAGAATTCAGTAAATCACTATAGCTTAAAAAGAGATTGTTTTTATCTTCTCCAGAAGCAATCTTATAGTTGATATCTAAGAATCTGTAACTCTTTGTATATTTATTACCGGATTTAAAAATACCATCCTTATAGATTGTATCTACCGGGATGGTATCCTGAACAGTTTTAGGCACTCTTGTTTTTTCTTTGTTGAGCTTTTTCAATCTTTCGTAGCTTTTTATCATGTACAACCGACTCCTTTCTTGATTGATTAATGAATGGTTCAAGTATTTCATAATAAAGATTAAATGGCACATTAATCAAATTCCTTGTAGACAATGCAAAAGAAGATATTGCCATCTTCACAATATCTTCTGTATACATCCCTTGAAATCGAATAAAGCCAAATGCTGCAAATGGTGCAGCTCCAAGCATACATAGCCAACTGGTAACTTCTGTGCCAAATCTCTCTTTGAATAAAAAATACAAACCACACGCAACAGCACACGCTAGTATTGAAAAGATAGTTTGACGTAAAGATAGGCCAAGAAGTATGCTTTCGGTATAATCACGTATTTCCTTGTTGATCTTGATTTCAAAATTAGATTTCATCATCTAAATCCTCATGAATGACATCTAGTGGAATAGAAGATGCAAATAAGATATTATCGACCGGAATAACCATCTTTCCACCATCACGACGAACAATGATTTTATCCTTTTCATGTTCCACTTTGTACATCAATTTTTCTGTTAATGGTAAAGTTGAAGATTCAACAATATCTAATGAATCTCCTGTTTTTAATACAACTTTATTTAATATATAATCTTTCATTTTGTGTTCCTCTCTTGCCAAAAAGGCATAATAAAAGCAGGAACAATATGCTCCTGCAGTAGTAATTAAAATAGTAATGATAAGTAATCCTGCCTTGAGTCAAGTATTCTAATAATTTCAATATTCTCTTCATTGACATTATAGAATACAAGTTGCTTAGATACGATTAAATAGCGAAATGGTGTATCTATGTCGAAACGATCTGACATTTTAGGACCTAGATAAGGATTATCTTTTAATAATGAAATTGTATCTACAATATTGTTTTTAAGTTTTTTTGCGGCTTGATCGTTATGAAACTGATTAATAATATAATTTTCGGTATTAAGAAGATCATCAATTGCTGCTTTTTTATAAATAATCTTCATTTTACAAACCTAACATCTTTTTGGCTTCTTCTTCTGAATAAGATTCAGTACAATTCATACCAATTTCTAATTCTTTCATTAATTTAGATAAAGCTTTTGCTTTCATCTTTTCAGCATTATCTTCGGTCACAGAAAATGGAAAACCACCTGTATTTAATACTTGTTGAAAAAATACATTTACGGCATCCGTTAGAGTTAAACCGTTTTTTGCAAAAACTTCTTCTAATTCATTCTTGATTTCTGAGTTCATGCGAATTCTAAATACATCATCTTTTTGAGCATTGATTACGTTACGCATAATTAACACTTCCTGGTATATTGTAATTGACCCATCTAGCTGGTCATTTACAACATACATCTCCTTTCTTTCAACCTTTAATAACCGTGGTTGAAGACGGTGTTGTTAATTTGTAAAATTGAATATGTGAATGTGGATTTGTATGTTCACTTCCTGTAGCTTGACTACTTCTGAAAGGTTCTTACCACACCTTATTCCAAAACAGTGATTAGTTAGATGAGTCTTTGAAT
>ERZ827492.395-NODE-395-length-42390-cov-6.766930_pt1 | contig 42390 bp, 33 predicted proteins | sample MGYA00519704_ERZ827492 | MGnify/ENA primary metagenome ERZ827492 (study PRJEB31778, sample SAMEA3449325) | human gut metagenome | biome: human gut; feature: human-associated habitat; material: faeces | place: United Kingdom | collected 2010/2012 ... | reverse complement strand
GGAACTTTCAAATTGCTACTGCCTGACGTCCGACTGCACAATAAGAAGTATTCACGCTTCTATTCTATCACGGATGAGAGAAAAAGAAAAGTGCTGAATGTAAAAAAAACACGGATTTTTTTGCAGAAAAACACAAAAAGTACAATCGAATACAATTGAAATGCAATGGTTACATGACAAGCCACTAAGTGCGGAAAGAGGTTACATGCTGGTACGCGAGGTGGAAGTGAGCCTCCGGTGTGTCTGGTCGCGCCCATTGGGCGCGACAATGCTGAACAAGTCGAAAGCGGATGCGTCTGCGGACACACAATTGCGATGAACGCTTTTCCTTGCTTCATCCGTGTGCGGCTTCTCATTGCTCATTGCGCATTTCCTCCACCCCCTGCAATATTTGCCCCATTTCCAGAAATAAAGTCGGCAAAATTCGGTTTTTTTTGCATTTTTATCGGATTCCACTTGCAAATCCCCCTCCTTTCCCGTATAATGAAGCAGGACTATATCGGCGTGGTCGGGCGCGCCGCATGAACAGAGAAGAAGGGAATCGTCATGCAGGACATGCAGGATATGATCGACCGCCTGAATCAGTCGGGCAAACGCCTGAGCAAGGGTCATCGGAAGATCGCACAGTATATCGTCGAGCATTATGATAAGGCGGTGTTCATGACCGCCAGCCGCCTGGGGGAGAGCGTGGGCGTGAGCGAATCCACCGTCGTGCGTTTTGCGGCGGCGATGGGGTATGAGGGGTATCCGCAGCTCCAGCGCTCGCTGCAGGAGCTTGTCAGCCATCGCTTGACAGCGAATCAGCGCTTCGAGATGGCGACGGAGCTTGACCCGTCGGCGGCGCTGACGACGGTGCTGAAGAGCGACATGCAGAACCTGCGCAACACCTTGGAACAGGTTGAGCAGCAGGTGTTCGACGAGGTAGTGCAGCGGCTGCTGAACGCCAATGCCGTGTATGTCATGGGCTTGCGGTCAGCAGCCCCGCTGGCGCAGTTCATGGGGTATTATCTGAATTATATTTTTGATAATGTGCATCTGGTATCTTCCGGCGCGACGGATGTGTTTGAGGAAATCATCAAGCTGCGGGAGAATGATGTGCTGATTGGCATTTCCTTCCCGCGCTACTCCACGCGGACGCTGGAGGCGATGCGGTTCGCGAAGCGCTGCGGGGCGCAGGTGGTGGCGATTACGGACGGCCCGATGTCGCCGCTGGCGGAAATTGCGGATTTGTCGCTGACGGCGCGGACAGATATGGCGTCGTTTGTGGATTCGCTCGCCGCACCGCTGAGCCTGATTAACGCCCTGCTGGTGACGCTGGGGCTGCACCGCAAGCAGGCGCTGAGCCAACATTTCAAGCAGCTGGAATCCATTTGGGAGACGTACGAAGTGTATTTGGAGGAAGAAGGCCATGGGGATGTCCGTTCCTGAACGCCGGGTGATTGTGGTTGGCGGCGGCGCGGCGGGGATGATGGCATCCATCTTCGCGGGCAAAGCGGGCGCGCGCGTGACGCTGATGGAGCGCGGCGAAAAGCTGGGCAAGAAGGTGTACATCACCGGGAAAGGGCGCTGCAACGTCACCAATGACTGCACGCTGGATGAGTTCCTGCACGAAGTGGCGCGGAATCCGCGGTTCCTGTACAGCGCGCTGTCGTTCTTTTCGCCGCAGGACATGATGCAGCTGCTGGAAGACGCGGGATGCCCGGTGGTGGTGCAGCGCGGTCGGCGCGTTTTTCCGGCGACGGAGAAGGCGAGCGACGTAACGCGGACGCTGGCGCGGCTGATGCAGCAAAGCGGCGTTGAAGTGCGCTACGGCAGCCGGGTGCAGGCGCTGATGACGGAGACGGCGGAGGACGGCGCGCTGCATGTAACCGGCGTTCGCCTGATGGACGGCACGGCGCTTCCGGCGGAGCGGGTGATTCTGGCGACGGGCGGGTTATCGTGCCCGCTGACGGGTTCGACGGGCGACGGCTATCGGCTGGCGGAGAGCGTCGGGCACACGACGACCCCGCGCATGGGCGTCCTCTCCGCAATCGAAACGGATTGCGACTGGTGCGGGCGCTTGCAGGGGCTGGCGCTGAAAAACGTCGCGCTGACGCTGAAAAAAGGCAAGAAGGTGCTGTACTCGGATTTAGGCGAGATGCTGTTCACGCATTTCGGCATTTCCGGGCCGCTGACGCTCACGATGTCCTGCCACCTGCCGGAAAATCTGGCGGAGGCAAACGTGACGCTGGATTTGAAGCCGGGCTTGACGGCGCAGCAGCTGGACACGCGGCTTCAGCGCGAATTGGCGGAGGACAGCCGCCGTCAGCTGCGGAACGTACTGCCGCACCTGCTGCCAGCAAGTTTTGCGGAGATTTTCCCGGAGCTTTGCGGCGTGGACGGGAGCAAGGTCTGCGCGCAGGTGACGAAAGAAGAGCGTGAGAAGCTGGTGTCCGCCCTCAAAGCGCTGCCGATTCCGCTGAAAAAATTAGCGCCCATTGAGGAAGCCATCGTCACCCGCGGCGGCGTGAATGTGCGTGAAATCGACCCGGCGACGATGGAGAGCAGGAAAGTCAGCGGGCTGTATTTCGCCGGGGAAGTGATTGACGTGGACGCGCACACGGGCGGCTACAACCTGCAAATCGCATGGGCAACAGGCGCGCTGGCGGGTCAGAGCGCAGGCGAAGAAGAAATAGAAGCAATATAAAAATACTGGGGAGATTGAGACCATTGCATTATATCGTGGTAGACCTTGAGTGGAATCAGCCGATGTCGTTTGACAGTTCGGTATTCCGGCAGGTCGGGGATCGGCTCGTGTTCGAGATGATTCAAATCGGCGCGGTGAAGGTGGACGACAAATATCAGGTGGTGGACAGCATTTCCATCCCGATTCGTCCGCAGTATTATGTGAAGATTCATCCGCGCATTCGCAAGATGACGCAGCTGGGCGCGGAGGAACTGGCGGATGCGCCGACGTTCTTAGACGCGATGGCGCAGTTCACGGCGTGGTGCGGCGAGGAATACACGCTGTTGACGTGGGGCTGCGACGACATCAGCGTCTGGAAGCAGAACATGGACTTTTTCGGCTGCACCGAGCCGATGCCGCCGATTTGCGACATTCAGCGCCTGTTCTCAGATGTCAACGGCTGTCGTGACCGCAAGGGCTTGAAGGTCGCCATGGAGATGCTCGGCATTGAGCCGGACGCTGCCCGCTACTTCCACAATGCCCTGCACGACGCGTACTACACGGCGCTGGTGTTCGCGCGTCTGCCGCAGCCGGAGGATGTGCTGAAGTACCCGCAGAAGCCACGTCCGCTCATCCACACTGACAAGCGTGAGCGCGCTGGCGGCGAGACGTTCGGCACGGTGAACGAGGCGTTCGCGAGCGATTTCGCCCGCGTGCCGCGCTGCCCCGTGTGCGGGAAGAAGATGAAGTTAGAGGACGGCGCATACGTCCGGCAGGCGGCGGATAAGTATATCAGCATTGCAAAGTGCCCGCAGCATGGGAATATGCTGATTCGCGTCCGTCTGCGCTTGGAATCGGACGGGCAGAAGCGGCTGACGATGACGGCGGCGAAGGCGTCTCCGTCGAATTTGGCGTATGTGCATACGAAGCGGCTGCAAATGACGCAGCGGGACGCGGCGTATGAGGAGAAGTATGGCAAGCCGGTGGATTTGGAGGCGGAGCTGGAAAAGGCGGATAGGACGTCGATGCCGTTTGAGGAATAATTATTTATTCCGTCCAGCAAACTAAAAAGCCTTCCAATACAGTTCAAGGAACATGGGAGGCGACCGCCCCCTTGACCCCTTCGGCTCGCATCTAAGTTTGTTGGATTTTTTTGCGGCAGAAAAACCGCGTTTGCAGACGCAAATACCATTTTGACGCGGAATCAACCATAAACCACATGAAAAACAAAAACACCATTGCTCAAACGGGCATTTTGTGCTATACTGAAAGGGGATAAAGTGGGTAGGCTATGCCGCTTTACCCTCAGGAAAGTGAGGTATTTCATATGAAGACGAATTGTGTCATCACCATCGGCAGACAGTTTGGCTCAGGCGGACGCTATGTCGGACGGATGCTCGCGGAAAAGCTCGGTATCCCGTTCTACGATAAGGAACTTTTGTCCGAAGCTGCCAAGCAGAGCGGCATCTGCGAAGAAATCTTCGAGGATCACGACGAAAAGCCGACCCGCTCCCTGCTCTTCAATCTCGTCACCGGGATGCAGGTGCATGGCGACGCCGGTTCGTACTATATGGACATGCCGCTGAACCATAAGATTTTCCTCGCGCAGTTCGATGCCATCCGCTCGATTGCCGATAAGGGCCCGTGCGTCATCGTCGGCCGCTGCGCTGACTATGTGCTCAAAGACCGCCCGAACACCATCAGCGTGTTCCTGAAGGCGGAAATGCAGAGCAAGGTGGAACGCGCTGTGAAATACTATGGCGTTGACCCGCAGAAGGCGGAGGATCGCATCCGCAAGGCGGATAAGCAGCGCGCTTCCTACTATAATTATTACGCCACCGCAACGTGGGGCGACGTGAACAACTACGACCTGTGCGTGGACACGGGCAAGCTCGGCGTGGAGGGCACAGCGGAGCTCATCGCCCGCTTCGTCGAACTGCGGCAGGCAATGCTGGAAGCGAAGAAGTGAGCATGAGTAAAACCCTGCGCCGCGCGGCGCTGCTGGTGCTGATGACGATGCTCGTGTGCGCAGTCGCGTGGGCATCTGGCGATATTGACTGGGATACGCCTGCCGCCGGGCAGAATTTGTCCGGGAATGCGGCGGTTGAGATGCTGAAAGACTATATCCGGCGCGTCAATGAGACGCTTGTTTCTTCCGGCGCGGGGAAAATTGATCCGTGCTATGAGCTGTACCCGACGTTCGCCAGCCTTGGCTTGAACGGCGCGGAATTCGCCCAGCACGCCGAAATCACCGTGAACATGAACGCGACAGGCATCACCAGCCTTGTCCTGCGCATGGATAACCTGACGAGCTTCGCCCTCATCGGCGGCGCGCTGGTGCAGCAGACCAGCCCGAACAGCATCACGCTGGATGAGGCGGTGTCGGCGGTGCAGGCGTATGTGCGCAAGGTGCAGGAGAGCAACGGCAATGGCGTGGTGGAGTCCTTCGAGGAACAGCCGATTCTCTCGCAGGGGACGCAGACGCGCCTGTATGGGGCATACTACCCGAATCAGTACCACGACAATGCGAACTGGATGCAGCTGACGATTCTCTTCCCCCAGCCGGGAAGCGTGGACGGCGGTCTGCTGCTGAACAACGATGCCGGCCCGACTGCAACCCCTGACCCTGACGGCGACGAAATCAGCGGCTATTTCCCCTTCGACGGCTTTCAGGACAGCCATTTGGAGGTCTTTGTGACCCCGACGCCCGAACCGGATTCGGCGGCGATGGAGCCGTGAAAAATGGCGGAAATGAGGAACAGCTATGGCGAGAAAATGCACAGAATATCACTACTTTAAGCACACTTATTGGGATGCGATGGCGCGGTACAACTGGACGCGCTGTCCGCACTGCGGGAAGCTGTGCAAACCGAGCAGATTCAAAGCGGCTACTGTGCTCGTGCCGATTGAGCTTGTCATCTTCGTGGTGTGCATTTTTTTCCGTAACAGCATGAATGATGCCATCGGGTGGTTTGCTGCCTGGTTGCTGTTTGTGCTGCTGCTGTTTCTCCCGCAGTACATCTATGTGCGGTTCTTCATGCCGTATGAGACGCTTTCGGAGGATGAAACGCGGAAGTTCCACGAGCTGCAGAAAAATTGATAATTTGAGCGGCTGCCTTGGGAGCGATTCCGGGCAGCCGCTTTTTGGTGCGCAAAACCGTTGATTCCGGCGAAAAAATCACGCGTTCACAGATTTGTCAAACCGAGTTTACAGAAAAGATGAAAAAAATTCCCGCGAACCCCTTGACAAAGTGACTTGACAGGGGTATATTATGTCATGTGATTAGCACTCGACCACGGTGAGTGCTAACAACACAGACCAGCATGGTTCACGGAGAGGAGGGATTGGTCATGATGATGGATGAACGGAAGTTCCGAATCCTGCAAGCCATCATTGACGACTACATCCTCACCGCTGTGCCGGTGGGGTCAAGAACCATCTCGAAGAAATACGACATGGGCTTGTCCTCCGCGACCATCCGCAATGAGATGAGCGATCTGGAGGAACTGGGCTACCTCGATCAGCCGCATGTCTCCGCGGGACGCATCCCGTCCGCAAAAGCGTATCGGCTCTATGTCGATCAGCTGCTGAACACGGGGCGCATTCCGTCGGATAGCGACGCGGCGGTTAAGGGACATTTTCTGGGGCGGATGCATCAAATGGAGGATGTGATAGACCACGCCGCACAGGTGCTTTCCTCCCTGACAAGCTACACCGCCGTGGTACTGCCGCCGACGGGGAAAATGCCGAAGATTCGCACGATTCAGCTCGTGCCGGTGTCGGATACATCCGCGCTGGTCGTCATCGTGACGGATATGGGCATTGTCCGCGATCAGGTGGTGCAGGTGGCAAGCGATCTCGACAGCGACGCGCTCTACGCCATCAGCAAGACACTGACCGAACGCCTTCAGGGGCTGACGCTCCATGAGGCGGTGGCGCAGATGCCGCAGCTGATGCAGGGAATGCACGAGAACGAGCGTCTCCTGCAGGGCTTGGGCAAGGCGCTGGGGCAGCAGGACGAAATGACGCACCCGCATGTGGCGGTTGGCGGCACGAGCAACATGCTCGCGTACCCCGAATACAGCGACATGGAAAAGGCGCGGTCGTTCCTCAGCCTGATGGAAACGCGCGACCGTCTGGCGGACATCATCAGTCAGAAGGGCGAAATGGCGTTCACCGTCCGCATTGGCCCGGAAACGGGCGTGCCGGAAATGGCGGATTGCTCCATCGTCACCGCGACGTACTCTACCGGCTCCGGCCGGCAGGGGACAATCGGCGTGATTGGCCCGACGCGAATGCGGTACAGCCGGGTGCTGTCCGTCATGAACACGATGGGTCAGCAGCTGTCCGAGATGTTTGGCAGTCAGGCGCCACAGAAAAATAAGAAGCTGGATAAATAGCAATGAAATGGAAGAAAGGCAGAAAGCGACCGATGAATGAGCAGCAGAAAACCCCGAAGCAGCCGGAGGAAGACATGACCCCCGACGTGACAGATCAGGAGCAGCCGGCTGCCGAAGCGCCGCAGGAACCCGCCCCGCAGGCGGATGCTCCGGACGTGGACGCACTCAAGAAGGCCGCTGCCAAGGCGGATGAGTATCTGGCACTCGCCCAGCGCGTGCAGGCGGATTTTGACAACTTCCGCCGCCGCAACGAAGGCGTCCGCGCGGATGCTTTCGCAGAGGGTCAGCGCAAGGTTGCGACCGCGATGCTCCCCGTGCTGGATAACCTTGAACGCGCGCTGGCTGCCGCAGAGAATGCGGATGCCGACGCCCTCAAAACCGGCGTGGAGATGACGCGCAAGCAGATGGTTGCCGCCTACGAAAAGTTAGGCGTGACACCCATTGACCGCCTCGGCGAAAAGTTTGACCCGAATCTGGAAGAAGCCATCATGCAGGGTACGGCGGATGACGGCGAACCCGGCACGGTGTGCATGGTGCTCCAGAAGGGGTACATGATGGACAAGACCGTTCTCCGTCACGCGATGGTGAAGGTCGTGCCCGACTAAGCCCCATTCAATCAGACAGTTCGGGCAGCAATGCCCACTGCATAAATCAGACAATTTCCTAAACATTCGACATAGATATTGGAGGACAAGATTATGAGCAAGATTATTGGTATTGACCTTGGTACGACGAACAGTTGCGTGGCGGTCATGGAAGGCGGCCAGCCGGTTGTTATCCCGAACGCGGAAGGCGCGCGCACCACGCCGTCTGTCGTGGCTTTCTCCAAGGACGGTGAGCGCATGGTCGGTCAGATCGCAAAGCGTCAGGCCGTGACCAACCCCGACCGTACCGTCATCTCCATCAAGCGTGAGATGGGCACGAACTACAAGGTGAACATCGACGGCAAGGCCTACACCCCTCAGGACATTTCCGCTATGATCCTGACGAAGATGAAGGAAACCGCGGAAGCCTATCTGGGCGAAAAGGTCACGCAGGCGGTTATCACCGTCCCGGCGTACTTCAATGACGCTCAGCGTCAGGCGACCAAGGACGCTGGCCGCATCGCGGGTCTGGAAGTGCTGCGTATCATCAACGAGCCGACGGCTGCTTCTCTGGCATACGGCCTTGAGAAGGACGGCAACCAGAAGATTCTGGTGTACGACCTCGGCGGCGGCACGTTCGACGTGTCCATCCTCGACATTGGCGATGGCGTGTTTGAAGTGCTTGCCACCAACGGCAACACCCGCCTGGGCGGCGACGACTTCGACCAGCGCATTATCGACTATGTGGCGGATCAGTTCCAGAAGGAAAACGGCATTGACCTGCGCAAGGATCGTGCCGCGAGCCAGCGCTTGAAGCAGGAAGCGGAAAAGGCGAAGATTGACCTGTCCGGCACCACCAGCGCGAACATCAACCTGCCGTTCATCACGGCGGATGCCAATGGCCCGAAGCACCTCGACGTCACCATCACCCGTGCGAAGTTCGAGGAACTGACCGCTGACCTCGTGCAGGCGACCATCACGCCTATGGAAAAGGCTTTGAAGGACGCGGGTCTGACCTACAACGACATCAGCAAGATCATTCTGGTTGGCGGTTCTACTCGTATCCCGGCTGTTCAGGCGGCTGTGAAGCGCGTGACCGGCAAGGAACCCTTCAAGGGCATCAACCCGGATGAGTGCGTGGCTATCGGCGCTGCCATTCAGGGCGGCGTGCTGGGCGGCGAAGTGAAGGACGTGCTGCTGCTGGACGTTACCCCGCTGTCTCTGGGTCTGGAAACCGAAGGTCACATCTTCACGCGCCTGATTGACCGCAACACCACCATCCCGACCAGCAAGTCGCAGGTGTTCTCCACCGCGGCGGATGGTCAGACGACGGTTGAAATCAACGTCCTGCAGGGCGAACGTCAGATGGCTTACGACAACAAGTCCTTGGGTCGCTTCCAGCTGACCGGCATTGCGCCCGCTCCCCGCGGCGTGCCGCAGATTGAAGTTACCTTCTCCATCGACGCGAACGGCATCGTGAATGTCTCCGCAAAGGATAAGGCGACTGGCAACGAGCAGAAGATTACCATCACCGCTTCCTCCAACCTGACCGAGGAAGAAATCAACCAGCGCGTCAAGGAAGCTGAGCAGTACGCTGAGCAGGACAAGAAGCGCAAGGAAGAAGTCGAAACCCTCAACCATGCTGACTCCATGATTTACGAGATGGAGAAGCAGCTGCGCGAGAACGGCGACAAGCTGTCCGCGGAAGACAAGGCGACCGTCGAGAGCGAAATCGCGAACTTCAAGAAGGTGCGCGAGGGCAACAACGCGGAAGAAATCAAGAACGCGATGGATGCCTTCACCCAGAAGGTGTACGCCATCTTCGGCAAGCTGTATCAGCAGCAGGGCGGCGAACAGGGCGCGAACCCCGAACAGCCGCAGGCCGGTACGCAGAACGCGGACGGCACTTATGAGGCGGACGGCGACGTTCACTAAGCAATGAAACATCCGCAGAAGCAGCACCGGCTGTTTCTGCGGATGCAAGTCATATCCGAGCCGGGAGTGCCGTCCATCGTGCCTCCCGGTATATTTGGGTCAATCGCCCATGCAGGGGATGTGCATCATGCTATGCACCATTCAAGCCGGGAAAGCCCTAAGAGTGGCGGCGCCGAAGGGGTCAAGGGGGCGACCGCGGACTTCGTCCGTTTCCATTGCCCCCTTGTCGCGCCCGCAGGCGCGATTCCCTTGCTTCCGAAAGAAATCCACTTCATCGAAGCGAATTTCTCCGCATGAGCAATGCAAAAAGCCGGATTATCAATCAGAGGTGAACAAACGTGGCGAACAAGCGCGATTATTACGAAGTGCTGGGTATCGATAAAAACGCGACGGATGAGGACATTAAGCGCGCCTACCGCAAGAAGGCGAAGGAATGCCACCCCGACCTGCACCCCAACGACAAGGAAGCGGAAGCCCGCTTCAAGGAACTGAACGAAGCCAATGAGGTGCTGTCCGACCCGGATAAGCGCGCCCGTTACGACCAGTTTGGCTTTGATGGCCCGGATATGGGCGGCGGCGCGGGCGGCAATCCGTTCGGCGGCATGGACTTCAGCGGCATGGGCGGTATGGGCGATATCTTCGACCAGCTGTTCAACGGCGGCATGGGCGGCAGTGCACAGGCGCGCCGGAATGCCCCTCGGCAGGGTAACGACGTGCGCTATGAACTGCGCCTGACCTTCGAGGAAGCGGCGAAGGGCTGCCATAAATCCGTCGAATTTTACCGCTATGAAAACTGCGCAACCTGCGGCGGCAGCGGCGCAAAGCCCGGCACGCAGCCGCAGACCTGCTCCATGTGCAAAGGCACGGGGCAAATCCGCCAGAGCGGCGGCTGGATGACGACCGTGCGTACCTGCCCGGCTTGCGGCGGCAGCGGCAAGGTCATCAAGGACAAGTGCTCGTCCTGCGGCGGCTCGGGGCGCGTTCGGATGCGCCGGACGCTGGAACTCGATGTCCCCGCTGGTGTGGATGACAATATCGTCCTGAGCAAGCGCGGGCAGGGCGAACCCGGCGCGAACGGCGGCCCGAACGGTGATTTGCTCATTCAGATTACTGTCAAGCCGCATAAGCTCTTCCGCCGCGAGGGCACGAACCTGCGCCTCGAAGTGCCGATTTCCTTCACGCAGGCGGCGCTCGGCGCGGAAATCGACGTCCCGACGCTCGATGGCAGCGTGAAGTACACCATCCCCGAAGGCACGCAGACGGACACCGAGTTCCGCATCCGCGGCAAGGGCATCCAGCAGCTTGGGTCGAACAACAAGGGCGATCTGATTTTCAAGGTGCGCGTGGAAACGCCGCGCCGCCTGACCGAAAAGCAGCGCGAGCTGCTCCGCCAGTTCGACGGCGACGACAACGGCAAGCAGTACGACCAGAGAAAGACCTTCATCGACAAGGTGAAGGAACTGTTCGATAAGTAATAAGAAATCCACCTTCTGTGAGGACGTAATGTTCCCCGGAAGGTGGATTTTTTGCATTTCGATTGCCGGCACCGGGAAGATTTTCCGCCGCAGAAGCGTTCTATAAGCGTAAACCTGCTGGATGGAGGGAACAAGAATGCGGAAAATCCTTGCAATGCTGCTGAGTGTGATGCTGCTGCTGACCGCGGCGGTTGCGGAAACGTCTGCCCCCTACGCGCCGGAGACGGTCCTGCCCCTCGTGGCGAACAATCGCCCGTACCGCGACTTTGCGCGCGGCGCGATTTCCTCAAGCGAGGATGCCATTGAACAGGCGAAAGCGTGGCTGTATCTGCCGCTGTTCGTCACGAACTTTTCCGCGAAGTCCGAAGCTGTCGATTGGTCTGCCATGCGCGCGGAAGAGGGATGGTATGTGACGGCGTACATGCGGAATACGTTTGTCTGGCTGCTGATGGATGAGCAGGGGCGCGTGCAGGCGTATGATTTCGACCTGCTGGGCAATGCCAGCCTGACCTATGACGGCGCACTGCCAGACAACCTCGATGAGGCGATTTCCAGCTACATTCGGCGCTTTGCCGACCTGAACGGCTTTGTGAAAGTGGCGGATTATGCCCGCGAGGAAGTGACGACGTTCGGGGATTACGCCGTCGCGGTCACGGTGCAAGTGACGCTGGACGGCACACCGTACCGTTTCACGATGCGGTTGGACATGATGGCGTTCACATCGGTGGAAAACGCTAATCTGCACCCGGCCGCTGCGCAGACCCAGCGGGACATTCTCCTGCTTATGCGCGATAACTTGGCGGAAAAGGGCGTTGACATTACCCAGACGTTCTTCGCCGTTCAGGCGGATGATGCGGACGGCGAAACGAAACTGACGGGCATTGCCTCCTTCCCGGCGGACGCGGCGAGCGACGCGATCCGCGAACAGTACGGCGAACTGGAACGCTACACGCTGCATTACAGCGGGCGCGCATCGGAAGCAGGCATCGAGCGCGTGGAGCTGTCCGACTGGCAGGAAACAACGGCGACTGCGCAATTCCCTCTGGCGCTGTATGCGATGGTGGATGGCAAATATCTGGTGCCGGACGGCGAACTGGCGGTCGGCACAGCGTATCTTGCGCTGGACAGCATGGGTTTGCGTGGTAGAAACGTAATTCCGCTGGAGAGCATCACCATGCTGACCCGCATCCGCTACGCCCGCGCGGACGGTACATTCGCGGAAAGCTGGGTTTCATCGGATATGCTGACGGAGAACGATGCGGCGCCTGCCGCCCCGAAGCGCGAGCCGATTCCGACGCTGGAAAGCTACCAAATCACCCTGAACGGCACGGCGTACACCGCGTTTGCCATCAACCAGGTGGAAAAGGGCTATGATGCTTTTGCGGACATTGCCGGCACGCAGACGGCGGTTGTGGATGTGCTGACGAGCGCCGCGCAGGGCGTGATTGCGGAGTACGGCGTGGACGCGTCGGATTTGCTGTGCCGCACTGTGGTGGAATACGGTTACCGCGCTGATAAAGGCTGCTGGCAGGTGGATTTCACGATTCCCCAGCGCGATATGGCGGATGATGCCTACGAGGTGGAAGTGGATGACAAGGACGGCAAGGTGACGGGGATGTGGGGGCCGCAGGATGGGAATGGGTGAAGCGAATGCGGAATGCGGAATGCGGAATAGCGCGCGGAAGAAGTGAATAGGTATTCATCAATACAAAAAAGCGCCTGTGGGGGGGCGCTTTTTATTGATGCTATTTTTTGCATAGAGCTGTGCGGTTATCCAGAAAATTTGTCGCTGTGGCGGCGGAACTCCTGCATAAACACGCGGGCATTGTATGCAGTCGTCACCAACCCAATCGCGCGAAAGGGAATCCAGAGGGGCGAAGACCCCTTGGCGGGGTCAAGGGAGGAACTCCCTTGCGGGGTCAAGGGGCAGCGCCCCTTGGGTCACTCCTGCCACACATCCCCCAGCGACCGCAGCCAGCCGACAACATCCATCTGCCACGCGGATTCCAGCGCGGCGGGGGTCAGGATGGCGGAAATTTCGCCGTAAGTGCCGCGCCCGGAGGAAAGCAGCAGCGCGTGCGTGCCGAATTTCCGCGCAAGGGACAGGTCGTGGACGACGGATACCACCGCGTGTCCCGGTTCGCGCCGCCATGCGTCGATGAGCAGGAACAGCTCCTGCTGGAAGCGCAAATCCAAATGGTTGCCGGGTTCGTCCAGCAGCAGCACGTCCGGCTCCTGACACAGTACCTGCGCCAGCAGCATCCGCTGGCGTTCGCCGCCGGAAAGCGTCAGGATATTTTGACGGCGCTTGTCCTGCAATTGCACGGCTTGGAGCGCGCGCTCCACCGCTTCCGCGCCGCCGCTGTCTGCCTGCAACAGCCCCCGATGCGCGTATCGCCCCATCGCGACGACCTCTTCCACCGTGTAGGCGTAGGCAAGGTCGCTCAGCTGGCGCAGCATTGCCATCCGGCGCGCAAGCGGGCGCGGCTTCATGCGGCGCAGGTCGGTGCCGTCCAGCGTTACCAGCCCGGCGTAGGGGAGTTCTTGGCTGACGGCGCTCAGCAGGGTGGATTTCCCCGCGCCGTTTGGCCCGCAAATCATCAGCCATTGCCCGTCAGAGACGGAAAAGGACACGTCATGCACAATTTCGGTGCGCCCGCGAAGGACAGAAACATGCTCGGCGGATAGGTTCATGCGCGCTCCCTCCTTTTCGTCTGCAGGAAGATGACAAGAAACGCCGCTGCGCCGATGATGGACGTGACCACGCCGACGGGCAGCACCGCCGGGGCGAGAATTGTCCGGGAAATCAGGTCGGCGAGGAGCAGGAAAATCGCGCCGCCGTAGAGACAGGCGGGCAGCGTCCGGCGGTGATTCGCGCCGACAATCAGGCGAATCATGTGCGGCGTGACCAGCCCGACGAAGCCGATGCCGCCGCCGACGGACACGCTCATGCCGATCATCGCGCTGACGCAGATCATCACGGTCAGCTTCACGCGCCGCACGGACACGCCCACATGCAGCGCGTATTCTTCGCCCATGCTCATGGCGTTGAGCGCCCGCGCCTGCGTCAGGATGATGCCACCGCAGAGCAGCAGCGTTGCCAGCAGCGTCAAGGCGTTCTGGTAGCTGGCGGAAGAGAGGTTGCCCATCGTCCAGAAGGTGATGGCGCGCAGCTTATCGCCGGAGAACGTTATCAGCAGCGACAGCAGCGCCGACACGAACATGGAGAACACAACGCCGAGGAGAATCAGCGTGTTGGTGGCGAGGGAGTGGTCAAGGGCGAAGGCGAGGGCGAGGAGGACGACGAGGGAGAGGAACGCGGAGAGCATCGCCGCGCCCGCCGTGCCGCCGAAGGGCAGGAACGGGATGGACACGCCGCTGAGAATCGCGAGTGCCGCGCCGAGCGACGCGCCCGAACTCACGCCCAGCGTCGAGCCATCCGCCAGCGGATTGCGCAGCAGCCCCTGCATGGCGCAGCCGCCCAGCGCCAGCATTGCCCCCACCAGCGCCACGCACAGCACGCGCGGCAGACGGGTATACAGGATGATGGCGACGGCTGATCCGCTGGGCTGCTCCCACCCGGCGATGGCGCGGAAGATGATTTCCGCCGTATCGCGGAAGGGGACGCTGACGCTGCCCACGCCGATGCACAGAATCAGCGTCAGCACGGTCAGCAGCGCGAACAGCAGGTGCTCCCGCAGATGAAATGTCGTTTCTTTCATGATAACTCCTGATAGGAAAAGAGCCGCCCGCATCCACGACCTGCGAAGATGCGGACGGCTTTTGCGGTGGACGACGCGCCCGCAGGCGCGAAATCCCCTGCTTTCGGGAAAGGGCAACTATGGTCGCAAGACCAGCTATTCGGTCGCGCCCATCCGGCGCGACGCAGCACTGATGTTGGAAAGAGCAGCTTGGGGGCGCTCCTGAGGGAGCGCAAAGTTACTGGCAGGGACGCTTCGCTGCCTGCGCCTTTGTGGACTTTTCCTTTGGAATGGTCACACGAGGAACAGTTGGGGCGTTGCCCCAAACCCTACCAGAGGCGCTGCCTCTGGACTCCGCAAGGGGAAATTTTCCCCTTGACCCCTTTCGCGCGATTGAGTTGACTTCGCTTTCATACTCCTTCCGCGTGCTGCGCTTTTGGCGGTTTAGCCGCGATTACGCCGCAGGCGTTACCTCTTCCTCCGCCGCATCCGTCACCAGATTCAGCAGGAACTGCGCCGCTTCCACCAGACGCGGGCCGGGGCGCGTCATCGCATTATTATCGCCCAGCACCACATGGCCTTCCTTCACCGCCGTCACGTCTTCCCAGCCCGCGCGGGAGCAGATTTCCGTCACGCCGTCCATGTCGTTGACCATGTAGTTCGTCGTCGTGATGATGTAATCCGGGTTCGCGGCAATCACCTGTTCTTCGCTCGCGCCGAACCAGCGCTGCTGGTCGTGGAACACGTTCGTCACGCCGCACAGGGTCGCCAGTTCATCCATGAACGTGCCCTGACCAGCAGACCAGATGCCGTAGGGCAGGGGGCTGATTTCAAAGTACACCGTCTTGCCGGAGACGTTCGCGGCGGCAGCCTTTTCCGCAACATCCGCAAAAGCAGCCTTCATGTCGGCAATCAGGGCAGCGGCTTCGTCGTTCTTGTCAACGAGTTCGCCCAGCAGGGTGATGGCGGTGTAAACGCCCTCAATGTCCTGCGCGCTGCTGACGACGACCTTCACGCCCGCCTGCTCCAAAGCAGCAATCTGCTCTTCGGTCTGGCTCATCGTCGTCATGACGACCACCTGCGGGTTCAGCGCCAGAATTTCCTCGATGTTTGTGTTCGAGCCGGACGCAACGACCGGCACATCCAGAATGGTTTCCGGGTAATCGACGTAAGTACCGCGGCCGACGATGGTATCCTGCGCACCCAGCGCGCAGAGGATTTCCGCGTCAGAGGGCTGGAGGACGACGATGCGCGTCACGGGCTCATCAATCGTGATTTCATGGCCGGTCATGTCCGTCAGGGTGACGGATTCGGCGAGCGCGGACATGCTCAGCAGCATCGCCAGCGCCAGCAGCAGGGCAAAGAAACGATTGGACTTCATAGGGGTATCCCTCCTGAAATGAAATCAAATGAAGCAGCGGAGGGGAACGAAAATGCCTGCTTTTCCGCGCACTTTTCGGGAAAAACAGGCACTTCAACAGGCGCGGACAATGGCCGCGCTGTGTGCTTCCTCCCATCCCCAGGGGAGGCGTTTTCCCGTTCACAGGCAGGTCTCCCGGCTTGGCTTCCTCCGCAGGAACACCTTCCCAGCGATTTTTTCGCCAGTGGCTGCACCGATTCCTCGGCACACGCTCCCTTGTCTGCTTCACGGTTGCTGGGACAGCGCCGGTCTTGCACCGGCTTCCCATGTTCGCCGAACACGCCCGTGTCCGACGCCGCGCATCGCTGCGCACCTGTGTGGGCTGTTCATTTGTCACGGATATTATACATGCTGACGGCGCACTTGTCAATCTGTTACGCTTCCTTGACACTTTCCCGGCGATTTGCTATAATTCTGATGGAAGAAACCGCACTTGTGGATTTCATCCGTTTTCTTTGCATATCATTTCGCACACAAGGTGCGATTTTCCTTGCGCCCGCGGCGTGTCTCCCTGTAACAAATCCCATCAACAAACTTAGATGGGGATGCGAAGCAGTCCAGAGGGCGATCGCAAAGCCCTCTGGTCGCCTCCGCAGAGGCGAAACCCCTGCAATAAAAAAGCTCACTACCGAAAAAGCACCCTTCCCCCAAAAGAAGAAAGCGCCCCTGTTCGGCGCGCTTTGCCGAACCTTCCCCCATAGGAGGTGAACACCATGGAACACCGCCCCTTTATCAGCGTCATTATCCCCGTCTGGAACGGGGCAAGGTACTTGGATGCTTGCCTGAACAGCATCCTGCGCCAAAGCTGGCAGCACTTCGAGATCATCATTGTTGATGACGGCAGCCGCGATGCAACGTGGGATATGCTGATGCGCCGGAAAAAACAGGATGCACGCATCATCCCTTTCCATCAGGAGAACGCCGGCGTGTCCGAAGCCCGCAATACCGCTATGCGCCACGCGTCCGGCGATTATTACCGCTTCGTGGATGTGGACGACCAGCTTCCGCCGGATTCACTGGAACAGCTCGTTCGCTGCGCCGAGAAAAATCAGAGCGATTTGGTGCTGGCGGCGTATACCGAGGTGCTGGGCACGACCCGAACCGTCCGCGATTTGGGCAAATGCACCGATACGGTGGAGAGTGCCGAGTTCCTGCGCCGCTTGGAGCGCCTGAGCAACAGCTTTTATTACGGTGTGCTGTGGAACAAAATTTTCCGCGGCGACATCATCCGCCAGCATGACCTGCGCTTCACCTCCGGCTTGCACTGGGGTGAGGACTTCGTGTTCGTCATGCAGTACCTTGAGCACGCCGAGCGTATGTCCTACATCACCACCCCGGTCTACGATTACTTCCGTAACCCCAACGGCGCGGTTGTCCGCCAGCTGGTGAACTGCTTCCGACACCCCATTGTCTCCATTCAGGCACGCCTGACGGTCTACCGTTCTTACGAGCAGCTTTACCGCGTACGCGGTCTGTACGACCAGTACAAGCGCATCCTCTGGCGCTACCTCTTCCGATTTACACTGCGGAATTGATATTGATTTCGGAATAAAAATCGAATTTTGCGGTGAAAAATTCCGAAATGGGAATAAAGTCGGCGCGCTATATTGCTGCTGCGGACAAATTCAGCAGCAGATAGCCCCAAAAGTGGCGGCACCGAAGGGGTCAAGGAGGCGATCGCGGACTTCGTCCGTTTCCATTGCCCCCTTGTCGCGCCCGCAGGCGCGATTCCCCCTGCAACCCAAAAGCACAAGCAGCTTATAATAACAAAAATGAACCCTGAAACTTACAGCGAGTGAGGCATCTTCATGTTCGACGACAGCTGTTATATGGAACCCCTCCATCTAGCGGGGCGGCTCATCATGGAAAACGGCGGCGAAACCTGCCGCGTCGAAGAAACCGTGCTGCGCATGGGCCATGCGTTCGGCTTCCGCGAGGTGGAATGCTTCGCCGTGCCAAGCGGGCTGTTCGTCAGCTACCGCAAGAGCGACGGCACCATCGAGACCGCCGTCAAGCGCATCCGCCGCAAGGGAATAGACTTGACCCGCATCGACGAGGTGAACGCCATCTCCCGCCATTTGGAGCAGGAGAAAATGTCCTGTCAGGAAGTTCTCAGCCAGCTCAAAGCTGTCGAGCGCCGACCTTCCCGCTTGTCCCCGCTGCAAATGGCGGGCGCGGCAGCCATGTCCACCGCTGGATGGTCACTGATGTTCGGCGGCGGCGTGTGGGACATGGTGACAGCATTCTTCGTTGGGCTGCTGATTGAGTGGGTGACGCTGCTGATGGATAAATTCCATATGCAGACGCTCGTCGCGACGCTGGCAGGCGGCTTCCTCGCGGCGTTCCTCCCGATGGCGGTCAACCGCCTGACCGGGGCGCTGGTTGTCGAAGCGGCCGTCGCGGGCGCGCTGATGCCCATGCTGCCCGGCTTGGCGATGACGAACGCTGTGCAGGACACCATGCGTGGCGATATGGTATCGGGCATTTCCTCTGCGGTCAGCGCGGCGATGTCGGCGGTGCTGCTTGCTGTCGGCGCACTGGCGGGCACGGCGTTCCTGCGCCTGCTGACGGGAGGTGCGGCATGAGTTACGAACCGCTGGGTCAAGGGCTGTGGTATTTCCTGACGTCGTTCGTCGGTACGCTCGGCTTCGCGATTCTGCTTCATGCGCCCAAACGCGCGTGGCTGCCCGCAAGCCTGATTGGCGCAATGACTTACACGCTCTATTGGTCGCTCAAGCAGCTTTCGCTCGATGAGGCCGCGTCAATGTTCCTCGCGGCGCTGTTCGGGTCGCTGCTGGCGCAGTTCTGCGCAAGGAAAATGCGCATGATTGCGACGATTTTCCTGCTGCTGTCGGTGGTGGCGCTTGTGCCGGGGCTGGGGCTGTACCGCTGCATGGAGCAGCTGGGGCATCAGCAGTATGCCCTCGGCGCGCAGACCGGCATCCTGACGATGGCGGGCATCCTGATGATGGCGCTGGGCATCGGCGTGGGCAGCTTCCTGTTCAAGCTCGTCGTCAGCGGGACGAAGAAAATCATGCCGGGAGGAAAGCAGAAATGAGCATCAGCGTGATGGCGATGGGGCGCATGAAGGAGAAGCCCTATCGGCAGATGGCGGATGAATACCTGAAGCGGCTGTCGCGCTACGGCAAGTTCGAGGAGATTGAGCTGCCGGATTTGCCTGAACCCGCGAATACCTCCGAAGCCATTGAGCGGCAGATTCGCGACAAAGAGGGCGAAATGATGCTCAGCCGCCTGAAACCGTCGGACTATGTGATTGCGCTGACGATTCCCGGCAAGATGCACGATTCGCCCGGCTTGTCGCGCCATTTGGATGAACTGCTGACGCGCGGCGAGAGCAGCATTGTATTCGTTATCGGCGGTTCGCTGGGGCTGGGGGATGCCGTTATCCGCCGTGCAAACGAAGAAATGTCGATGAGCAAAATGACGTTCCCGCATCAGCTGGCGCGCGTGATGCTGCTGGAACAGCTGTATCGTGCCATGAAAATCCGTGCAGGAGAGAGGTATCATAAATGAGCGAGCAGAAAAATCAGCAGAAGCAGCCGCCGAAGCGGGCAACATCCGGCATTTTTGCCATCCTGATGGCATTGCTGCTGCTTATCTTGGGACAGCAGGGGATTTTGCCGCTGGGCGACACGGCGGACGCGCCGGATGCCCTACCGACCGCGACCATCGCCGCGGCGTTGACGGACAGTCCGACCATCGCCCCGACGCAAGCGCCGCAGCAAACGGCGATTACTGCCCCGCAGGACATTGCGGACTACATCTTCGCCCACGGGACGCTGCCGGACAATTTCCTGACGAAGAGCGAGGCGCGGCAGCTGGGCTGGGACAGCAGCAAGAACTACGTCAGCGACGTCGCACCGGGATATTCCATCGGCGGTGACAAGTTCGGCAACTACGAGGGGTTGCTGCCGGATGCATCCGGGCGCAAGTGGTACGAGGCGGACGCGAACTACACGGCCGGGCCGCGCGGCGCAGAGCGAATCCTCTACTCGTCGGACGGGCTGGTGTACTACACGAGCGACCACTACCAGACGTTTACGGAAATGCACCCGTCGGGGAAATAAAAGGGAATAAAAAGAGCGGCCTCTTTCGGCTGATGGATTCAGCGGGAAAGAGGTCGCCTTTTTTGATTTTGGGGGAAAAATGGCGCCGAAGGTTTCCAAAGGGCGCAAAGCTGCGTGGGAGTGTCCGTGCCGAAGGGGTCAAGGGGGCGATCGCGGACTTCGTCCGTTTCCATTGCCCCCTCGTCGCCTCCGCAGAGGCGAAATCCTCTGCTTGCGGGGAAGAGTAGCTATGGTCGCAAGACCAGCAATCCGGTCGCGCCCATTTGGCGCGACAATGTGCAAGTAGTGGATAGAGCAAGTTGGGGGCGCATCTGCGGATGCGCAAAGTTACTGGCAGGGACGCTTCGCTGCCTGCACCTTTGTTGGGCGCGTTTGGCGAAATGGTCACCCGAGGAACAGTTGGGGCGTTGCCCCAAACCCCACAAGGGAGCTCCGCCCCTTGACCCCGCAAGGGGGAATCCCCCCTTGACCCCTCCGCGCGATTCAGTTGGTCTCTCCTCCGTGCTCCTTCCGCGTGTTTATTCTTTTGGCGTTTCCTCAGCTCAATGCAAACTGCGACTGATACAAATTCGCATAGAACCCCTGCTTCTTCAGCAGCTCCTCATGCGTTCCCTGCTCAATAATATGCCCATCCTTCATCACCAGAATCACATCCGCTTCCTGAATCGTCGAAAGCCGATGCGCCACGATGAACGACGTGCGCCCATTCATCAGCCGCGCAAAAGCGGACTGAATCTTGATTTCCGTGCGCGTGTCGATGGAAGACGTTGCTTCGTCAAGAATCAGCATCGGCGGAAGTTCGCCGTTTTCGCCGCCCAGCATCACGCGGGCAATGCAGAGCAGCTGCTTCTGTCCCTGCGAGATGTTGCCGCCGTTTTCGGTGATGACTGTGTCGTAGCCATCGGGCAGGCGGCGGATGAAGCTGTGCGCGTGGGCGGCCTTCGCGGCGGCGATAACGTCCTCTTCCGACGCGTCGGGGCGACCGTAGGCGATGTTGTCGCGAATCGTGCCCGCCTTCAGCCAAGTGTCCTGCAAGACCATGCCGAAGCTCTTGCGCAGGGAATGGCGCGTCGCGTCGCGAATGTCCGTGCCGTCGACGAGAATTGCGCCGCTGTTTACGTCGTAGAAGCGCATCAGTAGGTTAATCATGGTCGTTTTGCCGCAGCCGGTCGGGCCGACGATGGCAATGCGCTGACCGGGCTTGACGTGCAGGTTGAAGCCCTCAATCAGCGGGCGATCAGGCACATAGCGGAAGCAGACGTCTTTGAGGTCAACCGTGCCCTTGGGGGAGAGGACGACGGCGTTTTCCTTGTCCGGCACGCGGTCATTCTCATCCAGCAGGGAGAAAACGCGCGCGGCGCAGGCGAGAGCGTTTTGCAGCTCGGTCACAACGCCGGAGATTTCGTTGAAGGGCTTGGCGTACTGGCTGGCGTAGCTGAGGAAAACGCTCAAGTCGCCCACGGAGATGCCGCCGCCGACCGCCGACAGCGCGCCGACGAGCGCGACCGCCGCATAGATGATGTTGTTGACCAGACGGGTGGAGGGGTTCGTGAGGCTGGAGAAGAACGTCGCGTTCAGGCTGACGCGCCCCAACTCGTCGTTGATGCAGTCAAAATCGCTCAGCGAGGCGGCTTCGTGCCCGAAGGACTGCACAACCTTCTGCCCTTCAATCAGCTCGTTGATGAGCGCCGTCTGCTGCCCGCGCACACGCGCCTGCTCGGTGAAGTAGTGGTGCGTCTTTCGGGCGATGAAGGACGCGACGAACATCGACAGCGGCGTCAGCACCACGACCAGCAGGGCAATCATCCAGTTCTTGATGAGCATGATGGTCAGCGTGCCGACAATCAGCACAACGCCGGTGAACAGCTGCGTGAAGCCCATGAGCAGACCGTCGGAGAAGGTGTCCACGTCGGCAATCATGCGGCTGACGAGGTCGCCGGAGGGATGCGCGTCCAGATAGCTCAGCGGCAGGCGCTGGAGCTTGTGGAATGCCGCGTTGCGCAGGTCACGGCTGATGTTGTAGGCAATCTTGTTGTTGCTGGTGGCAAGAAACTGCTGGGCAACTGCGGACAGCGCCGCAACGACGGCAATCCACACCGCAAAGACCAGTACGCCGGACAGATTTACCTGACCCGCGCCGATCATCTGGTCAATCGCCTTGCCGGTCAGAATCGGGATGAGCAGCTGCGCCGCCGCGCTCACGCACGCGCACAGCAGGCTGATAATCACCAGCACCCGATATGGCTTCACATATTGCAGGACGCGCAGGAGCGTGCCCTTCTGCTGCTTGAGCTTATTGGTCTTCACTGCACGTCACTTCCCTTCCGGAACTGGCTTTCGTGGATTTCACGGTAGACCTCGCATGTCTGCATCAGCGTATCGTGCTTGCCGATGCCCACCACATGCCCGTCGTCCAGCACGATAATCTGGTCGGCGTGGCGCAGGGACGAGGTGCGCTGGGAAACGATGAAGAGCGTCGTTTCCGCGGGCAGGGTGCGCAGGGCCTTGCGGAGCGCGGCATCTGTGGCGTAGTCCAGCGCGGAGGCGCTGTCGTCCAGAATCAGAATGTCAGGATGTCCCACCAGCGCGCGGGCGATTGTCAGGCGCTGACGCTGACCGCCGGACAGGTTGCGTCCGCCCTGCTCCACCGGATCATCGAGCTTGCCCGGCTTCTGGCGGACAAAGTCCTCCGACTGCGCAATGGATAGCGCGTGCCACAATTCTTCGTCCGTGGCGTTCTCGTTGCCCCAGAGCAGATTCGAGCGAATCGTCCCCTTGAACAGCTGTGCCTTCTGCATGACGACCGCAACGTGGCGGTTCAGCTCCGCCTTGGAATAGGCGGTAATCGGCTGACCGAGCAGGGTGACCTGCCCCTTCGTTGCGTCATAAAAGCGCGGAATCAGGCTGACGAGCGTCGTTTTGCCGCTGCCCGTGCCGCCGATAACGCCGATGGTCTGCCCCTTTTTTGCTGTGAAGGTCACATCGGACAGGCTTTCCGCACCCGCACCCTGATAGCGCAGGGACACATGGTCGAACGCCACCGCCACATCGGAAGCAGCATCCGCCGAAACGGGCTTCTCCGGGAATGCCATTGTCGAAGGCGTATCCAGCACCTGCGACACGCGGCCCATGCTGGCAATCGCGCGGGTGAGCAGCACGACGAGGTTCGCCAGCTTCACCAGTTCCACCAGAATCTGGCTCATGTAGTTCACCAGCGCCACCACGTCGCCGGAGAGCAGCGCGCCGCTGCCAATCTTGTTCGCGCCGAAGTACAGAATGCCGATGATGCCGAGGTTGACCACGACATACGTCAGCGGATTCATCAGCGCGGCAATGCGGCCGACTTTGAGCTGCATGGCGTTCAGGCTACCATTCTGCTGGACGAAGTTTTCTTCCTCCGCGTCCTCACGCCCGAACGCGCGCACGACGCGGACGCCGGAGAGGTTCTCGCGCGTTGCGCCCGTGACCGCGTCCAGCCGGGACTGAACGGTTTTGTACATGGGCGAGGTGATGCGCATGATGCCAAAGACAATCACCGCCAGCACGGGAATCGCCGCGAGGAAAATCAGCGCAATTTGTGTATCAATGGTGAAGGCGGCAATCATCGCGCCCGCGACGATGAACGGTGAACGCAGGAACAGGCGCAGGAACATGTTCAGACCATTCTGCACCTGATTGACATCGCTGGTCATGCGCGTAATCAGCGTCGAAACGCCCAGCGTGTCCAGTTCGGAGAAGGAGAGCGACTGGATGTGCGCCATCAGCTCATGCCGCAGCCCGGTGGAAGTGCCGATGGCGGCGCGCGCCGCGAAATACTGCGCGGTGAAGGAGCAGAGCAGTCCGATGAGCGCCATCAGCACCAGCAGGCCGCAGCGCGTCCAGATGTACGTTGTATCGCCGCCCGCAATACCGACCTTGATGATGTCCGCCACCACCATCGGCACAAGCAGGTCGAATGTGGCTTCCAGCATCTTGAACAGGGGCGCGAGAATGCTCTCCTTGCGGAAGCGCCGGAGGTAGGGGTACAAGTGCTTCATACGATTCCTCCTGATGCTGTTGCGGATTTTCGATGAAGCATCCGGGAACAGCATGATGGGTATTCGCTCCATTATACCGCATTTTTCGTCATTTGGATAGTCAACAGGAACGATTCTTGCAATTTTCCCTTGACGAAGATGATTTTCCCCTTTACAATAGGAATGCTGCCCTGAACAAAGCAGAAGGAGAAGCCCGCTATGAACAAGCATTCCACCGTGCGGAAGCAGTTCTTCCGCTACGTTTCTCAAAACATCCTCGGCATGATTGGCGTCTCTGCCTATATCCTCGCCGACACCTTCTTTATCGCACAGGCGCAGGGGGCGGACGGAATCGCCGCCCTGAACCTTGTCCTGCCCGTTTATTCGCTGATTTTTGCCTTGGGCGCGATGCTGGCGACCGGCGCGGCGACCCGCTTCGCCTTGGAGCGTCACGAAGGAAAACACGCCGATGGCTATCTTGCGGAAGCCCTCACATGGGCGGGAATTTTGTCCGTGCCGTTCATCCTGCTGGGCATTTTCAGCGCGGAGGGCATCGTGCGGCTGCTTGGCGGCGAACCGGACATCGTGACGGTCGGCGCGCCGTATACACGCATTTTCCTGCTCTTCACGCCCTTCTTCATGTGCAACTACATCCTGCGCTCCTTCGTCCTCAACGACGGCGATCCGTCGCTTGCCATGACCGCGACGATGGCATCCAGCCTGTTCAACATCGTCATGGACTGGGTGCTGATGTTCCCGCTGGGAATGGGCATGGCGGGCGCGGCGCTCGCAACGGCGGCATCCCCCATCGTCGGCATGGGGATTAACGCCCTGCACTTCCGCAAAAAGGCGAATACGCTGTGCTTCCGCTGGCATAAGCCGACGTTCAAACTGCTGGCGCACGTCAGCGCGGTGGGCGTTTCCGGGTTCATCGGGGAAATCGCGGGCGGCATGACGACGATGGTGCTGAATTTCCTGATTCTGGGACTTTCGGGCAGCATCGGCGTCGCGGCGTATGGCGTGGTGGCGAATGTCGCCATCGTCGCAACGGCGATTTTCTCCGGCATCTCGCAGGGTTCGCAGCCGCTGCTCAGCGACGCGTACAGCCGCGGTGAAACGGGACAAGTGCGGCAGGTGCTGATGATGAGCATCCTGACGGCGCTGACGCTTTCGGTGCTGATGATTGTCTGCTTCGAGGTGTTCGCCGAGCCGCTGGTGGCGGTGTTCAACAGCGAGCATGACCCGGTGATGGCGGATTTGGCATGTCAGGGAATGCGGCTGTACTTCCTCGGCTACTTGTTTGCGGGGTTCAATATCGCCGGAACGGGCTATCTGAGTGCGGTCGGCGCGGCGAAATGGGCGATGATTACGTCCATCCTGCGCGGTGTGGCTGCGATTGTGCTTTGCGCGCTGGTGATGGCGGCGCTCTTCGGCATGACGGGCGTGTGGCTGGCGTTCTGCGCGGCGGAGGCGATCACGGCGGGGGTCATGGCGGCCGCGATGAAGAAAACTGACAAGAGTAAATGTGGGCAGAATGAATTTGACGAAAAAGAGTTTTTATGATATAATTATTAGCGCTATCATAGAATGTACTGGTTTATAAGGAGATAAAACAGTGAAATGTATTGAGCTATTTGCGGGTGCTGGAGGGCTTGCATTAGGCATTGAGAAAGCAGGTTTTGAAACGATTGGACTAATAGAAATTAACCAACAGGCGGCAGAAACTTTGAAAAAAAACCGTCCTAATTGGAATGTGATTTGTGATGATATAGCGAATATCTCCTGTCTCAATCTTGAAGAACGATTTCAAATAAAAAAAGGAGAATTGGATCTCCTTTCTGGTGGGGCACCATGTCAGGCGTTTTCATATGCAGGTAAGCGATTAGGTTTGGAAGACACAAGAGGAACTTTATTTTATCACTATGCTATATTCTTACAAAAGTTACAACCTAAAATGTTTTTGTTTGAGAATGTCCGAGGCCTTTTGACACATGACGGTGGTAAAACGTATCAGACAATGCTGACGGTTTTTGAGGAGGCTGGATATTCTATTCAATACAAAATATTAAATGCGTGGGACTATGGTGTGGCTCAAAAAAGAGAAAGGCTAATAACAATAGGCATTAGAAATGACTTGATAGAAAAAATTCATTTTGATTATCCAATACCCCATGAATATAAGCCTGTTTTGAAAGATATTCTAACAGATGTTCCCCAGAGCGTAGGTACACGTTACTCCATAAAAAAAGAGAAAATTTTTTCATTAGTTCCCCCTGGTGGGTATTGGAAAGACATTCCGGAAGATATCGCAAAAGATTATATGAAAAGTTGCTGGTACATGGGAGGTGGAAGAACCGGTATACTACGCCGTTTAAGTATGGATGAACCGTCTTTAACGGTGCTAACTTCACCAAGTCAAAAACAAACAGACAGATGTCATCCGCTGGAACCCAGACCGTTTACAGTTCGAGAAAATGCACGTTGCCAGTCTTTCCCGGACGAATGGGAATTTTGTGGTACTGTTGGAGAACAATATAAGCAAGTCGGGAATGCTGTTCCTGTTAATTTAGCTTATGAAATTGCTCGGGAAATCAAAAAAGCTATTGAAGGAGAAAATGCTGTATGTGGCCACTAACGTTTATTACAGAAAAAGACTTTACTGAACATGTAAAGGCAACGATTGAAAAGTATGGTGAGAAATTGGAGCCTTTTAGTCTTGAAAAATTCAATAGCAATCTCATTGACCCTATTAAACTTATATTTGACAAGATGGTCTATCAGTATTCATGGGAGGAAATTGTTAAAAACGAAATTTTCCGTCAAAGAGATAAATCAAACAACAATGATATTGGATATTTTCATCAGAGAATGTTCCAATATATCAAAAATTGCGAAGTGCCTAAAGCTGGCTGGGATGTAATTTATAGAAATCCGAATGGAATCCAGACCGCTGAAGGCGAGAAAGTTCATACAGTTTATGTTGAAATGAAGAATAAACATAATACTATGAACTCGACGTCTGCTGCGAAAACCTATATTAAATGTCAAAACCAATTATTAAATGATGATGATTGCATTTGCTGCTTAGTTGAAGCTATTGCAAGGCATTCGCAGGACATAAAATGGGTTGCGTCTGTGGATGGGAAGAGAGTTCAGCACAAGCGGATTCGTAGAGTCAGCATGGATCGGTTTTATCAAATGGTAACTGGTCAGCAGGATGCGTTTTATCAGATGTGTCTTGTTTTACCTTCTGCAATCGAGAACGTTATATCAAGTGCAGCAATTGCTGTTCCTCATGATACGGTAATAGAAGAACTTGAATCAATTGCGTCTAAGAAGAAAGTGTCAATGGCAATGGCAATTTATCTGTTGGGCTTCGGGGAATACACGGGATTCTGATGGAGAATGTCCTCACCCCACCCTCCTCTCCATTCTCCTCGCGCTGAGCGTCAATCGCTCCTGCAATTGACACAAAAACTCCCGATTCGTGGGCTTGCCGCGTTCGGGGTCTACCGACTGCCCGAAGAAGCGCGCAATCGCATCGTAGTCGCCGCGATTCCATGTTGATTCGATGGCAAGGCGCAGCCGCCGTTCGACGGCGCACGGGGTTAGCTGCGCGCGGCGCGCCATCAGCGGGTATAAGCCGTGCGTCACGTCTGTCAGCAGCGGTGGATGCACGACTGTCAGCGCCGCCATTTCCGGCAGGAACGCCCAAGCCCGGAGCGTCCGCGGCATCCCCAGCGCCGTCAGCAGCTGATGCGCCAGTTCGGTGCATTCTGGCAGATGTGCCGCCGCCAGCGCGGGCAGACGAAGCACGGAGAACCACGCCGGCAGCTGCGAAATTTCCGGCAGCTCGCCGTCCAGACCACCCAGCAGGAACGGCGGCGCAAGCGGCGGATGGCGAATCAGCGACTGCGTCAGGCAGTCCGCCGCCGGACAGGGGAGGAGCAGCACCGCATCCACCGACTCCTGCGACAGACGGAAAAGCGCTTCCTCGGCGGTCAGGGCGGTTTGGCAGCGGGTTTCCTCGCCCAAATCCTCAATTTCCGCCCGAAGCTGGGCAAGCGTCAGCGGATTATCCGCCAGAAGCAAAAAACGGCGCGGCAGCATGAAAAGAACCTCCATTGACGAAAATATCAGTGGAGGTTTTCTATATATCAGGCGGGGATTCCTGCCGGAAAAATAGGAGCCTTTGTCGAGAAGGCTATTTCCTGTTTATTGGTCAGCCGGATTCCCCTGCATCTGCGACAGCATCCAGTCCACATACAGCCCGTACCCCTGCGTCGGGTCGCTGACGAAAACGTGCGTCACCGCGCCGATCAGCTTGCCGTCTTGGATGATGGGGCTGCCGCTCATGCCCTGCACGATGCCGCCGGTCGCGTCCAGCAGGCGCGTATCGGTCACGCGCAGCACCATGCTTTTGGCGGCGGGAGCGTTCTGCTGGCTGACGTGGGTGACTTCGACAGTATATTCCTGTACGCCGCCAGTGCCGATGGTGCTGAGGATGGTCGCCGCGCCCGTGTGGACGGACGAGCGCGTGCCGATGGGCAAGCCGTCGGGATAGAGCGGGTTCGTCACGGCGGTGGTGAGTGTGCCGCTGATGCCGAGAGTCGTGTTCTGCGCAATGTCGCCCAGCACGGCGGCGTTTTGCAGGAATGAGCCTTTCAGTTCGCCCGGAACGCCGCGCTGCCCCTTCTGTACTGCGACGATGCTCGCTTTCAGCACACGCCCTTCCCGGACGGTCAAGATGCTGCCCGTGTCGCCATCGGTAATCGCGTGACCGAGCGCGGCATACTGCCCGGAATCCGGGTCGTAGAAGGAGAGTGTGCCAATGCCCGCGGTGCTGTCGCGCACCCATGCGCCGAGGCGGACAACCCCGGTGGCGTCATCCTGCACGGGGGTGAGGGTTGCGTGGGCGGTCGTACCGTCGCGCATGTATTCGATGAGCAGGGGCGATGTGCCATTCTGCTGGGCAATTTCGCTGACATCGGCAACGCGCTCGATGGCGTGTCCGCCGATGCGCAGGAGGACGTCGCCGGGTTGCAGTCCGCAGTCCCGCGCGGGGCAGACACCCTTCTTTACGTCCGACAAGCCGACAATCAGTACGCCGTCCGTCCGCATGGCAACGCCGAGCGCCTGCCCGCCGGGAATCAGCCGCTTCTCCGGGCTGACTTCCACCTCCACGCGGCGAAGCGGGATGCCAAGGATGCTCAGCAGCAGCTCCGACGTGCCGCTTTTCTGCCCGGTTACGCTGACGTACTGGCTGAGCGTCTCGTCCTGCGACGCGCTGACCTCCAAGCCCTCGCCCGACGCGCGCAGCATCCCTGTCAGCAGCGAAATCGGCTCATCCTGCGTCAGCCGCAGGGACGCGGGAAGCGCCCGAAGCGCCTGCTGCGTGGGCGAAAAATACCCCAGCGTCAGCAGAAGCGTCAGGACAAGCCCGACCGCGCGGCGCAGGGGTGAAGGATGTTTCTTCATGCCGATGCCCTCCCATTCGCAAGCAGGATGCGCCGGGAGGGCAAATTTTATAATGGAATAATTTTCAAGAGAGGGAGAACGAGGGGAGCGTCCCTCCCTTTCGCGCGATTGAGTGCATCATACGCCCTATCGCCAGCGCTTCTGCATGGGCGGCATCCTGCGGCGCATCGTCTCAAATCGCAATTCACGCGGGTGCTGCATCCTTTCCGCCCCGCTATACACAAAATCGCGCCAAAAGGAATGCGCTCTCTTGTAATTGTGCGCAATGTGGTGTACAATCGAAACAGAATACCATGGTGAAGGGGTTGAACGTTCATGCTTGCACGAACGCTGGGATACGGCCTGAGCGGCGTCAGCGGATTCGCAGTGAAGGTGGAGGTCTACGCGGCGACGGGGATGCCGGCGCTGGAGATTATCGGGCTGCCGGACGCGTCGGTCAAGGAGAGCCGCGACCGAGTGAGCGCCGCCATCGTCAACAGCGGATTTACCATGCCCATTTCGCGCCTGACGGTGAATCTTGCGCCCGCCGACCAGCGAAAGGAAGGCCCCGCGTTCGATTTGCCGATTGCTATCAGCATCCTGATGGCGTCGGGGCAATTGGAAGGCATGGACTTGACGCAGACACTGATGCTGGGCGAATTGTCGCTGGATGGTTCGCTGCACCCCGTGCGCGGCGCGCTGCCGATGGTCATCAGCGCGAGCGAGCAGGGGATTGTGGACATTATTCTGCCGGAAGGGAACGCCGAGGAAGTGGCGTGCATTCAAGGACTGCGGGTCTATCCGGCGAGCAGCCTGCGGCAGGTGGTGAATCACCTGAAGGGGCGCGAATCCATCCCCGTGCAGCAGCAGCGGCAGTACAGTGACGTGGTATCGGCGGTCAAGTGCGCGGTGGATATGGCACAGGTGCAGGGGCAGGTTGGCGCGCGCCGGGCGCTGGAAGTGGCGGCCAGCGGTGGACATAACCTGCTGATGGTCGGCACGCCCGGTTCGGGCAAGACGATGCTGGCGCGCTGCCTGCCGGGCATTCTGCCGCCGCTGACCTTCTCCGAATCGCTGGAGACGACGCGTATTCACTCCATCGCCGGCCGCCTTGCGCCGGGTATGGGGCTGATGGCGGAGCGCCCGTTCTGCGCGCCGCACCACAGCGCATCCGTCGCGAGCATGATTGGCGGCGGGTCGAACGCAAAGCCGGGTGAAGTATCGCTGGCGCACAACGGCGTGCTGTTCTTGGATGAACTGCCGGAGTTCAGCCGCAACACGCTGGAAGCGCTGCGTCAGCCGCTGGAGGACGGCGTCGTCAGTGTGACGCGCATCCACAATCAGGCGCAGTACCAGTCCAGCTTCATGATGGTTGCCAGCATGAACCCCTGCCCTTGCGGATTTTATGGCAGCAAGACGAAGAAATGCCGCTGCTCCGCGAAGGATATCCGCCGCTACCTCGACCGCATCTCCGGCCCGCTGCTTGACCGCATTGACATTCAGGTAGAGGTAGACGCTGTGCCCGTGAAGGAAATCAGCGAGGGCGGCGCGGCGGAATCCTCGGCGGAAGTTGGCGCGCGCGTGCGGAAGGTGCGTGAATTGCAGCAAGCCCGATATGCGCAGGACGGCATCCACTGCAATGCGCAGCTTGACGCGGGCTTAAGCAAAAAATACTGCCCAATGACCCCGGAAGCAACGGCGCTTCTGCACATGGCAGTGGAGCGCATGGGCATGAGTATGCGCGCATACGGCCGCGTGGTGAAGGTCGCCCGGACGATTGCCGACATGGACGGCGCGGATATCATCGGCACGACACACGTTGCGGAGGCAATCCAATACCGCGAACTCGACGGGAAGTACTGGAAGGGCTGAAGCATTCCGTTTCCCTTGCGCAACAGGGAAATGACCGCAGGGAACGCGTTGAAGGTGCTTACGGGGCAATTTCATTTATTGTCCCCTTGTAGGATGGAAGGACGGAAGGAATAACCGGGAGAAGGAGAACCATGACAGCACAAATCAAAATGACGCGCAAAGAAGCGGAAGTCCAAATGGCGTGCTTCCGGCAGACGTTCTCCAGTGTGCGCCTACTGAACGAAAAGGCCGTTCTGCACGCACCGCAGGCGCATTCCAAGCGCACCGAACTTGAATGCCGCGTGCTGCACGAAAAGCGACAGCTCACTACACTCGACGTTACCCCGCAGCGGGCAGAGCAAATTTTCGCCCGCTATGTCGAGGTGGATGGCGAACCCTGCGTGCTGGAGCTCGTACAGGACTTACAGCAGGATACCCCCGAAGCCGTGGTGCAGCGCCGACAGATGCTCACCCAGACCGGCAGCATGGGCGAAAAGCTCTACCGCGACGCGCTGACCGGGCTGTATAATCGCCGCTATTATGAGGATGCCCTAAAAAATCGCAGCATGGAAGCTGGTGTTGCCGTCCTGGACATGGACGGCTTCAAGGCATGCAACGAAACGTATGGGCATCAGGCAGGCGATAAGATGCTGGAAGCCGCCGTTGGCGTGATGCGCCACTGCGTTCGCCGTTCGGACACCATCATCCGCTATGGCGGGGATGAGTTTCTGCTGCTCCTGCCGCACATTGAGGAAGCCACCTTTCAGCAGAAATTGCAGGATATCTGCTGCCAAATCAGCGAAACCCGGCTGCCGGGGCTGGAGGACATCCGCCTGTCCGTCAGCATCGGCGGGTTGATTAACCGCGGCGAGCCGATTGACTGTGCGGTTGAACGCGCCAATCAGCTGATGATGCAGGCAAAAAAGAGCCGCAATGCTGTTGTTACGGATTCCGAAATCGCCGCGGAAGATATTGCGCCGCGCAAGGATACCCGACCGCGCATGAAAATCCTCATTGTCGATGACTCCCGGACGAACCGCGCCATCCTCAATGGGTTGATACCCGACCGCTACGACGTATTGGAAGCCGCCGATGGGCTGGAGGGCTTGGACATGCTCCGGCGCTACGGCACGGAAATCGCTCTTGTGCTGCTGGATTTGCTTATGCCGACGCTCAGCGGATTTGATATGCTTTCGCTGATGGCGGCGAATCAGTGGCTGGAGGAAATTCCCGTCGTCATGATTTCCAGCGAGAACGACGCGGACACCATCCACCGCGCCTACGATTTAGGCGTGAGCGACTACATCACCCGCCCGTTCGACGCCGATGTCGTCAGCCAGCGGATCAGCAATACCATCAAGCGCTATGCCCGCCAGCGGGGCCTGAGCAATCAGGTGCGCGACCAGATTCACGAGAAGGAGCGCAGCAACCGCCTGATGCTGGAGATTATCAGCGAAGTCGTCAGCGCCCGCAACGGCGAAAGCGGCGCGCACATGCGCCACCTCTGCCTTTTGACAGAGGTGCTGCTGGATACCCTCGTCAGCAAAACGAAGCGCTATACCCTCACGCCGCATGAACGCAAGGTCATCGTGACCGCATCGGCGTTCCACGATATCGGCAAAATGGGCATCGACGAGAAAATCCTCAACAAAAGCGGCCAGCTGACCGAAGAAGAGTACATTGTCATGAAGTCGCATACGCTGATTGGCGCGTCCATGCTCGCGCGCTTGGACCACTACCGAGACGAGGAATTGGCGCGCACGGCGTACCAGATTTGCCGCTGGCATCACGAGCGCTACGATGGCGGCGGCTACCCCGACGGCTTAAAGGGCGAGGAAATCCCGATTGCCGCGCAGGTCGTTTCCATTGCCGATGCGTATGATGCGCTGATTTCGCCGCGCGTCTATAAAGAGGGTTTTTCGCACGAACAGGCAATGCAGATGATTCGCAATGGCGAATGCGGCGCGTTCAATCCGCTGCTGATTGAATGCTTGGAGGATTCGCAGAGCAGAATTCGGTATCTTGCGTCGATGACGGCGGAACGCTTCAGTTAAAAAGTATTCTATGCAACACCGCACAAATGAGGTGTTACCCTAATGAACCGGCGGTGCAATGCCGCTGGCTTTTTGCATCTTCCACAAGGAGCAAAACCACATGGTGAAACGAATTTTGCAGTATTTCCGCCGGGAAACGGTGCTGAGCGCGGCACTCATCTGCGCGCTGCTGTCTTTCCTGCTGACCCCGCCGTCGGTCATACACTTGCAGGGCATTGACACGACGACGCTGCTGATGCTCTTCTCGCTGATGACGATTGTTGCGGGATTCCGGCGCATGGGCGCACTGGATGCCGTCAGCCGGAAACTCACCCGGCGTGTGACGACGCTCCGCGGACTTTCGGCGGTGATGGTGGCGCTGTGCTTCGTACTCTCAATGCTGGTGACGAATGACGTTGCCCTGCTGACGCTTGTGCCGCTGACGCTGCTGCTCTTCCGCGCTGGCGGGCAGAAAAGCACCATCTGGACAGTCGTGCTGGAGACGGTCGCGGCGAATTTGGGCAGCATGGTCACGCCAATTGGCAATCCGCAGAATCTGTACCTGTACACGTCCGGGCGGCTGACGGCGCTGGATTTCCTGACCCTGCTCGCGCCGTATGCCGCCGTCGCGCTTGCGCTGCTGCTGGCACTGTGCCTGCTGCTGCCGAAGAAGCGCGTTGCGGTGGATACGTCCGCGCGCGCGCCGCTGGCGGGGAAGATGCTTACGCTGTATGGGGCATTGAGCGCACTGGCGCTGCTGGCGATTGCGAAGGTGCTGCCCGCGTGGGCGCTGGCGGCGGCGGTGTTCCTTGGTACGCTGGCGCTGGACAGGGGGACAATCCGGCAGGTGGATTACACGCTGCTGGCGACGTTCGTGTGCTTCTTTGTCTTTGTGGCATCGGTGAAGGCGTGCGTGCCGGTGCGCGCCTGGCTGGAGACGATGATGGCGCGCAGCCCGATGGCGGTGGCGCTGCTGACGAGTCAGGTCATCAGCAACGTGCCGGCGTGCCTGCTGCTGTCGCCGTTCACGCAGGACGCGAAAGCGCTGGCGCTGGGCGTTGATCTGGGCGGGCTGGGGACGCTGATTGCGTCGCTGGCGAGCCTGATTTCGTTCCGGCTGTACGGGGCGGGCGAGGGCGCGCAGAAGGGCAGGTACTTCGCGGTGTTTACAGGGGTGAATGTGCTGTTTCTGGCGGTGATGCTGTTTCTGGCGGCAATCTTGTAATCATACTATTTCCAGATTCACCTGCGCCATCTGCTTGCGCCTTTTCCATTCTGGCGTCCGCTCATTCCACTTAGCGTAGCGCTGCTACGCTGCGTTTCATTCACGTTAGCCAGAATGAAAAATTCGCGGCGCATCTTGGCGCATTCTTATCTGGAAATAGTATAAAAACGGCGGCGGAGGAACGCAAATTCCCGCGCCGCCGAAAAATGGGCTTGTAATCATACAAAATCTATGGTATTATAGCGCTATCAGAGGAGGTGTTCCTGTTGAAAATTTCGACAAAGGGACGCTATGCCCTGCGGATGCTGGTCGATGTGGCGCAGCATCAGAGCAGCGGAACGGTGACGCTCAAGGAAATCGCGGAGCGTCAGGGCATTTCCAAGAAGTATCTGGAGCAGATTGCGCTCGTGCTGTCGCAGGCGGGCATTCTCCGCGGCGCGCGCGGGCATCAAGGCGGCTATCGGCTGGCAATTGCGCCGGAAAAGCTGTCCGTGGCGGAAATTATCCGCGTGATGGAAGGGTCGCTTGCGCCGGTGGCGTGTCTGGATCGTCACCCGAATGAGTGCGAGCGCTGCAACGAATGTCAGACGCTATTCGTCTGGGAGGGGCTTGACCGCGTGATTCAGAGCTACCTTGAGGGGATTACCCTTCAGGACGTGCTGGCTCATCCCCTGCCATAAGCGTCCGCACGACGTGGGAGGCAATCAGCAGCCCCATCGCTCCCGGCACAAACGCGGTGCTGCCGGGAATATCCTTGCGGCGACCGCTCTCTTCCGCAATCGGCCGGACAGGCGGATGCATCGGTTCGAGCGAATAGGCAACGGTCATGTGCCGGATGCCTTTTTTCTTGCACGAAACGCGCATCGCCCGCGCCAAGGGGCAGACACTCGTCTTCGTAATGTCGGCAATGCGCAGGCAGGACGGGTCGAGCTTGTTGCCCGCGCCCATCGCGCTGATGAAGCGTATGCCGCCCTGCTCGCAGCGGCGCGCGAGTTCCAGCTTGGCCGCAATGGTATCCACTGCATCTACCACAAAGTCGTACACAGACAAATCAACTTCGTCCGCGGTTGCCGGCAGATAGAACATTTTGCGGCAGTTCACGCGCACATCAGGGTTGATGTCCTTCAGGCGCGCCGCCATCGCGTCCACCTTATCTTGCCCGATGGTCGAATGCAGGGCGATAATCTGCCGATTCAGGTTGCTGATGCTCACGTCGTCGCGGTCGAACAGGTCGATTTCCGCAATGCCGCTGCGCACCAGCGCTTCGCACACATATCCGCCGACGCCGCCGACGCCGAACACCGCTACGCGCGCCCGATGCACGCGGTCAAAGGCCTCCTGCCCGACGAGCGAAATCGTCCGGGAAAACTGTTCCATGCTGTTCACACTCCCGTGCTTATCATAGCACATCCGGGGGAAAGGTTCAAGCGAAAATCCGCTCTTGATGCTATTTCAGGATTCAACTGCGCCGCCTGACTGCGAATTTTCATCCTCCCAATAGTATGAATTTTTGTTCTGCTGATGTTTTTTTCATTACATTTGGCTTTTTTTGCAAAAAATCAACTTGAAGGTGGTTCTCTTTTGGTGAAAAATCGTGTATAATGGTTGCGTATTTTCCCATATTCCCCCGAAGGATGTGTGCTTATGGAGATTTACCTACGGCAACGCTCCGGAATTGTGTGTCTGATTACCATTGCGCTTCTGCTGGCGTTCAGCCATCTGTATAACCCCAGCAGCGCGTCCCGGCGTTTCCGCAGGATGTGCATTTACGCGCTGTGTCACGTCGTGCTGACTATCCTCACGGAAGTTACTGCCAATTTGCTGGATACCACGCCGCTGCTGGTGAACCGTCTGCTGCATCTGCTCTGCTGCGCGACCGCGATAGCTTTCCTTGGCGAAATGTGCTGGTACATTGCCAGCATCACTCCGCTGCAGGGGCGCTCGCTGCAGGCGGTTCGCATCGTGACAATCCTGATTCCGCTCCTGTTCCTGCTTGCTGCGCCGCTGTTTCCAATGTACTTCACGCAGGGGCTTGTTATCAATTACCCCGACGGCGCGCTCATGCACCTGTATTTCTTTATCTGCATCGTCCTGTGTTTGGTAAGCGCAGTGCTGCTTTTCCGCGCGCGGCGTCAGCTGGATCGGCTGGTCTGCGTGCTGATGACATTGGTGCTGGTGCTGATGGCGGCAATGACGTGCCTGCAGATGGCGTTCCCGGAGCTGATGCTGTCCGCGGTGAAGCTGACGGTGATTACGCTGATGATGTACTTCATCGTCGAGAATCCCGTTGGCACATACCACGATCGTGCCATGATTGACCTGCCGACCGGGCTGCGCAACCACAACGCGCTTCAGGAGGATGCGGTGAATCTGGCGAACAACTGGCAGCTTTCCAGCAACGGATCAATTGGCGTGGTGGCGTGCGACTTGAATGACCTGAAGCGCATCAATGACACGCACGGACATCAGGCGGGTGATGAAGCAATTGCGCTGATTGGGCGCGTCCTGCGCGCGGAGCTGGTGAGCGCCTACGGGGTCTACCGCACGGGCGGCGACGAGTTCACCGCGATTTATGTCAATCAGCATGAGGATGTGATGATTGCGGAGATGCAGGCGGTGCGCGACAACCTGCGCAGCCGGCACCTTGATTGCGGGTGGGCGGTTCATGCCGCGCTGGGCAGCGCTTACGCCACAAGTCAGAGCGAACTATCTATCCGTGACATCATGCAGCGCGCGGACGAAGCCATGTACGCGGACAAGGCGCGGCAGAAGGGGGCAGAGAATGTGCGAAGGTAGGGGAGACGCAAGGGGCTTTGCCCCTTGACCCCAGCAGGGACGCTGTCCCTGCACCCTGCAAGGGACTTCGTCCCTTGACCCTTTCGCGCGATTGGGTTGAGCGCACTTGCATACAGTGTCCGCGTGTTTATCCGAGAGGAGAAAGCGGCGTATCTACATGAAAACAACGGCTGACAGCCTGACACAATGTCGAGGGCTGCCAGCCGCTTTTTCTCTGATTATACGATTTCCAGATTCACCTGCACCATCTGCTTGCGCCTTTTCATCTGGAAATAGTATTAGTAGTAAATCCGCAGGAACTGCTCCATGAAATCCAGCCACCACGTCGGGGTCAATGCGCCGCTGGCATACGGGAAGTATGCCACGAACATCACCAAGCACACGCCAAGGAAAATCCCCAGCAGCCACTTGCCCGTTTTCGGGAAGCGGCGCGTGATATCCCGGAACAGCACTGTGATGGACAGCATCAGGAACGGCGTTGTGGCGAAGTAGTGGTAAATGTACGTTCCGCGCGGCACAAGCACCCACGGCAGGAACTGCGAAAGCGCGCTCAAGAGCAGGAACGGCATCGTCACATCCCAGTCGGCGGCTGTCCAGTGCAGCGTTTCGCCATCCTTGCGCAGGGTGTAGCGGTGGCGTTTTGCCCACATGAACACCGTGTACGCAAAGCCGACAAGCGCTGCCGACCAAATCGCCGGGTTGCCGAAGCACCAGATTGCATAGCTCCAGCCGGGGGTATTCACATACGTCGGCGAAGCATAGTACATCGGGCGCTGGTTGAAAATCCACTCGTACCACGGCGAGTAGAACGGGTGATCCATGCCCAAACCGGGCTTGGAATGGTAGCTGAACATGCTCAGCTGCGCATTCCAGACCGCCGTCAGGTAATCCTTCAGGTTGTCAAAGTGCGCATAGGCGAAGTACGGAATGTACGCCAGCAGGTAAATCGCCAGCGGGATGGCAACGAAGAACAGCAGACACCACAGGCAAATCACCAGCACGCGCTTCATGGTTGTCTGGTCGCGCAGGGTGAGGATTTTCCTGTCCTCGTCCGACAGGCTCTTGTCCGTCTTGAGCAGGTGCGCGGAGGTTGCCGCCATGCGCATGTGGCGGAAAATCGTCCAGAAGAACGCCACTGCCAGCCCCGCGCCGGAGTACACGCCAATCCACTTGCTGGCAATGCCAAGCCCCATGAACAGCCCGGACAGCGCCAAATCCGGCAGGAGCTTCTTCACCGGCAGGCGCACAATGTCACGCTGCATGAAGCGGAGCATGAACAGCCAGCTGAAGAGGATGAACAGCACCGGGTAGGAGTCGATGGTGGCAATGCGCGTCTGCGTGAAGTGCTGGCAGTCCAGCGCGAGCATCAGCGCGGCGGCGAATGCAAAGCTGGATTTCTTCGTCAGCTGCTTGCCCAGCAGGTACATCGCCGGCAGCATCAGGATGCCCGCCAGTGCGCCCATCACGCGCCAGCCGAACGGAACCATGCCGAAAATCGCAATGCCAAGGCTCATGATGACCTTGCCAAGCGGCGGATGGCTCGTTTCATACGGCGCAGTGCCGTGCAGGTGCTCATAAGCCGTGCGGGCGTGGTAAATCTCGTCGAAATAGGTGCTGTTCCACCAGCTCGGCAGACCTTCCAGCGTGTCCTGTTCGTCGAGAATATTGTTTGCGTCGCTGTACAGGGTGGATTCTTCCATCACGTTCAGCTGCGCAATGACCGTCGCCGGAATGCGGTCGCCGTTTGCGTCCTGGAAGATGGCTTCATTCATCTTCAGCCCGATTTGCTGTGACGTGATGCGGACATACCGCGCAGAGAATTTGATGGGCTGCGAGTAGAAGAAGCGCTTGTCGTTGCCGTATTTATCTTTGCCCATATAGCTGGGGGTGAGGTACTTCCACTGGAAGCACTCGCCTTCCGCCATATCCGCAATGTAATCGTCCGACCAGCTTTCGCCGTCCTCGGATACGGCGACGGAGAAATTGGAGTAGCTCACCTGACAGAAGTAGAGCATCGTCACATCGTCGTGATGTTCGCCGAGGTCGATGATGACCTGCTCATTCCGCGTCGAGGAGACCCAAGGGTTCTGCGGCGCTTTCATGGAGCCGAGGTTCGTCAGCGCCACGATGGCGTACACCAGCGTCACGCCCAGCATCAGCAACCAGTCACGCTTGCGCCAGTGCAGGGAAACGTCCTGCTTAAAGGTGCGCGGGTCGCCCGGCTTCTTCTCCAGCTGCTTCACGGGCAGATACGCCGGGTGCTCCAGCGTTTCGTCCGCTGCGGATACCGGCAGGCACACGTCGCGGCACGTCCACACGCCGAGGAATGCCAGCGCCACGTTCGCCGCGGACAGCAGCATCGCCAGCACGACCGTATCATTGTTCAAGTGCCCCAGCGACGAACCGAGGCGCAGGCTGTTATCCAGCACAATGCCTTCATTGATGAACGCCGTCGCGCTGAGACCCAGCAGGAGCACCAGCGTCCGACGGTCGCGCTTGCCTGCGTACGCCATCCCCAGCAGGAACAGCGCCGGGAACAGATACCGCTCGTGCATCTTGATGCCGAACACATACAGCAGCACAAACAGCACGCCGCCGCACAGGGCGAGGTTCTCCAGCTTGCCGCTGCGGATGAACATGGGCAGCACCATCACAAACGGCAGTGCCATGGCGACAAGCCCCACCATTGTGAAGCTGGCATTGAAGGTCGCCAAGCCGAGGAAAATCAGCGCGAAGGTCAGCCCAGCGGCGATTTCCGCCGAATTCCAGTCCGCCTTCTTGCACTTAAAGAGCATCACGCCAAGCGCAATTGCGCCCGCCAGCCCCAGCAGTCCCACGACCAGCAGCGCTGTGCGGGAAAGCACCATGCTGCCGCCCAGATGGAAAATCATCGTGCGCGTCCAGCCGCTCTGCGTCGCGAAGAAGCCGCCCAGCCCGAAGCCGCCGATAATCAGCAGAATCGTCATCAGCCCCGTCAGCACGTTGGGCTGCCAGCCGCTTTTCTGCGCACGATAAATCAGCCAGCCCGTCCAGACGAGCGACAGCACCATCATCAGCAGCGGAATCGCGCGGGGCGCTTCCATGACGATGGATGTCCAGTTGCAGCCGAAGAGATAGTAGAAGTTCGCGGTGTTGACCGTCGCGTACGGGTAGGACGAAAGCGTCTGCGCGTACTTGTCAATCAGCCACGAGATGCCGCCTTGATTCACGCTGAACGGTAGAACGACAATCACCGCCGTCACAACCGCCAATCCCACGCCGATGAGCATCGGTTTCCAGCACTTGCGGTCGCGGATGAGCGCCATCACAATCGCCGCCAGACCGAGGAAGCCCAGCATCAGCGCCTGCGGCTTCACCAGCACGGCGAGCATGTAAATCGGCATAACCGCCATCCAGTTGCCGCAGACGGCGAAATACGCCACCAGCATCAGCAGCAAGCTCAGCACGCTGTCAATCTGGCACCAGCCCGCACTGTTGAGGAAAATGGCGGGGTTGAACGCCATCAGCAGCATCAAAATGCCCGCCTGATTGGCACTGGCGTTCTTCTTGCGCGCAATGCGGTAGGTAAGCACCGCCGCCACCAAATCGCACGCCATCGGGATGAGCTTATGCACCGCCGCCGCCGACAGGGGCAGAACCCGCATCAGCGCCGCGTTCAAGCCCATGATGTAGACATACGCGGGCGGATAATCGCAGAAGTTTGTCGTTTGGTAGAAATTCGCCGGGCCGACGCTCAGCAGCGTGTTGCCCCACGCGAGGAAGCAGTTTACATCCACCTGATAGCCGCTGACGCTGTTTGCGACAATCAGCCGCGCCGCTGCCGCGACAACAAGCCCGATGATGGCAAAGAGCGGCATGGCTTCGCGCTTCTTTGCATCCCGCGGAACGGCGTTCTTCTTTTGCAGGAAGCGCAGCAGATACACGCCCAGCGCCACATACGCAATGCCGACTGCCGTCATCCACGGCCACGCGGGGGAGGCAGCAGCAGTATCCGCCAAGTTGTCGGATGGGTCGTCCTGCACCGCGGCTGTCGGCTGATACCAGCGGCTCGCTACAATGCCCTCCGGCGGCGCATCGACCTTCACCAGCGACAAATCATCGAACATGGCTGTGCCGAAGCTCTCGCCGCTGTACCCGCCAAGACGCGCATACACGGTCACTTCGTGCTGATCCGTGTCCGTCACGCCGTAGAGTTCAACGTACTGCCACTCGTCCGGCGAATCGTATACGCTTTCGGAGAAGACATACACGTCTTTGATGGACAGATTGCCGCCCAAACCCTCATCGAGCGTATCCCATGCTTTGACATAGCCGGACAGGCGGTAGAAGCTGCTCGGCTCTACCGCGACTGTCTGGCAGAAGCGCGCGTCGTTGTGGTCCAGATTCTCAATCTGAACGCTGTGCGCGCCCGACATGGCGTTGTCGGATACGGTATAGAAGGTCATGCCCTCCAAGTTCAGGTACGCATCCGTTTTCCAGCCGACGGGCAGCCCGTCCGCGCCGATTTCCTCAAAGCCCGGATTTTGCAGCAGATTCGTGCTTTCCTCCGCCGAGGCGGTGCTGAATATCCCCAGCAGCATCAGCAGAGACAGCAGAAGCAGCAGCGGGCGCCGAGCCAGTCTGTTTCTCTTCATCGTGTCACCCCCGATATTGGACGTTCGGAATTGGCTTTTTGTTTCCACTGATTGATTTATACTATTTCCAGATTCACCTGCGCCATCTGCTTGCGCCTTTTCCCTTCTG
>ERZ827492.387-NODE-387-length-42825-cov-17.204466_pt1 | contig 42825 bp, 44 predicted proteins | sample MGYA00519704_ERZ827492 | MGnify/ENA primary metagenome ERZ827492 (study PRJEB31778, sample SAMEA3449325) | human gut metagenome | biome: human gut; feature: human-associated habitat; material: faeces | place: United Kingdom | collected 2010/2012 ... | reverse complement strand
GACCGGTAACCTGTGCAATTACATCAAATGCAATACCGGCCTGTTTCATTTTTTTTGCATTCTTGAAGCATTCTTCCTTACGACCTTGCTCAAGACCTTCTTCAACTGGGTGGACATCACACTGTACCAATCACGGAAATTCTTCAAACTTTCCCAATACTCGCCTAATTCCTTAGGATTGAACTTAGCTATCTCGGCAGCCTCGAAAAGTTCCTTGTTCATTGCCGTGCCGAAAAGCAACTTGAAGCCGAAATCGGCATAAGGGTTGATGTATTTATCCTGTATGCCTTCTGTTCCCATATCTATCCGAGGTTTAATAAGTTATGATACAGGACAAAAGTAATCAATATACTGCAATTCCCCGTCTTAAAAGAAAGATTTAACTATCTATCATTCATAGTATTTTCTAGATAAGGTTTAATAATTCCTCATTATTCCATCTTTCAGCATATTCACTGCTTAAGTCTGCCGTGATACATTCGTGCTTATTTTCCCCTTTTTGTAAACCGATAACTCTGATGTCAGGAACAGTTTTAGCATACTTTCTTATTGTGAGTTCCAATAAAATTCCTAAGCTTATCGATTTCATATCAGGCGGATAAAACGGTTCCGCACTTTGAGCGTCATTTAAACAGGAAAAAATAACATCTATAATCCGCAAATCCAATTTTCCGCGAAATCCGAAACGAAGCGTCTGAAAAAAGAACTTCAATCTAAAACGAAGCGTTCAAAAAAAGATAAACGCACAGCAACAAAAATGCAGCCAGTTTTGGCTGCATTTTTAGTATAAATAGATTGATAAATGATCATTAAAATGGCATTAAAATAGTAGTCGAAATACTTTCATTTTTCAATAAAAATTAGTATATTTGTTTAGTGTTAAGCTGCCTTATTACAAAGAATTCCATCCTGCTTTTTATACAGCATTATGTCTGTGTATTTGGCCGCATAATTCATGTGTGCGTTGAATTCAACCTTACGACAATCTTTGAATGGATTTCCAATAGTATCATTATTTCCAAGCCATTCACATAACTCAATTATTGAAGATTTGTTGGAAGTGAAATAAACAAACGGTTTGTCCTGGAGAACAGTCAGTACATCCAGGTAGTCAGAAAGTCGCCAATACATTTTATATGTTCCTACTTCCGTTAACAAATAAGGAGGATCAACCAAAAAAACGACATCAGGGATATCTTTATATTGTTCATATAACTCTTTGTAGTCACAGGACGTAATGGTCAAACCACTCAGATAGTCTTCACAATCTGGATAGTCCGCCTTTCTAATGTTATTATAGAGAGTTTCCTTTCTCATCCCATCTACACTTAACTGATACTTCATAGAAAACATTAGAGAGGAAGATATAGTAATAAAGTCCACATATCCATACTCTTGTTCTTCACATATAATACGTTCAAATATGCGTTCCCTCGCCTCACCTTTTATCGGTTTATGACGTGGAACATCTTTTGCAATAGTTCGCAAATCAGACAAAAGGGCATTGGTTCGTGGAATAGCCCGTAATCGCTCACAATAACCATCATAATCGTTATATACAACTGTTGCATCCGGTCTTTGATGCTTAGTTATATGTGAAAGTAATCCACTTCCTCCGAAAAGATCCACAAACACGGTCTTATCATTAAACTGCTCCAACACTCTTATAAACTCCTTGGCAAACATGCGCTTTTGCCCCATAAAAGGTAATGGAGCCGATAAATACAATTTCTTCATACGTTCAACTCAAATTTTATATTTTCACATCCGGACAACAAATCTTTTGTCCGTGATATATTGTTCTCATAAATATGCACATTGCCAATGTCAAGCGTTATGGACTTGAGGGGCAGTTCTATTTGACGTGCCATCAGATAAAGGTGATAAATGTCGGATGGTAAACCGAGGTTAGCATCCGAACTGCGTTGGTAGGCCGACACCACCAGTTCACCTTCGTCTATCTGAAACTGTACAAGGCTAAGACATGGTGCCTGGTTGGTTTCCACGCCTGTAGCACCGAGGAAAAGCACATAATTCTTACTGCTGCGTTTCTCCGCATTAATTTGAGCTATAAGTGGTGGTAGTTTCTCAAAATAGGTAGGGTAACTGTTAACCAGTGTCTGACCACAATAATCCCACCATGTTATTCCCGCATCACGGTATCTTTCCACGTTACGTTCCCCATGCATAAACAGATTAAGTTCTGTCTTCAGCTTCTTGCGTGCAATACCATGACTCTCGAATATATCAAGTAGGTCAGCTGGCATAAGTGTCATTCTTTCGTTAAGCAGATATCTGATGCAACCCTTTTTGTTTGTCTGGGCTTTACCTTCTTTGAGTATTTTGCCCAGCATTTGGTAATACTTGTTCATGTGGTGCCATTGTTTTAAGTCTGCACAAAGGTAGCCACATCTGACAGGACAAAAGAAGGATGGGGATAAATCACACTGCATCAAACGTACAGCGTTTTCCGAAACGCTTAATCACGTCATAGACTTTGCGCTCGCATACTGAATACTTGTTGGCCAAATACAGAACGGCATAAGTCGTTTTTTCCCCTCTGTTCTTCATTGTTTCGAACTCTGAATAAAGGTCAATAAAACGAATGTCATCTGGTTTTCCGCCTAATTTTTGGAGCAACTCTAATGGCTCACGGTTAAATTTTAATGCTTCAAATAGTGTCATATTCAATCATTTTAATTACTTTTGCATTGCCAATCATTTATAACATAAAAAAACGCCACGCGTGCGGCAGAGGGTATTTGCCCCCGGTCGCGCACGCGTGGCGTTTTTGTGTTAATAAATGATTGGCGTCTATATTAACAGGCCGGGGGCTTTTTTCTATCCCTCCCCCGTAGAGATTATCATTTACCCGGCATCATACAAAGCCAAGTCCAACGCATCCTTCTTCTTCCATCCTTCAGACAATGCCGTCTGGATGTGCTTCATCGCTTTCACATAGAAATCCTGGAGTGCTTCAACCGTTTCAAACGTCCGATAGCTCGGAGAATCGTCCGTACCAAATTTGAATGTCACGGGCAGATTCAAGCCGCCAGTCTGTACAGCAAGGTCATAGGCCGCTTTATAATTGAACTGGTTCTCACTTGACAACCATACAGGTTGACCATCATATTCAAACCCGCATAAGATACGTTCATCTGTTTCTGCATTATACCATCCAGACACTAACGACCGTACTTCTTCAACATGTGGCCTATGGTCAAGTTCCTCTTCCATATAAGAGGCGGAACCGTCCTCTCTTGTCTCCACGTCCCAGCGGACGCGCCATCTATTTTTCACCGGGTTCGTGCATTCCAGCACCGGAACTCCGGCACTTCCTTCTACTCGTTTCATGTCATGTAAAAACATATTTGGTCCTACCTTTGCCAAAGGTCTCGCTTTTGATTACTGTCTCAAAAGGAAAGCCGTCCGGCATTTCTCTAACTTGTGCGAGAATGTTCTTCATCTCCTCGCTATTGGTGAAGAATTTACACACCTCCCCATTCCTCTCTATGGAGACAATACATCGGTCTTCACCCTGTTCTGTTTTAATGCCTGTCTCAAAGTCTTTGACTATGATAGGCAAGTTTACCAATTCCCGGATGCTTACAACTGATCCAGGAAACCGTTTCTTTCCGTCGTCCGGCTTGTAAGAAACGTTCAAATCCTTAAATGATTTCATTTTTTTGCCTGTTAATTTATAAAACAACTTATTACAATCGGCGTGCTTTGCCATCCCGTAAAAGGACGCTACCAGTTCACGACGCCTTCTTCTCGACTTTACCTCGTGCATTTTTCGGGCGAACTTCTGTTTGATACGTTTACGCAACCGGACATAATCCGGACGGATCACATAGCCAAGGAAGTCAATACCCTCGTCCACGGGGAACACTCTCTCGTTTGGCTTGATGGAAAGCCCGATAGAGTTCATCTGCCCATGAACGGCATCACGAATCTTCCATAATTCCGCTTTCGTTTCACCAAGCACGACACCGTCATCGCAATATCGGTAGAAATGACGGACACCGTACTTATCCTTCAAATAATGGTCTAAAAATACAGACAAAAGCAGGTTGCCCAGCCCCTGCGAGGAACGCAGCCCGATGCTGATGCCTTCCGGCATAAGGCGGGTGAAGTTCTCAAGCATGGCAATGAGCTTCTGGTCCTTAAATACGCGGCGGACACAATATATCACAAAATCCTGCCCAACGCTCTCATAGAACTTGGATATATCGAATTTGTAACAATACTGTGTACCTTCCGGGTCTTCACACATATCACGGCGTATATAGGCCATCAGGTCGTGCATGCCGCGATTCTTGATACTGGCTGAGGTTGTCCTTATGAACCGTTTTTTCAGATGCCGGTCAACAACAGACATGACTGCATGAACAGCAATGCGGTCTTTCATAGTAAGAACCTGTATCCGCCGAATCTTACCGCCTTCACATATAGTACGTTCACGGTAATCCTTGACGGTGTAGGTTCCGGATGCTATCCGACCGGACAGTTCCTTAATGACCTCCTCCCTATGCGCAAGCAGATAACGTCCCTGGCGGCTCTTCTTACGTTTGGAGCCGCGTAGAACCTGGTCAAACGAGGATGACATATTGGAATAATCTGCAACCTCTTCTACAATATAACCTTCTCTGCGCATATTTTTTGTTTTCATGGAAGGTATAGGCCTTCCTTCCTCCGGGTCTGACTTCTTCGAATCCATTTAGGGCCTACCAAACTCCACCCGACACGTGATTTTTCAGCTTTCCGCCTTACTGACCGATAAGGTCATGCGCTGTTGCTGGGACTTATCTCCCTCGGCACCGCTTTGGGGACACGTCCCCGGTGCTGTACGCCGATTATTTGATTTCCAGACGCGAGCCGACATTCGTGTTCGTGTTCGTAGCATCGTTATTCGCATTCGCATTCGACACACCGCCATTCGCGTTCGCATTGTTGTACCCGCGATAGACCACACGGCCTATTGGGAGACGCCGCCTTCCTGTTACAAAGGTAAGCAATATCTGCCCAAATCATGCAAAAATGCTACAGTATCAGCCCAATATGGCGCAAGTCGGCCGTTTTTCAAAAAAAATCGACCGGCTTCGCCGGGAGAGTTCTTTCGCTACGCTCACGCTTTGACGCTTTGGCTTACGCCTTTTCGATTAACGACTTATACGCCACGACGCTCGACGCTTTGACGAGTTTTCCGCGGAAGGCCAGACGCGAGCCGACATGCGTGTACGTGCTCGTAGCATCGCTATTCGCATCCGCATTCGACACACCGCCATACGCGCTCGCATTGTTGTACCCGCGATAGACCACACGGCCGGATGATGTTGAAATGTAATACTTGTCGCAATAGTATGTTGACGAAGATCCATTCACACTTCCGACCGGAACAACGTCCATGAATTTACCGTGCGCCACGGCTGCAGTCCACTGGTCACTGCTGGTTCGGCCTTTCACAAAACGTGTCGTGCCGTCCGGCATCCAGATGCGCCATTTCCCGCTGTTACCGCTGTCGTTTGGCAAATCCACCCCGTCCATCATGTCATATTTGTGGCCAAAAATGTCCTCATATCCAAGGCAACAGATATTATTTACCTGTATTACGGACGGTTCACCGTATTCATCATTTGTCTTGTACCAGGCGTATTGGTGGACAAGCCCGTCGATGAGCGAATTCGTCACTCCAGGATTGATGCCGCTGGCCTCCTCGTAACCGATGGTATCGGTCATGCCATAAGGTGCTGTTCCTCCGGTTGTGCGGTTGTTCGTGTGCTGTCCTGCGCCGCACTGTTCCTGACTGTCACGGCGGCCGTATTTCGCGTAGAACAGGTTCGCAATCCGCGAATGCATCAGTGCGTCAATCTGCTGCATGCCCCTTTGCTGGCTGTAATAATGGAAGTCTGACCATCCAAGACTTGCGGCGGTACTGCTGCCAGTGATACAGGCACGGAGTTTCGTTCCGACGATACTACTGCCGACGACAGCACATAAGTGTTCATCGTTGGCAACCCATTCCGGTTCCATATCCTCGATCTTATCACTATTGCTCAAAACTACACAGTCGAATTCCACCGTGTTCAGGATTGAGAAATACAGGAAGGCTGCCCCTTCCGGCACATCGCAGATCAGATACATGCCCGCCTCAAACTTGCTACTCAAGGTAGGAACAATAATAGAACTGACAATGGTTCCGTCGGAACGGACGAACAGTGAGCCGACAAGGTTAGTACCTGGCACGCTTGGAAAACGGACACGCTTATGTCCAGAAACGTCAACCTTGCATACGGAATAGGTGCTGTCTGTACTGTAGGAGTTCTCCAGCGTATCCTTGCCTGTCATAATCTTACGGCCTGACTGCCATCCTCCACTGCCTTTGATGTCCTCAAGGGTCAACACGTCCACGTTCGGACATTCCGGCATATCTTCGGGGCTGTTGGAACTGTAGCAGCTGTAATGTTTGCCGCCGAGATAGTCATTGATGCCCTTGCTCCAGAAGAACGGTTCGTACATCATCCAGTCACCTTCGGTTCCGTCCAGCTTTGCCGGAGTTCCGTCCGCATACTTGTTGCTGTCCGCGTCATCCAGGGGATAATAGGTCATTTCGCCATCCGTATTATTCACGGTGGTATCTGTGTTTGCGATGTTTACCTGACGGGAGGTCGGCATCTTTGTAACCTTGGCCAGTACACGGTGACGCTGGCCCAATATGGCCGTGATGTGACCGCTCGGAACATAAGAGTTTCCGTATTTATATCCGGTTTCGTTGTCGAGGTTGCTGATATTAGCATCGTCGGCCACGTCATCATCGAACTCTATCATCGTATATTCCGGCTGCCTTATGTTCAGTTCATCAAAACGTTCTGTGTACTTGTTGAATGTATCGTCGTCCAGATACTTTGTCAGGCGGTATGTACCAACGAGCTTGCAGCGTGAGTTCGTGGTATTTCCGCTTGCATCGATACCGCCGAGACCGGCATCATACCACTGCTTGAGGTCGCTGCCGTCACCTTCAAGTTCTATGCCCGTAATACGGATATATTTCAATGCTCCTCGTAAAGCAAAAAGTTCCTTGAATGCGGACAAACCATTTATAAGAGCACAGTTCTCAATCCACAAGCCGGTAAGGTTGGCCTTTCCCTCAAAGGTAATGGAACTCCATTTCAGATACTGCATAGAGCGCAGGATCAGTGTCTGGAAATTGGCCGGGATACGCAGCTTGTTAAGAACGGCACCTTCAGCAAAGGTGATTGTCGCCAGTTTTGTGCATCCGGACGCGTTCACTTCTTCCAGACGGTTGCATCCAGACAGGTCAAGGCTCGGAAGGTTGGTGTAGTTGACCACCTCCAGCTTGCGCAGCATCGGTATCTTCGTACCAAGAACCAGCTCTGTCAGAGCGTATGTCTTTGCGCTGCTGCCAAGGATAAGCTCCTCAAGAACCGGAAGTGTCGGAAGGCTCATGTCGGTAAAGCCACCCCATGCGGACAGGTCCAGTTTCTTCATCCATTCACCTCCGTATAAATGGAAGATGGTTCCGATGTTGGCCGTCTGCCCATAAGTATAACTCCATTGCTGGTCCTTCTTAACGGCGTCATGTGTCATGGTGTCGCTTTCACGCCGGAACTCAAAATAGAAGTCACGTGCTGGAGTGGCCTTGACGGTCGCACCGGCCGCGCTGTTGCCCTTGAAAGATATATCTGTGGCCGTATATTGTCCGGCACTATATCTCGCGTCAAAAAGCCCCATTCGGTTGCTAACCCACCAATGGCGGTGTGACTGTCGGCTTCCCTGCATGGCTTCCAAATATGAATATTTCACGTTGGTCACCGTGCCGTCCTGGTTGACTTCAACACCGATGGTCTTGGGCTCCACATATTTATTCAGCGCATCAAGATTGTATATACGTTCACAGAATTTTGCGCTCTGTTCGTCATCGAACATGGCGAAAATGGTACTGTTGCTCATGCGCTCCCTGATTCGTTTATAGGCGGCCGCGAGTTCGTCCGGGAACTGTTCGCGCAGATTCTTCCAAAGGACGCTGTCGTGTCCGGCATAGGCATACACGGTCTTGTCTTCCGTTGAAAGTTCCGGGTCGGTCGTGTTTTCGTCCACATCCCAGGAATACTTCAGACGGCCGTCATTACGCACACCGAGAATGGTATCACAGTCATAGAATATCATATAGGCAAGAACCTTGTCTTTGTTCGGATCATACCAGAATCCCATCATCATATTTTTTACGCGTTGGTCGACACATCCCATGATATCCGTGAACATGTAATAGTCGCACAGATAGTCCACATCGAACCAATCAGCGAGCTCCGCCTTGAACTTTGCACCGTTGTTATGTGTGCTCTTAACCCATTTTACAAGTGGCTCAAGATATTTTGGTTTCCGGGTTCCCGCCTCATATTCGGCGTTGATATCGTCATCGTCTGGGAATCTCGCTTCAAATACCTTCAGCCAGTTCGGGGTACCGTCGTCACCCTTTGTATCAAAATCATCATCCAGGAACATGCCCATCGGGTAGTCGTTGTTCAGAAACTCCCAGCACTCGGTCGGATTGACACCGCCGAATTTATCATTCACCCATGCCTGGTCATGATATCCGGGTATGTCGCAAAAGCCGAACACAGCCTCTGTTGACTTGTCGTTGTTGAAATTGAACTTGCCAAGGAACTGTGGAGTTTCGTCCAGGGTACCGCGGTAGAACAGATAACAGGGCTCGCCGTCGATGGTTGTTCGGACATCATATCCATATTCCCCTGAACAATGTTCCTGTGCCGGGGTAAGCTCTCCGGCGGCCGTCAGGATGTTCTGAACCAGCTTGGCCATACCGGTATTATGCGAGGACGAGGATTCGGCAAAATCGGCCTTCAGGCAGAAGCAGTCAACCGGGGCTGCCGCCTTGTTGGACGTACCTGCAGGCCGGAAGGAGTATTTGGCCGTTTCCTGTAATGTTCCTCCCACGCCTTGCTCGTCACAGCCCAGATACAGGTCACCGGCAACCTTGGAAGCATTCTTGAAATAAATGCGGTAGTTCTTTATCGGATAGGCAAGCGATGAGGTTCCCTGCAAACGGATACAGCCTCCGACACAACGGAAGTTCAATGTCTGGTTCCCCTTCACAACGCAAAGCATTTCGGTAACGTCATATTTCGGATCCTTGTCATTGTTGACCGCCGCTTGGAGTACTGTTGGCACACCGTTGTCCTCACGCCCGGTAACGATGATATATCTCATTCCGTCCGGAACACTGTCCACGGTCACATTTCCATTCTCGTCGATGACATTGTTGCTCTCGTACATGGACATCATCATGTCGGAGCTGTCCTGGTCTATCATATAGGTTTCCAGGACTTGTGAATCACTCAGGTAGGTATCGTATGCACGGAGGAGGTAGACATCTGTTGTTGCACCGTCTGAGCCAAGTTCTATGTATGCCGGATTCGCCTGATATATACTGTCAGATGTGGCTCTCTGAACTGAACCGGACATGATACCGTTGATATACAGGTACACCATCTCCGTATTCTGTTTTTCATATTCAGATGAACCATCTGTACTTTTCGGGAAACTCACAAATGCCACCTCATAAACCTCTCCAGAAGCCATTTTCATCGAAAGCGTACTGTTTCCCTTTGTGGTCATCCTTGCTTCCTGTGCGGTGATTACAAAACCGGTACCGGACGCATCCAGGCACTTGATGACTTCCGCGTCCTCATCGACGACCTCACTGACCTTGTATTTCACGATGAAGGCAACGGCGTTGGTGACATTCTGTTCCGGCTGTTCCAGCGGCCTGTGCCGGATGGTGGCCCTCGCCGTGTCTGTCAGACGCAGGGCCTCGCCAGTCCATCCATCACCGCCCCATTTGAATCCTTCGAACACAGTTTGAATGCCGTTATAACTCCATTCTTCACGGTTGACGTCGCTGTTGCTTCTTCCCTGTGCTGTCAGCTTGAGTGTCATGCCGTCTGTCGGCTCGCTGATGTTCAGGTCGCTCTTGGACGCAATGAGGCGGAAATTGTAAGTAGTCACACCGACCACGATACGGCATTGCTGTTCGCCGTATTCCGAGGCCCGCAGCGTCAGATTCTGTACCGTAAAAGGAACGGAAGCGGATGATGCCAGTGTGTCACCGACATAGACATCCGCCCTTGTCGGGGTCTCTCGCGGGTTGTAGGCTGCATACTGGAGCGTATAACTGTCGTACTGTTTAGCCTGGATATAAGGGGTTGTTCCTTTTTCTATGACCGTACCGTCTGCATAATCGAACCTTGCAGACACTACAGGGGTATTGTTCCCGACTTCACGGATGCCTACGGCAAAAAGGATACTGTTTGACTTGATGATGCTGCCGTCCGTCAGCTCCAGTTCCACAACAAGCTGTACGGTGTGGGTTCCATGTGTCAGGTTGGTTGTCGCAATACTGAAACTGCCGTTGGCCGTGGAACTGGTGATGCTCCGGTCCTCTGTGTCGGTACCGTCAACGTAACAGCGCAGTGTCTTCGTTCCGGCACCGCTCAAGGCGTATGGGATAGACAGTGTCTGCCCGCGTGTAACGGCAGTGGAAATGCTGAAGGAGCTGCTAAGAGTGAGCTGCACCACATTGATGCTCCAGGTCACCTGGGCGACTTGCATCTCCGCGCCTTCACCGACTTCCACACGTACACGTACCGTGTTGGTACCGACACCCATATATTTCGTGACATCTACCGTATTTGTACTTCCTGCAGATATGTTTCCGGTTAAAGTATTGGAGTTCGCTCCCTGTGTGACGGTAACTGTCACACGTGCCGGGTTTCCCGTACTTTCTCCGGTAGTTGTGTCTGTCTGGTCGTATGTGTAAGTCAGTTTCACTTCATCACCGGACTTCACCGTCTTGTTCGGGGTGACACGTGTCAGCACGACCTTTGTCGTGGCAACGGTTCCGCCGCCACCACCGGTGAACATGTCACTGGTACTGATAACCTCCCCGGCTTCATTAAGGAGGCTCAGGGAATAGGCTTTGTCCGCACCTTCGCCGATTTCATTCAACTGGAGGGCGGTTCCGTAGGTAGAAGCCTTCTCGTTTATTTTTGAAGCCACCGCTTTACCGCTCACCGGATTGGTGGAGTTCTCGTTTACAGCCTGGTCAACTTCAACCACAGGTATATCAAGGCTTACCTCGCCCTGTTCATTGGGCGTAAGGTCTGAACTTGTGGTGCCTTTCGTCACACGTATTTTCTTGATTGCATCACCGCCGCCGTAACGGTTCCAGGCTGACGGGGTCAGGAAAGACGAAATGTCCGTGCCTTCAAAACGGTAGTCGAGCCACTTTCCGGCTGACGCTTCAAAGGTTATCACCATGCCGGGCTTGCTGTCATCATCGATATCGGCATCGGCAAGAGCGGCTACGGCGGTATCCTTTGTGTAATAGCCGGAGCCGAGAGGGTGTAGCTGTGTCACGTTGTAGAAACCGCTGCCGGAACCGCCACCGCTGGCCTTTACCAGATCACCGTCTTCCTCGCTCCAGACGTACAGCGTGTCACCACAGATATACGTTTTGTCTTTCAGAACTTCATTTCTTGACCACGTGAGAAACAGGTCTGGAGATGGGACGTCCTCAACGTTCCAGTTATTGTAATATTTTCCGGACAACTGGTAGGCGAACAGTTTCTTGCTCTTTATATATACGACAACACCGCCTGCAGATGCGCTTGATGCAAGCTGTATCTCGCCGCTTTCAACGAAACCGGAGAATCTTGCTGTGGCACCCTCAAGAGCTGCCTTTGCAGTCCCTTCGTATGAGGCGGCTGCTTCCTGGGCCGCTGCTGCAGCTGTATTGGCCTTGCCTGCTGATTCGTTTGCAGTGGCCGCCGCTGAATTGGCCGCGTTCTTGGCTTCTTCGGCGGTCTGGGCCGCTTGGGTGGCCTTTTGGGCCGCCTCTTCGGCTTTTGCTGCCGCATCGGTTGCCGGCTTCTGTAACAATGAAACTGGTACAGATACAAGTTCATCACCCTTAACGGCAGGAAGTGAGTTGACACCGTTTAGCGATGTTACCTCTTCCAGCTCCTGCACGCCCTGGCTCTCCGCCTTAATTGCGTTCATTATCTCCTGTAAGTCTTGTTGTGATAGTGCCATATCATTCCTCCTTTACGTTTAATGTATCATACATGACATCCGCCAGCTGGCTGAGGATACCGGAAAAGTCCTCTTTCGACAATCCGTTCCCAGTTCTCAAGGAAAAGCCGAAAGTACCGTCCGGTCGGGCATTGAGGCTACCGCACATATCAAACCCGTTATAGACATAACCAAGCATCTCCTTCGGTATATTATCGTTGTAGGTTATAGTGAACCGTACAGTTGCGGAACCGGACTTCATCTCTCCCTTCTTCAGAATTTCTGTTATCTCCATAATCATATACCTCCTTCTATGAGTTCATAAACTTGCCCGTAACCTCCGGCTGTCAGGCATTCTCCACAAACTTCCTTCACAAGCGTAGCCTCTTCTGTGGTAATATCCAAAATTCCGTTGTTCTGGATAATACGCTGGCAAAGGACGTAAGCCCTGAACTTGTCTTCGCGAAGTACAGGCTTTTCTTTCCCGTAATTGAATAGGGCTTCTGCCACAGCGTATGCGATGTTTTGCCCGGTAAGCTCGAGTCCGTTGTAATTTCTGAAATTTTTGTTAAAATCTACTTTCATATTTTTCCTTTTTATAGTTATTCTCCTGTATATCCTACAATTATACCTCCTCTTACTATTAGACGTATCTTATCAAGGTCCGGATTAAGTGATGCTCCGTCACCCCAATTAACTCCGCTATAGTATGTATAAGTACCATTCGAATTACGTCTTGTTATGTATCTGAATCCTGTAGAAGCGCAATAGTCACAGTCAAATTCACCTCTGACACTGGTAGGTCCAACGAAGAATCCAGCATACGTCATACCGCTTCCAGGGTATGTCAACGTTCCTGTAGACGCATAGATTGCAGCTCCACCGGCATTTGAGCCAACCGTCTTTACACCGAATCTTCCAGTTGTAGCAGCGTTGAAATCCACATCAACTACACCGTCTGTACTAGATGTTGACACACCTAATTTGAGAGATCTGGAATCACTTCCAAAATAATCGTTGGCTTTCCAGAAAAGTCTTCCATTGTCAATAGTGAATCCTCCTATTTTAGCACCATTGGCATCTATGCGGTTCACTTTTACGTAATCGGTATTCAAGTAACCTCCTACAATGATAGTGCTTCCAAGTTGGGCGGCCTCCACTGCATTTTTATAGGCCAGACTTCCGAGGTTTGAAGAGTTGGCCTTTCCATTGATGGTATCCTGTAGTGAAGAATTCAGGGAATCGAATGTCACTGCACCTTTCAGATTTATCTGGTCGGCGTTTATCTGTGCCCTAGAAATAAGGTTTCCAACTTCGTCCTCCGTTACGAACACGGAGATGTCAGCCTGATGTACAAGCCCGCTGCTGTCGACCGCTTGGGAGAACATGGATGCAAAATCGGAAGTCGTAACCAATCCCGAACGGTTCTTGAGGGTTCCATCCTCATTGAAGTATTCAGACATCATTCTGTTGTATTTTGCCGTGGTGACAATAGAGGAGGATTCGATAACATTCCCGTCCTTGTCAAAATTGGCTGCAGCTATTTTTATCAGCTTTTCAGACTGTTCGAACAGCGTTTTATATTTGTAAGCCAACGCTTCCGCACGATCTGTGCTAAGAACCAACATGTACAGATATATCTCACCTGTAAAAGACAACTTGAAATCTCCTGTTCCGTTCCATAACCCGGAATGATTGAATATTTGGTATCCGTCCGTCACGTCCAGTTCACCATCGTAGGAAAACTCGTTGAAGTTCTCGAAACCTGTTTTATCCAGTCCTTCGAACTTGATGGTCATCCGTCCAGCTTTTGCCACGCGGTAGAAGAAGCTCAAATATACGGCTTCCGGCTTTTTCTGCCCCTCATCATTTATATCGTTGTAGTCGGGAATAAACCGGAAGTTCTCATGCTTCTGGAGGATATATTTGTTACGGATATATACAGTGGTACGTCCGTCATCGGTCTTGACGGTGGCATAATTGGTTTTATCGGACAAAGGTGCGCCGTTCGCCCAGATCCACTTACTGCCCAGCAGGAAGAAGGTCGCTTCGTTCTCGGTATCCCATTTGTTCATCCCATTGCCGAATGATGCGTTGTCCAGGTAACTCTTGTCTTCCGTGAAGTCCTTTCGTAATCCTTCAACGGCTGACTCTATTTTCCCTTCTGTTATTTCGAAGCGCGTCAGGATATCCTCACCGGTGGTCAGCACGAACGTACCCATCAGGTATACATTATCACCGTACAACCCGTTACCGTGCGGCTGATTGTCTGCAGGGAATCGGCTGTCGCTGATTCCGTCCAGATTGCCAAGGCGAACGCGCAGACATCCGTTGAAGTTCTTGGCACACACGCCGTCCAGAACATCAACCCTCGGCTGCCCGTCCTCGGTGGCCGCAATGGAGATGAGGTTCTGGCGAAGACGGTTCTGCGTGTTGCCCATCAACACACATTCGTCGCCTTCCTTTGGTTCCACACCGCCGAACTCGCTCACGGGTACAGTGATACCGTCCCCGTCAGAGGTAGAGATTTCCACCCAATATCCACGCAATGAGGTACCTGTGAACTCGGCACAACGCATCAGGTCATGTGCCACGAACTCGTTTCCCTGTTCAAAAGTTATTTTGTAGTTTTCATCTTCTTTCGTGATGGTCTTTATCTTACCATTTGCCGCACTGACCACCAGTTGGCCACCCACGCTACGCACCTTCTCTATCAGAAGTTCCAGGGCTACCAGTGTCTGCCGGATGGTCACCTTGTCGATGGTCAGATTGCTAAGGCCGGTCAGTGCGTCCATCCACAGTTGCCAGCCTTCCCCGAACATGCCGTCCACGAACTTTACCGAGCGCAACAGTTCGCGGATGACAGCAGTAAGCCATTCTGCATTACCGCTTTTGTCCACTGTTCCGCCATTTTTACCTGCATTATAGTCTCCGAAATCAGCCCCTTTCAGGAAGGTTATTTTCTCCGTTGCCGTGTCCTGGCGCAACCTGCTCAAGGATTCCTTCAATGCCCTACGAGCGGAAAAGACGTTGTTGTCGGTCGGGAAAGTATTGTCCCAGCTGCGTATCAAGTCGGGGAAGCTCCCGGACGTAGCTGTCTTGACATAGTTCTTCGCATCAGTGATGCTGTCGTTTATGGCTTCCATCGTTCCGGTGCTTGTCGCGTCACTTATCTCAATGTCCATTTGTGAGGGCAGATTCACTTTCCGTGTGACCTTTGTAATGCGGCTGCTTCTGAATCCCGTTTCCGGGAAGTATTTGGCACTTTCCAGACGGACACGCCGACCGATGTACAGGTCTATTCCGTGTTCCTCGATATAGACATGGTCCGTAGGTGATTTGTAGCAGCTTACATCAATGGCGTGTTCCTCATTATATTTGTCAACTGCCTGTTTGAATTCCTGCTCCGCCAGCGGATAATACTCATCCGGCATGCGTATATTCCAAAGGATATATTTGTTTCCGACTTTAGGTGTCAGGGTGTCATTCGGAAGCTGGGTGTCATCATCATACGGCCAGATGGTTATAATTTCAAATTCGCGCGTATCACTATTGAAGTTAACCTCAAAATAATATGTGCCGTTTTCTTCATCACCAAGACCAGCCAGTTCACTGCCTTCCTGGAATGACACCCGTTTTACTTTACCGCCGATTTCATAATCGTTCGGATCGAACCCCATGCTGTCATCACGGAAATAATATATTTTATAGGGATTACCGTCCTCGCCTGTAACCTGTTCGCTTCTCACACCAGTTACGGTACCAATACGCTTCGGATAAATATCTGCGAAAGCGTCAGCCTCATAATGATGCCATATACCATATTTTTCAACATTGACATCAATATGCTTTTCACCGTTCGGAAGTTGGAGGCGTGAATGTCCGTATCGCTCCGGATCTATATTCCGGCTGCTTCCTATCGGATATAAACGGGTGTAAAATTTTACATTGTCCGCCATGTCACATTCCAGGGAAGTCAGCCCCTTGCCGTAAGCCAGCATCACTTCCTCCCCATGTTCACACCGACACACATTGACAGTCTGACCTTCACACCACCATTCAGCACGGTTTCCGGCTTTCTCTGCCACCTCTTTCAGTGCCTCGTCACAGTATTTACCTTCATAGTCGATAACGATGTTTTCCGTGCCTTCCACCGTTCCGACTTTCCAGTCGGTGGTATTGTTCATCCCGTTGTTGATGCTCTTCACAATCAGGGCGACATGTTCTCTTGGTGGGGCGGTCAAAGTAAAAACCGGCTCATCGTCCCCGTCAGTATCATTCAATACGAGAAAACGTTTCAGAAGGCTTTCGATTCCGTACAGCTTTACATCATACTTCCACTCAACGGTGGACAGTTGCTCCGGCTTGTATTGCTCCATGAGCCAGTAACGTTCGCCCTGGAATTCTGTGTAGTCATTCACCTCAAGCGCAATATGCTCGTACAAGGTAAAGGACAGGGTGAGAATATTGTCGCCCTGTATCTCCTTGACCTGTGTACTGTTGTCATCTGTTGCTATCTGTGCCTTTGCAATTCCGTCACTTCCGTATATTGTTATCATATTCTAATGCCGTTTTAATGTCGTTATAATTGTGGCTGCGGTTCACGGAAAGTCACGTAAAACCTGCTGGCCTGCTTCCCTTCCTTCCAAAGGTATGTCAGGGGTTCGTAGTCGCTCGATTCTTTGTAGAATACATGCAATGTCATATCAAGGTCTGGGAAAAAAATATCCAGCCATCCGTCATCCCCTTGTTTCAGAAAAGCAACAAAGCCTCTGTACAGTTCGAGCCATTTGTTACGAGTATCGGCGTAAAGGGCGAAGTAAAGTTTCACGTCACGAGCCTGGTTTTTCACGTCCAGAACGGATGAGTATTTTTCCCCATTCTCTTCGCGAATATCTACCGCCACATGGGTTTTTGTTTTTGAAGGGGCCATGATTGCCTTCAGGTTATTCCTATCGCCCCGTTTCTTTTCAACGAGAAAAACGCCATATTCCTTCCAGACGTCCACCCCGTTGATTAACATCTTACCTCCTAATACCGCATCCATATCATTTCACTTTTATACCGTCACGTTCCATTTTCTTTATATAGTTATTGATCTCTGCAAGGTGCTTTGCACTGGTACCGGTGTTCTCCTCAATCTTCTGAAGGTGATCGATGGCAACACCCATCTGTTCGCTTACATCTTCCATCCTCTCATCAATACTTGCCCAGTGCATCTGTCCGGAAACAAAAAGTCCTTCCAGTTTGCTCCCTTGATCCTGACTCATTGCATCAAAACTGCCGGACTTACCGCTTTGTGATGTGCCTCCGGAATCCAAATCAACACCGGCGGCATCAGCCATTGCGTCCAGACGCTCACCGGCCTCCTGCATGGCTTCTTCGAAACGTTCACGCCAGTCTGACAGGTAGTCCTTATCTGCGGTGCCGTTGATAAATGCTTCTGACAGTTCGTTATACAAAGGCTGAAGCACCTTGGAAAGGTCCTGATACATGAAGGCATTTAATACAGCTTCTGCCAATGTATCCTCTGTAAATTCTCCCAACTTACCGATGTCACTTCTCATTTCCTTAAGTGCATCTTTTGCATTGGAAAGGAAGCTGTCGAATGAAACACCCATAACCATTTCCCGCATTGTAGAGTAGCATTCCTCAATGTTCTGGACCAGTTCCTCAACCGTTTTTCCGCTATCCACCCATGCCTCGTAATAGTCACGGGCGGCATCGCTCAGTTTGTTTTGGTTGTAGTACAGTTCTATCTGCTCCGCACTCATACCGCGGAGGCTATGAGTAACAGAACCTCCATTTAAGGAGTTACCCCATTCCCAATGTGCATCACTTCCCTGGAGCTTATTCCAAAGGTCATCATAAACCGCCTGTTCCGCCTTGAGGTCCTGTTGTAATTGTGAAAGTTGCTCAGACTGCGCCTCCCAGACTGATATGCTGGACGGTTTGGCATAGCCTTTCTCCACCAGCCAGTTCAGCAGTTCCACGTCCTTGATAATATCACTTATCAGACTTTGGTTGGCTGCGTATTCCTCGTTACGTTCCCGGATGGCGCGGTTTGTTTCAATTTCAGCGATATACCATTCGCGCTTCATCTCTTCCATCTTTTCCTTCCAGCTCGTGAACATGGAGATAATGGATCCAAGTCCGCTTAACGTATTGGTGATACCACCGACAATGTCTCCGGAAAAAATCTGTCCTATACCGGTTCCCATATCCATAACCCCATCGACAAAGGTCATCATCTCGTTGATGGACTGTGCGAAACGGTCACCGAATACGGCACCAAGGGAATCTCCCCAGCCACGAATTGTAGACGTGAGTTCCTTTCCTTTGACATTAAAGTCTTTCAAAGCTCCGGATATGTCACCGTCTTTTTTGATTGCTTTGAGCAGGTCATCATAAGAGGTTTTGAATGCCTTGAACGGATTGCCTTTCTCCAGATCCTTCTGTATTTCCTTCACACGTTTCTGCATCCGCTCAAATTCTGCTACGGTAACCTTCACCTGTTTCTTGACGAAATTTCCGTTCTCATCCTTTGCCGGTACCGAAAGTGAAACACCGCCGGAACCGACCTTTGCACCGGATAGCACATCCTTTGCCTGGGCATAGAAATCTGACAATGCTTTATACCCTTTTTCGGAAACATCACCGAATAGTTTGCTGTAAAAATCGGACGCTCTCAGTATGTCTTCTTCCAATGAAGCTATTTCCTCTTTGTACTTCTCAGTTCTGGCAGAAATGGAGGATTCCACGTCAGATGTATCAGCCCCGGATTCCTTAAGCCGTGAGAGTTCCAGGTTATAAGCGGCCATATCCTCATTATACTTACTGTCAATGTCACGGCGACGCTGGTCGTAGGATTGATATTCCTGCAAAAGAGCTTCCAGTTTTTTCTTTCCTTTGGCGACCTCACTTCCTTCAACGTCACGCACGCCGTTTTCCATACGGCCATGTGCCTCGGCATAAGACTGCACAAACCCCTGACTTTGTTCTTTTGTCAGTGTGCCGCCCTGCGCCGCACGAAGGCGGGCTTCCTGTTCATTGATTTCGGCAATTTCCTTCTCATAATTTAGGCGTATCTGGCGAATCCGTTTATCGCTTCCTTCCTTCATCTTATCAATGGCCGTCTGTTCATCCTTCCATTGCTGTTCGCGCAATTCTTTCGTTTTACCGGCATAAGACACAATACGGAGGACATCACTTTGCATGGCGTCAAATTCGGCCTGATATGCCTCTTTCTCCGCTTTCTGACGGGAGGATAGATTCTGGCTTCTGGCATCATCCAATGCAAGCCTCTGTTCGTCGGTAAGACCGTCCGTACCGGTGGTAAGACCGGCTTTCTGATTTTCGCGTTTCCATTTAGCCTCAAGTTTGGCTATCTCATCATTTTTGGCCTGGTATTCATTATCCAGCTGACGCAGTTTTTTTTGCAGACCTTCTTCCATCGCCTCAATCTCCGCCGCATCATTTTTCCGTTGCAGTTCCACCAGTTCCTGGCCGAGCTGTTCCGCCGACTTCTTTTCACGTTCGGCTTCTCTGTCCGCCTTTTCTTTCGCCTTGTTTTTCTTTTCGGCATCCTTGTTGTCTTCCGGTTTTGTCCGGTCGTATTCCTTTTTGGCAAGGTCAAGCGCATCCTTAAGCTCCTTGGCCTTCTTTTCGTATTCCTCCTGTGTCAGACTATTGGATGTGTCCGAAAGGAAATCATTGTAGGCTCTCAATGCCTCTTCATATTCTTTTCTGGCCGTTTCAGCCCAATCCGCGCTGGAGTCTTTTTTCAGGTTACGTTTGTTCTGCTCCGAACGCAGTTTGTTCAGCTGGTATTGCAGTTCGTCGCGGCTGTAAGTTCCTGTAAGACGTCCGTCGCCGTATGTTATTTTTCCGTACTTCTTTTCCTGTACAGACATCAGGGCAAGAAGGTTCTCGCGCTGTTTGATTTGCTGTGCGAGTGTATCGTTGCTTACCCCCGTCAAATTCTCGAAATACGCATTCACTTGTTCCTTTCTAACTTGTGATGATAGGGCAATTCTTTTCTTTAATAAGTTCTGTAGCTCAGCTTCTTCCGAACTTGAACGATTCGATTTAATGACAGTTCTTGCTCTCTGATGACCAAAACTATCCTGATAATACTCTGTAGAATATTTCGTTATAGATTGCAGTTCCTTGATACGTTTATCTACAGATTCCAGTTCGTTTTCTGTTTTTGTAATTGAGGAACCGGCTTCCAGTTCAGCGATTTCTTCTTTGATACGCTTGATGTTTTTCAACTTTTCATATTCGGTGTCGTATTTGGCGAATATATCCGGGTATTTCTGTTCCAGCCTGTTCAGTGCCTCTCGTCTGGTATCTGTGGCAAGGCTCTCATCACCGGCAACATTGCATAATTCTTCCATCTTACGACGGTGTTCTTCCTCGGCCTCTATCGTTTTCTGCTTTGCAGCCTGGTAGTCTTCCTCGGCTTCCCTCAAACGTTCTTCCTCGTTCTTCATCGATATCGTTGCCGCTACGACACCGGCAATCAGTGTAGCCACAAGGACATAAGGATTAGCAAGCATAGTGGCGTTAAGCATCTTTTGCGCCTTTTCCACAAGCACCAGCCATCCGTAATGTATTGTCTCGGCAGTTGTCAATGCTCCAACACCGGCAGTCTGCAGGGCTTGCATGGCGGTAACGGCCATGACTGCAGTTTTATATACTCCGTAAGTTGCAACAAGTCCGACCAGAATACGTCCGACCTGTTCATAATATTCAATCAGATAGGAAACGCCACTCAACGAACTGTTTATAATGCCTTCAGAACGATTCCCTATTTCATTGAACATGGTGGATATACTGTCTTCAATGTTGGATATCTGTCCGGTAATGGTCTTGCTCTGTTCTTCCATAAGGTTATAGAACATGCCGCCCTCATTGGTAAGGTTCTGTAGTGCTTTCTGAACTTCCGGGAATCCGACTTTTCCAGCTTCAACCATTTCACGTACCTTGCTTTCTGCTACCCCTAAAACATTGGCCAGTTCACGACCCAAAGGAATACCTCTGCCGACAAACTGGTTGTAGTCCTGGGTGTATAATCGGCCTTGTGTCATTGTTGTGCCGTACAGATAAACCAGATCATTCAAGGGCTGGTTCAGTCCGGCTGCGATATTACCCAGACGGATAAGGTCGTCGTTTACGTTTTCCACGTTCTCACCGTATGCGAGCAGCTGCCGGGCACCGTTGGCTATTCCCTGCAGGTCAAAAGGAGTTGTCGCGGCTGTACGAATAAGCTGCTCCATCAGTTCGGAGGCTTTTTCCTCACTTCCGAGCATTGTATTGAAAGACACCTCCAGCTGTTGGAACTCACCGCGAACCTTGATGATATTCTGAACAAGCTGCTGCACGGCAAAAGCACCCGCAATCTTGGATGCAGTATTTTTTACCGATTGGGCTTGTCTGTCAAGCCGCTCCATTTCCGATGTAGCACTGCTTGTCTTGACTTTCAGCTCATCTACTTTTCGACCGGCTTTGTCAAGTCCACTGGTAAGCCGGTCTTTCATCAATATTTCTATTTCTACAGGTTTTACACTCATTTCTTAAGGTTGCTTTGAAAGAATCCTACGATTTCATTAGCCTCGTCCTCGGCACTCTTCTCCTCTTTTTTCTTTCGTATGTACCGTGGGGCATCGGCCAGCATCATTATCAATGTCTGGAAGTTTACTCCTTCCAGGATATACTTTACACTCCAGCCGGTGGCGTTTGCTATCTGCCAGACAAACCCGAAGGGGCTATGGGAGGGCTCATAGACCGTCTTTAACTCCCCTTTATCTTTTGGCTCAGTTTCAGCCTCAGTTTCATCGGATTCATCTTCTCGGCTGATCTGATAATACTCGTAAAAGGGTCCGTCCCTAATAGCATGATAAAATTGTGCATCGCCGCCTCAAGGTATTCCTTTTCCATCCAGTTCCTGATCCACCATGCCGTGAAACCAACGAGAAAATGACGACTCCACCATCCTCTACATAACGTGTAGGCTATCATCCGGCTTATCCTTTTACCGTGCAAGGCGATAAAAGCCATTTCTTCTTCTTTGGTGAATTGTTTTATTTCTGCTGCAGTTACTCCCAAAGACAGATATACCTGTGCCAGACGCATCAACCCTCCCATACGTGGTCGGCGCATAGTAACACGAAGCTTAATCGGCTTTTTGAAGAATGGAACGTGGATATCCTTTAAGGGGACGGACACGCCCCTGTCTAACAAGGCGGCCGCCCCCTCATGCTGAATAATACGCTCTGTATCCTTGTCCATACGTTAATCTTCTGCTGTGTCGTTGATTTCGTATGGTGCAGTATCCGGTTCATCCGGTTGATTCACCTTGAGCTGGCATTCCAGCTTTGATACTTCTGTAAGAGTCAGCTTACCTCCAAGGTTTGACAGAATGGTGCCGTTTGGAATAGTCATCGTTTGACCACTTACAAACTGAATTTCCCAAGGTCCTCGCAATTCAACAAGTTCTGTCGGAGCTTTCCAACCTGTATAACTACCTATTGATCCGACCAACGTACCTCCCAGAACAGCCTGAATATTCTCATAATCCAACTGGATGAGATTGAATGTTGGCGCAATGGTGGCATTTTTATTGGCCAGTGTAAGTACAGGAGCACCTACCACCTGTTCGGCTTCTACATCTGTACTCTCAGCTTTTGAACCGCCCCAGTCCCAGCTTCCTTTTTCTATATAGCCAATTTCCTTACTGTTGAACTTTACCACGGCAATGCCGTATATGAATTTCTTATTTGCCATCTTTATTCCGTTTTAGATTGATATATATCGCTATTGCTGTCAAAATGCTCAATAGTATTCCTATCCCGAATCCACAAAAGAACGTTTTAACGGGATTCGAACGCTGTTTTACTTCCGTTTCGTACAAACTGGCCATTTCCTCGTAAGCCTTCTGATATGATGCAGACTTCTTTTCATAGTACTCTACCAGAATTTGTAGACTGTCACAACTGGCATATACAGTAATTACGTCTTTGTTACGGCTTACTGAAACGTTGGCTTGGCCACTCTTTCCGCTGTACGATGCCATCGGAGGTAACTTCATCAGACTGTCAGCCTGTATCTCCAATTTCACCTCCGACTTCGGAACCGTTTCCGTCCGTATCAGGCGGACTTCGCTGTCCAGACTGTCCGTCATCGTCTGTGTTGCTTCCATCTGAGTTTCCTTCTGCGTTGTCTTTCGGGTGCTCGCGCACCCCACGCAGCACAGGGCAATCATCATGATGCTTGCAACTGTTAGCAGTATCGATAGCCTTGCGAAGACGGGCCATTTCACGCTTGGTAGCTTGCAGATCTTTCCGTGTTCCATTTAGCTCTTCCTTTAGTGGTTCTACTATGTTTTCTATTAGTATTCGGGTAGCGTGCTCAGTGTTGTCTATACGCACTGTTTCGGCTTCAGCCTGCGCCTTCTCAGCTTCCGCATTGGCTTGCTTTACTTTTGCCTTCAGTGTCACAATACCAATCACGGTCGCCAAGAGAGTGCCACCCAGTACGAAATTTAGGATTTCACTGAGTTCCATAAACATTTATTTTTCTATTCTTTACTGTCGGCCTTTTTAGAAATTAAGCCTATAATCCATTGAACAAGTCCTGTATCTGCAATACCATTTGAAACAAGAGATGCCCCAAATCCATACAACAAAGCAATATACCAGGTAACGCCTTCTACAAATCCAGCGTCAAGCCACCATAACAACATAGTCGCCACAATACCGACAAGCCAACTTACAATTTGTGTCGTCAGTCCTTGCATTTTAGGAAAGATTGCCTTAATACCTTCTGTCAACAAAACGACACAACCGGTAAAACCTGCAAAGGTCGCAATCATATTGTCATAATTCACATCTGACGTTTCACCCGTTTGGGCAAATGTTACTGATACAAATCCAAGCATCAGTACAAAGAATAAAAGAAATCGTTTCATTTGTTTTTGAATTTATTGATTTATACCTATTTGTTTAAGCCATTTTTTTACATCAAAACTGGGGCAGGCCTTTGCCGCCAGCTCATTATGTCCGACAATACGAACAGAGGGAAAACGCTTGTGGAAATCTTTTACATATTCTTCAAGTGCTTTAAGCTGCTGCGGTGTTCTGGTATCTTTGGCTGTTTTACCATCTTTTCCAACCCCACCTACATATACAACATGACGTGACACTGAATTTTTCCCGGCAACACCGTTGGTTATTTCCCACGGATCCACATTTGCATCTTCATTGTTTTTCACAAGTCTCTCTACCTTGCCGTCAAGATGTATCATATCCGTGTAGCCCACCTGTTTCCATCCGCGTCCTCCCTTACTAACTGGATCCGTATGCCAATGTCGGATATCAGAAGAGGAAACTTCACGCCCTTCCGGTGTTGCGGTACAATGCAGTACAAGATATTTCAATTTCTGCATACGTTATGCCCCCTGCTGATTTTGCGTGATTGTTATCTCAACAGTTTTCTCAGGGGCAGAATTCAAGGTAACGACAACTTTACCGCTTTTTGCCTTTCCCGTGCTATTTGCCTCTGCTGAGATTGTAATCCCGGTTTCGGTTTCTTCTATACTAAAGCCGGATGGAGCTGCACCAACTGTGTATTCGCCGCTTGCTGTAATTTCTACATCCTTACTACCTCCAGTAGGTTCTATGGTAACCGTAGTAGGATCTGCGGAAATAGTTTTTTCTGCAGGCTTAAATACAGGGACTTCACGGCTATCCAGAACAACGATTTCCTCGCCGAAGGCGATGTTTGTATCTGCCTTCATCAACATTTTGAAGAAGTACAATTCACTTGCATTAGAAATCTTGTCGATTTGGATAACGTTTTCATCATCCTGCAGATTGACAGCGGCAAACAGGTTACCATCTGCCCCCATAGAGCACAATGTAATCACAATCAAACCATCAGGCCAGGCGGCCAATGTTTCAATAGCAATTCCTTTGTAACGCTTCGCATTGACATCTGTTTCACTTGAGTTCTTAGCTTCTCGCTCAGTCAATTCGTCATCGTATTTATCAAAATCATCGATGCTCATGATAATACGAAGGTTCGGGTTATTTCGGATAGCCTTCGGGATGGCCTTTCGCATAGCTTTCAACTTACCGATCATAGTCTCTTCTTCGCTGTCAACAATGATAAGTTCCTTGTCTTTGGCCATCTGAGTAAGGATACCGTTGAATAAGTGGTCGTCGTCATCACCGTATTCTCCATTGACATAGTGATCACCCAACTCAAACTGTACTTGTTTTGCTAATTCTGCCAAAAGAGCATTTTGGGCTTCAGGTGGCAACTCTGCAAATACAAGGTTACCTTTGGGCTGCCACTTTCTCCAGATGTCTTCAAATGCACGTGGATTAAACACGGTAAAGGCCATGAAGTCCTGCGGATCAAGGCTTTTTTCATCATAGTTGAAATTTCCCTTAGAGTCCTCTACACCTGGATTTTCTTTGCGTTTCTGCAACATCTTTCCGCTTTTCAGACGCGGCAGACTGATTTTCTTTTCCACTCCGGGAATAACCATGATAAGTCCTTTCTCCACAATCTCGTTCCCGGTGGCAGCGAGTGTCAGAAGTTGTTCAAGAACCTCGCCATTGTAATTGGTGTTTTTTACTACTATTGCCATATCTTTTATTTGTTAAGTTTGTCTTTGATTTCCTTCATTCGCTTACTCCAGGGGCTGTCTCCGCCTAAATCAACTTTAAGGTCCTCCATAACCTTACGCTTTGGGGTAAGTGAGGCAAGGAGCTTCTTTCCTTCTTCCGGATTGGTTTTAAGGATATTTTCATACATAGGACGTGTTTCTGCATTGATACGGCCGTCATTCTCGGCCTTGTCAAGCAAATCCTTATTTGCGGCCTCTTCATCAGCAGCGGCCTTATCCTCAAACTCCTTCAAACGCGACTTCAGTGTCGCATTTTCTTTGGTCAGACTTCCCACCTGTCCGGCCTCGTTTGCATAGGTTTTTGCTTTGGCAATTACCTCTTCCTCGCTTTTGCAATCCTTAAACGAGGGATGCTTTCTGATTTCATCAAGATTCATTGTTTTCTGATTTTGTGGCTCAATGAGCCGGTTATTGAATAAAGTATATATCTGTTCCGGAGTACTATTCTCTGGTACAGGTTCCGCGTCATAAATGCCATCTATAAATCCGAGTTCAAGGGCTTCACTTGCAGTTAGCCAGTGATCCTCACCGTCAAAATAGGAAGCTTTAACCTCATCCTTTGTCATTCCCAAACGGGCAGCATAGATATCCCCAAGACTATCCTCAAGGCTTTCTATTTCTTCTATGCACTTTTGCATCTCTTTTTTGTTGCCGTAACACCCACCACTAACACTGTGCAGCATTAGCCTTGCATATTTACTCATCTCTACGGGCTTACCGCATAAGGCAATAACACTGGCCATACTTGCGGCAATGCCATCTACATAAAGATGTACATCAGCCTTACTGTTTTTTATGGCATTATAAATAGCAATGCCACAATACACTTCTCCTCCGTTACTATTGATGCGTACATTGACGCGTCGGCTTACCTTCTCAGCTTCCAGAAGTTCCTTGGCAATACGCCCACTCTGAACCTCGCCATAATAATCGCCAATGTCGCCGTAAAGGAAAATGGTACTTATCCCTTTACTATCTGTTTGTATATTAAAAAACTTGCTCATTATCAATCGCGTTTATGATGCAAAAATGCAACAAAACAACGGGGTGTGGAAACTGCATTTTTATCATAAAATGTTATGACGTTATGATAACGCCATAACATCCTATCATGCGTAATGACTTTCGTAAAGCGGTCTTTTTGTGGCAATTTTGTAGCATGAAATTCAATAATATAAAGTATTATGGCAGAACTAACAAATGCCCAGAAAAAAGAATGGGCCAAGACATTATACCTGCGTGAGAACCTTACACAACAGGAAATTGCGGAGCGTGTTGGAGTTTCTCGCGTAACTGTATCAAACTGGGTACGCACCGGGAAGTGGGAAGAACAAAAGGTTGGATTAACTCTTACTCGCCAGGAGCAGGTGGCTAACCTGTACCGTCAGGTTGCAGAAATCAACCGTGCCATTTCTCAGCGTCCCGAAGGGGAACGATTTGCTTCATCTAAAGAGGCAGATATCCTTGGAAAGCTATCTGCCTCAATCCGAAACATGGAGCAGGAGGTCGGAATTGCTGATACAATCAGTGTGCTTACTGGCTTTATTGAATATGTTCGTGCTGTTGACCTCGAAAAGGCTAAAGAACTTACAAAATTAGCGGATGCATTTATTAAGGATAAGTTATAGGAGGAGATTAAATGAAACAAGTAGATAAACTCGCGCTCCTCGATTGGGATAAATATAAAGAGGAGATTGCAAGGGCAACCCCCGTTGATAAGTCCATGACGACGGCAGAACGTGAAAGGCACCGTTTATATCTTGAAAAACATCCCATAGAGTGGATTAAGTTTTTTTTCCCAAATTATGCCAAGTATGAATTTGCCGATTTTCAGAAAAAAGCCATACGCCGAATTATCTCACACGACGAATGGTTTGAGGTACTTTCCTGGAGTCGTGAGCTTGCCAAATCAACCATTACAATGTTTATTGTTATGTCCCTCACGCTTACAGGGCGTAAGAAAAATGTCATTCTTACCTCAAATAGTAAAGACAACGCGATGCGACTTCTTGCTCCGTATCGGGCAAACCTTGAGGCAAATGGACGAATCATAGCCTACTATGGTAAGCAAGAAATGCCTGGTTCATGGACGGAAGATGAATTTGTTACTAAGGGAAAGGTGTCATTCAGGGCACTCGGTGCCGGACAGTCACCCCGTGGATCGCGAAATGAGGCAATCCGTCCGGACCTGTTACTCGTGGACGATTTCGACACTGACGAGGACACAAAAAATCCGGATATCATTCAGAAAAGGTGGGACTGGTGGGAAAATGCGTTGTACCCCACACGTTCAATTTCTGAGCCGACAGTTGTTATTTTTTGTGGCAATATTATTGCTAAGGATTGCTGTGTGGTACGTGCCGGGGAAATGGCCGATTCATGGGATATAGTCAATATACGTGATAAAAACGGACGTTCCTCATGGCCGGAGAAAAATTCTGAGGAGGATATTGACCGCACAATTTCAAAAATATCTACCAAGGCTGTCCAGGGAGAATATTTCAATAACCCTATTTCTGCGGGTGAGGTATTTGAAACTATTTCTTATGGTAAGATTCCGCCATTATCCAAATTCAAGTTCCTGGTGGCTTATGGCGACCCGGCACCTGGAGAAAGCAAAGGAAAGAAGGGCAAGTCTTTCAAGACTGTTTCGCTGCTTGGAAAGATTGGGAGTAGGCTTTATGTCATTAAAACTTTTCTCGCTAAGGCTTTGAATGCCGAGTTTATTGAATGGTATGTAAAGCTACTGGAGTTCGTAAACGGAAAGGCTACAGTATATTGCTATATGGAAAACAATAAACTTCAGGATCCATTCTTTCAACAGGTTTTCAAGCCACTTGTGGCCAAGGTTAGAAAGGAGCATAAAATATCTCTTTATATCCGAGGCGATGAGCAAAAAAAAACCGATAAGGCCACGCGTATAGAGGCAAATCTTGAACCATTAAACCGGGAAGGTAACCTAATACTGAATGAGGCTGAAAAAGACAATCCGCACATGAAGGAGCTGGAGGATCAATTCAAGTTATTTACCTTATCCCTTCGTTATCCGGCTGACGGGCCTGATGCCGTTGAAGGTGGAAACCGAATAATTGACGAATTAATACGCAAAGCGGAGCCTCCTGTATTTCGAAGCAGAAAGGATTTAAGGAATAGGAACAAACGTAGAATGTAATATTTAACACTAACAATATGAGCCAATTTGTAGAACTGACCGATTATGATGCAAGTATCCATAGGGATATATTAGATGCACTTGTACGAGAGGACGAAACACTCGTTGAGGTCTGTGAAGACAGGGCCATTGCCGAAATGCGATGTTACCTGTCCAAACGATATGACTGCGACAAAATTTTTTCGGCAACAGGAACAGGCCGGAATGAACTTGTACTTATGATGGTAATTGATATAGCAGTATATCATATTTTCTGTATTCATAATCCACAAAAATTGTCCCAAGTACGCAAAGATAGGTATGAACGTGCTGTAGAATGGATGAAAGCTGTTGCAGCTGAAGATATTTCTATTGAGGGAGCACCCTTGCTCCCAGATGACATACGTGCAAGTAATTCATCATTCAGAATAAAAAGCAATCGTAAAAGAGTAAACCATTGGTAATATTAACAATATGAGCAGAAAAAAGAATAAAAATAAGCCGGGGATTATCACAGTTGGTGGTAATTTTATGGCACCTGGACAGAAAAAGCCCAATGTTATTGTACTAACCCAACCCAAACGTTTCGGGCTGGATATAGCGGACTATATGTCTGCCATACGAGCAGCTGAGAATGTGGACTTCTCACGTAGGTATAAGTTATATGACTTATATTCTGACATACTTATGGATACGCATCTCACCTGTGTGATAGAGAAACGTAAGAATGCGGTATTATGCTCCGATATAGAGTTTCAGGTAAATGGGAAGCCGGACGAGACCGTAAATGAACAGATACGTTCGCCCTGGTTCAATAAACTTATTGGGGATATCATAGACGCCAGGTTCTGGGGATTTTCGCTTTGCCAATTCTATAAAGAAGGAGAATGGGTGGACTATGATCTTGTGCCGCGTAAACATGTAGACCCCATCAAAAAACTAATCTTGCGTCACCAGACTGATGTTACGGGATTGCCTTGGGACAAATATACAGATCTCTTATTTATTGGAAGTCCAAGCGATTTAGGGCTGCTTGCAAAAGCCGCTCCCTGGGTCATATACAAGCGTAACACTACAGGTGACTGGTCACAGTTCTCGGAAATATTTGGAATGCCTATTCAGGAGTATATCTATGATTCAGATGACGAGGAATCCAGACAAAGAGCAATGGAGGATGCGGCCAACACTGGAAGTCTTGCACAGTTTTTCCACGCTAAGGATACCGAATTTAAGCTGACTGAGGCCGGAAACAAAACAGGTTCTGCAGATGTGTACGAACGCCTTTGCGAACGATGCAACAACGAAATATCTAAACTTGTACTCGGTAATACATTGACAACAGAATCTTCTGAAAACGGCACTCAGGCCCTTGGTACCGTACATAAAAAAGTAGAAGATAAAGTTGCTCAAGCTGATAAGAATTATGTGCTTGACATTCTCAATTATGACATGAGCGACATTTTTGCGCACATGGGCATTAACACTGCCGGTGGGGTTTTCTGCTTCCCGGAAAAGAAAGAAACAGACTCTACAACAAAGCTTAATATAATAACCACACTAAAGAAAAACTTCAACTTGCCTGTTTCTGATGAATATCTATATGAAGAATTTGGCATCGAAAAGCCGGACAACTACGAACAGATAAAAAAAGAACAGAATGAGCAGAACCAACACAATAATGTTCCGGCTCAAATATCGGATACGGATAAAGAGGAAAAAAGGGAAGGAAAGACCCAGGAGCCAACCCCGGCGCAAAAAAAGTCCTTCCGTAATTGGATTGCAAGTTTTTTCGGGAAAGCCCCGTCAGGCGACGGGGCAGCTTTAGACTGGTAGTTGATGAACTGTATGGTGTAAAAGGCGAAAGCGTATCCGGTGATTTTGACTTTTCAGAAGATGTATTACGCCGCGCCTTATTGAATATATACAGCAAAGACTTTCATCCTGTTACAGACATTGAAGTAACCCTTTTTAGTGAAATATGGTCACAAATGAACAAGGCCACAAGAAAGGGTTTCAGAAAATCTAAGGTGACAGATCCGGATGATGATTTTAGGGATGCCGTTATGCGAAACAATGCTGTATTTGCGGCTTTCAAGGTTCATCGTATGCAAAATGATATGGCCAAATTATTATTGGATTCGGATGGCAATCTAAAGCCGTTCGAACAGTGGAGAAAGGAGGTCATGCCTATTGCTTCACACCAGGTGGGAGCCTGGTTGCGGACAGAATATGATACTGCAGTAATACGCGCACATCAGGCTGCAGACTGGCAACAGTTTGAACGGGAAAAGGACGTTCTTCCTAATTTACGCTGGATGCCTTCAACGTCAATTACACCAGGTGCAGATCATAAAAGGTTCTGGGGAACAGTACGCCCAATAGATGATGCCTTTTGGAGCGAACACCGCCCAGGTGACAGGTGGAACTGTAAATGCGGATTATCATCTACTGATGACCCGGTAACACCAATACCAGATTTTGACTCAAGAGATAAAGCACAGGATGGTCTTGAGAACAATCCGGGTAAAGATGGTAAGTTATTTTCAGACAATCATCCCTACCAAAAAAATGCATATCCGAAAGCAGATGATGCGGTAATTAAACTAAAAAAACGCATTGACGAAATGATAAAGGAAATGCCGGACAACCTGACCATAGATGAAAAAATGGCCATAGCCCGGAACAACCTTGAATTGGAAAAGAGTATCGGAGTAGTCAAAGAGAAAAATATGACTTATGAAGAGGCGAATAAAGGCAAGGAGAACCCAAACTTCTCACAAGACACGTCCTACAAAGTCAATTGTCAAACCTGTGTCCCCGTTCACCTACTTAGAAGACGCGGTTTTAATATAGAAGCTGCTCCTAATAAAGACAACAGTGCCTACAAACTGATGGATAAACAAGGTGTCGAATGGAACAAGAACCTTTTCGTAAACTATGATGGAAGTGATACGAAGTTTACATGGGCAAGGACATGGGCTCTTAAAAACGGAGTAAGGAAAATGACAGAAAAAAAGATAAGCCAATTTTTTCTTGAAAACATGAAAGAAGACGGCTTATATGAGATATATTGCGCATGGAAAGGGGGCGGTGCACATGTATTCTGTGCGGAGACCCAAAACGGAAAGACAAGACTGTTTGATCCACAATCCGGAGACGACAATGTACTCAGATACATTTCAAGTATGTCCGGACAAAGTGTGGGCGTGCTGAGAATTGATAATAAACTGATAAATCCGAAAATATCAGGACTATTTACAAAGAAGAAGTGATATGAAAATCTGTATCACAAACCAGCGAAAGGTTTCCGTTGCGGTCTACGATATAATGAGGCAAACCAGTCGGAAGACTAAAGCCATCCGCATCCACCATTTGGATAGAATAAACAGATTCTTCTTTAGTCTGCTTGACCAACTTCACAGTATTAAAGCCGTAGCTGTTAGCCATCCGTGTTATTTGTTCGGGTACATTCATATTATTTGCTTTAGACATCTATTGCAAAGGTAGAAATTTATTTTCTAAATCAATCGATTATGTATATAAAAGATTTCGCAAAACTGATAGAACAGAAACGTAATGAGCTTGATAAAATGATGCGCCGAAAAATGCCGGTCATTGCCGGGCGTATGGCAAAGGATCATTTCCAGGAGAATTTTCGGAAAGGCGGATTTGTCAATGGTGGATTGCATCCGTGGCCACAAGCTAAAAGGCTTTCATCTGGAAGAACAGACGCCGCCAGCAATTACGGTACGCTGCTGTCCGGTCGTAATCACTTGTTCAGCTCCATCAAGTACATCCCTTCTGATTATCGGGTGAAAGTATCCAACGAACTCGTATATGCTCCTATACACAACTGGGGCGGAACTGTTTCTGTAACCGTCACAGACCGTATGAGACGCTTTGCATGGGCCAAGTTCTATAAGGCTTCAGGTCACAGAAGAAAAGCGAACACAGGGCAAAAGAAGGGCACGAAACGGCGTGGAAAACAGACAAAGGATAATCCGCAGGCGTCATTTTGGAAAGGGCTTGCACTTACCAAAAAAAAGAAGCTCAATATTCACATACCTCAAAGGCAGTTCTTGGGGGAAAGTAAGGAGTTAACAGATAAAATAAACGAAAGAATAGAGAAAGAAATAAGAACCATATTAAACTCATAACATCATGGAAGAAATTTTTATTGAAATTATGGAGCAGATTGCTCGCGAAATGCCGGAACTTTCTCTGATTGACGAAGATTACGGCCAGTTGGAAATGGGAGCCGACGAGGATCATTACCCAGTTACGTTTCCCTGTGCGTTAATAGGCGATACGAGCTCAGATTGGCACGATTTAGGTGGAGGGGCACAAAATAGTGATTCTTTAATAACGGTTCGCCTGGCCATTGATTGTTACGATGATACAAGTTTCGCCTCCGGAACTTACGATAAAGTCCGCGAACGACAAAAGATGGCAAATAAATTATATAAGGTATTACAGTGTCTGGAATGTTCGGATAATTCATCTCCACTTATCAGAGAAAAGAGTAGAAGTTATTCATTACCCGGTTATATCAAAGTATTTGAATTTACTTTTTCTTTCACAATGCATGACGAATCAGCAATGGAACTATAAGGTCTTAAATAACTCAAGTTGTGCAGCGGTTAATTTAGGAACCTTAATCTTGGGAAGGGGTTTGATACTTTTATCTATCCCTTCTCTTGACTTTTTACGGATAATAGTCATTATCCGTTCTTCGGATATGAAGAATTCACGCTCCGATAAAATGCGCAATGCGTCATCGAAGCGTAATCTTTGCACTTCCGTCCAATAATAATAACGTCTGCACAAAGCTTCATCACGTAACCGTATCAGTTCTTTATCTCGTCCTTTACCCATGAGCTATTTCCTATTGCAAAAATAATTGATTTACATCTATTTCAAGCAAAAAGCACCGTAAATATGAACTTTACGGTGCTTTCTGTTTAACACGTCAACAGCTTATCTTACAAACGACAAAAACTCGGCTCAATTCGCGTCCAAACACCGTTGTCCGGATTGCGTCTTGAGAAATAATAGTTGGTTGCATTTCGCTGTACCACGTTGGCCTCTTTGAATAAGCGCATGATATCTGCGTACTCTTCATCGAACTTATCTTCCAGCTCGTATAGCTTGGAAATGGACTTATAATCCAAATCACCCATTTTGTTACGCTCCAGGAGCGTCATTGCCATCTGATACATCGGGTCATCAGATCCTTTCTCGCTATTTTGCATATAGCGTTTCAGATAGTCTATCAGACGGTCCGCTGCCATATCCGCACGTTCATCAAACCCTTTCACCTTGTTACTCTTTACCTCCAGGCGGAAGTCACCGTCTGTAATGGTATAGCTACGCTGGTCATCACTCTTAACCTGACCGTATTCTCTCATAACCGAAGTGAAGGCTTCGGCTTCTGTCTCCAGCCAATCGCGGAAGAATTTTACGTCAGACACAAGTTCGGTAACCTTGTTTTTAACGTCATGCATGAACTCCGCACGCAAGGCCTCATAAGTTTCACGGCGTGCAATGCGGTCGTTTTTTTCCTCTTGCTGCAACTGTGCTAATAAAGCGTTTCGCTCCTCTTTACTCATGGACTTTACATCCACATTTTGTTTCTTTACTTCTTCCATTTTTTTGTTTTTTAAGTTAGTTATTATCTCCGTCTTTCTCATAATCCTGCATCTCAATATCAGGATCTATAAGACAGGCTTCACTTTGCGCGTATGCCCAATCTGCAAGCTGGTCAAAAAACTCGGCTGCTTCTTCCTGTTCCATATCCAGGCTTGCAGTTCTGGCTTGACCTTCCAGATCTTTCAAAACTGTTTCTGTTTTTTTGTTCATAGTCAATCATTTTTATGGTTATCTTTTTTTCGTCTTATCACACGTATTTTGGTTAATAGGGCGTCCAGTTCGTCCGAATCCAAATCCCTAAATATTTTTCCCGCCACCCGCTTATCCATACAGAAAGCATTTACCCTATCCCAAGAAGCTGTATCCACTCCAAGTAATTGCATCTGGTGTAATACTGCACTTCGTTTTCTTTTCAGTTCTTTCCGGTATAATTCCCGCCTTTCGTCATATCCGGCAACCCGTTCCATTTCGTTACACATAGATGTATATTCCTTTTCCGTCATAAGATGCAGACTGGTCGTACGTCCGTTGGTGAACTGATAAACAAGTGTTTCTTTATCTGCCCCGGATAACTTTTTAAGCAATCCATAAAATCGGGCAAAATTGGTTATTTCCTGTGCCACCTTGATCGTATTAGTTAATTAATAATTGAAATCCCTTTTCCGTAATATACATATTCTCACGCTCTATCCACGGTTCTCTCAAATCATCATCTTCTTCTTTGGAATCCGAGAAATTTAAACGAAGGCTGTTTTCAAGGCTGCAATCTATTTGTTCCTCTATGTCAGCAATGCTTACATCTTCAGGAACTGTTCCTCTAAACTTTACAAGTACCGTAATTTCTTTTCCCATAATTCAATTTATCATTTATTGTTTTCTTTCTTCGTTACTTCATATCCCTTGTCTTTTAAATACGTTGCCACATAATCATCATTGCCAAGGTCATTTAGCACATCAAACAGATAGTCTGTCACATACTCCGCAACAGCGTGTGCGGATGCATAATCTATGTTTTCTGATATAAACTCCACTTTTTGGCTTCTACCTAACCCTCGAAATAATTGCTTAATTTTATCCATTGTTTAAATCCTTAATGTTAATCTGACAGGACGGGTGCCAAATTTGTATATTTCTGGCGAACAATACGTCCCTTGTTTCAATCACTACATGGCCTTTTGTTTTGGCCTTACGAAAACGCAAGTCACATTCGATATTGCGCTCAACCCAGTCATCAACTATCGCTGATGCCTCACTACCTTTCAGTAGTATCTGGAATAGTTTATTCTCTAAATCCATCGTTTTCTATATTATCTTTTAATGCTTTTGCTGCTCCTTCCTCCCATACGACGAATGGAACTCCCGGACGTTCCATAAAACGGCTTTTACACCATGCCTTAAAGCAGCTTACCATGATTTTCACATCGGCATCATACTCAACCTTCCGGGCCGTTCTACCGGCTGGATGCATTCCTTCCGCGTGACTGATAAAAATGAACAGCTTTTTAGGACTACGCTCTTTTAAGGCCTTATATTCCGGATAACTTAGACCGCTATATTGGAAACTGTCAATAATAATCACATTGGGGCTACCCCTACGACTTAACCTTTCCTCCAGCTGATCCATTGGTTCGCGGTCAAGTATTATCAGCCGTTTTCTTACCTCATCCATTTTATGTCGCTGAAGGGACATCTGGAACGACCGGCCAACACTTTCTTCCAGGCTGTCATATATCACCTTACCGAAAGAACAAAGGTACTTGGCCAACTGCATTACAAATGATGTCTTGCCATTTCCACTGGCCCCCCAAATAATCCAGGTTCCACTTTTAGCAGGATTTCCCATTGAATCATACCAAGCACCAGAAAACTCAAAGCAGGGAATCTTCATATTGAGTACCTCATTGGGGCTATATGCTCGTTTCAGTTTCAGTTTCATTATTAGCTTTATTTTTTAATTCATTAATCAACAAGTCTGCACATTTAACAGCGGTTTTTACATCATCTTCGACAGAAATAAGGGAATTTCCTATATTCTGTATGAACAATTCTTTCGCAATCTCATATCGTCGTTGTTCCCAATCAATCTCATTCGCCTTTCTCATTTCGCGGTGGATACCGATAATGGCATCCATCGCTTGCATTTCTATTTTAGTTATCATGCCTGAACCCTCCTTAGCTTTTCTATTTCGGTATATACTCGACGGAGACCTCCACCTGTTGCGTTTACTATCCTGGATATATCCGTTCCTTCTGGAGCATTTACCTTGGCAACGATGGCGGCTTGAGCCTTCAGAAACTTCTCGCGTTCCCTTGCGTCGTCCGGGGTAACCTTGCTGTAAGTGTCACCATATCGGCTCAACATTTCAGTATATCCGACCTTCTTGCCCTCAATGGCTCGGTTTATCTTTTCTTTCAATCCGTCCGCTCCCATCATATACCAGGCACAGCAGCGTTCAGTGGCGTTCCAAAGGGCTTTCAGCTCCAGGAAGGCTTCATACTGCAGGTCTCCGGCTTCATCCAGAACCACCAGCGGTGTATCAATTGTACGCAGGTAAGCTACCAAATCCTCATATACATCACTGTAACGGCCATAGCTTCCAACACCGAATTCCTTTGCAATATAGCGTATCAGTTTGAGCTTCGTTTTCACCTGTGAACAATCCACATATACAGCGTTCTTATGCTGTTTCACGTAAGCCTTTGCCGTGAATGTTTTTCCGATATTCGGCATATCACACAGGATGGCACTAAGCCCGCTGTCTTGACAAACCTCCATTTGTTTGCTGATAAACACGTATGTCGGTGTCTTAGCCGCTACCCAAGGCATTTCCACACGTAGCTGTACGCCAAGTCTTCTGGCAATACCTATCCAGTTGGCATCGCTCACTTGCTTTTCATAATTCCCCCTTTTAATGGCGTTATATACGCTTGGGGCGATTCCCAATGCCGTTGCATGACGGTTGTCACTGGGATAATTTTCACGATCAGCCGCAATAGCTGATACAATACGTTTCTTAATTTCGTTTGTTATTTCCATTTGAATGCTATTTTAATATTGTTCTAAACTTAAACTTTTGCCAATGCGTCAGCCTCAAAATGTGCCACATCCATATAGGCTGAATAATCTTCCTCTTCATTCGGGACATAGACATCAACAGCTTCTGCTTTTACATTTTCGATAGCTTTTGATTCTTCTTTGCGTAGTATTCCGACCCTCTTGATTTTACCGTCCTTTATCATCTTGTCAAACTTGGCCACATACTTAGCCTGTTCTGTATAGGCTTCCTTGTCCGCTTCCGTCTGTTCGGCCGTATTCTCATTGTAGCGTTTTACAGGCTTACAGGTGGCAATATATCGGTCGTGCTGGTATATATATACCTCGGTGATATTTCCGTCCGTGTCGGGCAAGTAATAGGCCTCTACTTTGTAATTGCGAGGCTCCAGCTTGGATATGATTTCAGGATCCGGAAGGATGAAATTGTTATATTGCACTGTGAAAAAGCTGTTGTTTTTGATTGTTGTCTCCGTGCGGAATCCTATAAAACGATACAACACAGCTTTGTCCCACGGTGCCAGATCCGGGTTTTGCTTGCTACACAACACGTCCCAACGTGTCATTCCGGGGAATCTCTTCTGGTTTGGATGAAGTTGGTTGTTGTATTCGTGGATAGACCGAATATCGTCTGCCACAAGCTCATCGTATGTATATGATTTCACTTTGTAGGTATTGTTTTTTTCGTCATATACTTTCTCCTCTTTTGGCCGATTGGCCTCCAGCTTTGCATACCAACGTCCAATACCAACCTGACTTCGCTTCTCCACACCATACTTTTTAGCTCTGTTCATGTGTTCTGCTCGTTTTTCCCGGCTGTTGCCAGGATTACACCAGCGGATTAGCGGAAATACTGTTCCGGCTTGCATGAGTCCATCTGCAAAATCACTGACCAGATGGTGCTCAACCTCAAGTTCTGCAGGAATATACATACCGTTCCTGTCAAGAGTCTGAAACATATTACGCATACAATCCAGAAACAGTTCTGCGGTTTTCAGTCTGTTATGTGCATATCCAACTACTGCACCACTGACCACATCATAAGCATAATATGCCTTTACTCGGTTACCGTCCTTCATTGGACGAGGCAGGTCGCGGTCATCAAGGGAAATTTTACTAAGAGAATATTCTCCAACCCTGCGAAGATGGTAGGGGCGGTATGCATTATTGAAGTCCCATTGGCTCATGTGCAGTTTTGCTCTGAACGCCTTGTTCTTTGGCTTATTCAGGTAAGCTGCCACCGTAGCCGGACTTAATACAATAGGGTTACCGTCTTTGTCGGTGAAGTCTGCCGGATCAAGTAACTCACCTGTTTCCGGATCAAATAATTCACGCTCACCCTGAAGGAACAAATTGTAGTTCTCATAAACCGTTGTATTGTATGGTTGTTCCGGTTGTGCATCAAGGGAAAGAAGCAGTTTTTCTATTCCATAAGTCACTTTACGCCTGTTCTGGTTCATAAACTTACCACTGATTAAACTTTCGTATCCGCGTGTCCTGAACTCGTTAACGCGCCGCTTGAAACGGTTGGCACTCATAGGTAGTGTGTGACCGAACTCAGATTGATAATAACTTATGGCCCCGGCCATTTCGCCCCAATTTACCGGACCGCCTTTCATTGCCTTTCGCATCAGAACAGCGTCCTCCATCACAGCAAGTACGGCCTCAATAACGGAAGCGTTTACGGTGTATTCGTTTATATGTTCCGGCGGTAATGCGTCTCCATTTTCGAACCGGAACTTTGTATAGAATTCCCTTGCTCTTGCATCAATGCGAAAGTTGCTTCCAAACCAATTCCTGAGTATATCCTCTTTCATGTCTCCGTATTTTTCTTTGATTTTCTCTTGAAATCTTTTCGGCAAGGTGGCTACTTCCACCAATGCGTAACCTCCCAAACCTCTTCCAGAACGTACCACGTTGATTTTACCTGTTGACGACAACTTCTTGTAATTCGGTACCGACATTATCGGGTTCTCTCCGCAAGTAAGGTCGTGATATGATATGCACAATATTTTTCCGTAGTACTCCATATTTCACCATTTTATAGTGCGGAGGCCATTTGCTGGACTTCGTGCTCCAATTGTAAAAAATCGGGAACACTTAAGCCCGTATAGCTGGATTTCTGCTGGCCATCCACGTAAACGACAGCTTCATCTGTCTCCCGGTCATAGATAATTTTCACTCTCGGCCCGAAATCCAGCGTAATAGTACGCTCTGCTTCCTGGTATGTGGTTTCGCACTCCGGGACAAAACCATCCGTCAGCTTTCCGCCTCTTTTCAGTGCAAGAGTACGGATGCGCCGGGCCTGTTCACTGTTACGCTCAAAGTTCAATGCCTGCCATACAGCCTGTCGGGTACATCCAAATGCTTTCATGAGGAATGTCTTAGTTTCATTGTCTGTCAAAATCTGCTTTTTCATTTGTCTATATGTTGATTTGTTATTATTTTTAGCGAAAATTTATAATGTAAACACAATGGTTCCATACGTACTGTTCACAATAGATATCACCACTGAAAATACAGAAATTACCGAAGAAGCATTTCGCGAAGCAGTCGCTCCTTGTCTAAACCGCCTTCGGGATTTGAAGGGTAGCTTTGACCGCAATACTGACATAACCACCGCCCTTCGTCGTTTTGCACAAGATGATGGACATGAACACTATGTAATGCGCGTAATCCTGGGAATTTCCGTAGGCATGGCTCGTGCTGAACATCTTCTGCAGGTTTATGATGCTTACGCAGAACTGATTGCTTTTGAACTTCCTGAGTACAAGGTACAGGCTGCAGGGGAAATCTTGAAATTTTAGAATCCAAACAAGTGACCTGCAAATAAGCCTTTACCATTTCCGGCTCTTTGTTCTTTATCTTTGCCATAGTCATAAGTTTTTTGATTAATTAAACATCGTAGGGTGCGGGGAATCGAACCCCGTCGGCTGTCTTCTATTTTCGTTTTCGCTTTCCAACTTTCCGGCCGTGCCAGCTACCCTTTCCAACCCGTCTTTCCGGGCTGCCAGTTATCCGGCAATCTCTTTGCCTGTATATTTTATAGCAACTCAATACAATTTTCCGGAACGCACATCAAAGTCCAGACTTCATTTCCCTTCATATACTCAATATCGTATTGAACATCGAATGTGCAGCAGTTATAATCCCAGTCATTTATAATTCCATCAATGGTTTCTCCATTCTTCTTTGTGACGCGAACACGTTGTCCTTTATCAAATTTTGCTTTCATACTCTTTAATCCTTAAAATTCGTTATTCTCAGCCTTTTTCATTATATTTGGCCGCTGTTTACATCTTTAACACGTTGCAAATATACAGAATTTCTGAAATACAGAAAATCTGAAGTTAAATATTATAATATGGACAAAGATTCAATAAATGAACGATTTATAAAGGCTGTTTCTACACTGTTTCAGGACAAAGGGCTAACCAAATCCGGTATTGCGGAAAGTCTTGGACTAAAGCCTTCCAAGTTTTCAGAAATTCTGAATAATAGAATGAAGGCAGGAACGGACACCATTGCCGCTTTATGTGAGAAATATAGTTTTTCTCCTTATTGGATTCTAATGGGTGAGGGAACAATGCTTGTACCCGGTGAATTAAAAGGTAGGTCTAAACCAAGTCGTGCAATCCTTCCCCTTTCCTATATTGAGGAATTACAAAAAGCTCAAGCGCAAGAGGATTTGATTAGGAAGGGAAAGGCTCATCAAGTAGCAAAAAAGAGCAATGAGGGTATTCCTCTTATTCCATTAAGTGCAATGGCTGGTGCCTTCACCGGTGATTCATCTGTGATGGAGTATGAGTGCGAGCGGTATGTAATCCCAGCATTCAAAGGGGCCGACTTCTTGATCCAGGTAAAAGGAGATTCAATGCAGCCTACATACTATTCAGGTGATTTGGTTGCCTGTGAACGTGTTCCACTTAATGATCTTTTCTTTCAATGGAACAAAACATACGTCCTGGATACCAAGCAGGGACCGCTTATCAAAAGAATTATGCCGGGATCAGACAGTGAACATATACTAATCGTATCCGACAATAACAATTATCCTCCATTTGAGCTTTCTAAGGATCAATTTTACGGAGTCGCTTTGGTACGCGGCATTGTGCGTCTCGAATAACCCTATGTAGGCGCAATCGCCGCTTTATAGGCACACGCACGGCTTTTTAGACCTAAAAATGAATGAAAACTCACGGAAATCTCTATAAATCAGGCGTATTTGTATTATATAATAATGTATATAACACCAATAACGTGCATTTTTCCACCTTGAAAATGCAGAAAAACGGCAGTTATTTGTTTGGTATGTATAGTTTCCTATTTCGTGCATACTCCGTAAAAATCGAAAAAGTAACCCCTAAAGTAACCCCTAACTTTATAAGAAGGTAACCCCTAACAGTAACCCCAAAGGTAACCCCTAATTAAAAATAGGCATAAAAAAGGGGGCATTTCGCCCCCTAATCAGCATTCAAAGGAATAACGCCAGAAAGCCGTTCTAACGGCGTTATTTTATCGTTCTAATCATCTGCCTTCCTGCCGCCAGAAATAAGCGTAGATTGCTTGATTATAGCCTTTTTAGTGCATATAGTACCGTTCCCGGATAACCCTGCATGCAGTAAATAGTTCTTGGTTGCACCGACCTGTTCAGGCGTAAGAACAGTATAGACGGCCGAAATAGAGCTAAAATACCAGTCTTTTCGTCTGGATCCGTCAATACTATGTAACAAATGCACGTGTATAACTTTAGCCATATCTTATCATATATATGTGCAAATATACCAAATAATAGTTATTTGGAAGAAAATAAGAATAACAAAATTAAGAAGAGGCACAAAAAAGGCGATCAAACTCTTTGTGTGACCGCACATGCTTTTTAGCCTACCAATCCGCCATATAAACCATGATTTAACCCCAATGTAAAGATCCGAATCCAGATTTTCCCCAGATGGCCCATAAATGTAAAGCAGATGTAATCCAAATGTAAAGCTGTAAACCGCTTCGAATTATTCTTCCTGTTTTAAGAATCTTCCGTAACTTCCTATAAACAAACGACTTCCACCATTTTATCCGTTCAATGTAAAAAACCGCTTCGTTCTATGCCCCTTACATCTATTGCCTGTTCCCACGTAATAAAAAACCGGGTAGCTTCAGGATCTGTCA
>ERZ827492.386-NODE-386-length-42838-cov-7.439707_pt1 | contig 42838 bp, 72 predicted proteins | sample MGYA00519704_ERZ827492 | MGnify/ENA primary metagenome ERZ827492 (study PRJEB31778, sample SAMEA3449325) | human gut metagenome | biome: human gut; feature: human-associated habitat; material: faeces | place: United Kingdom | collected 2010/2012 ... | reverse complement strand
TTCAGACATTCTGCTCCCTCCGTAGTGCGGCCTCGGCTTCCTCCCGGGTCAGGAAAACGGTTTTTCCGATTTCTTCAAGCCGCTTCACTTCTCCAACCCCTCCATCCTGCATTTCAGCTCGATGATCTCCTCCGGCTCCAAGTCGGTGTCCTCGTAGGCGGCGAGGCGATCCTTGAGGCGATTGCGGCAGTACAGCGCGGTGCAGTCAACCATCGGCTTACCATGCTTACCCGTCCAATCCGCTTTGCACTTCTCGCAGTCCATCATTGCCTGTCCATCGGTGTCGCGCTTCGTCAGTCGTTCCATTACTCCACCTCCTGCATCCAGAACTCGCGGCGGCAATCACTGCACTTTTTCAACGAATGGCATTCTGCTAAGCATGAAATGTGAAAGTCAAACCTTTTTGGGCAAAAAGTCAACACCCCATCATCCGCAGGGCGCGCATTCGGCCACTGCTCCAGAAACACACTCTGCCGCGTTTTGCGTGGATGTGCGGCAGCCCATTCCTCGACGATTTTGACGGCTCTTTCGGGGTTTTCAAACATCCACCGGCAGCATTCGTCCACAGGCTTTGCTTCATCCACGCGGCATCCTTCGCAATCCGGTGAAAACGAATTACACATCCTGTTTTGCTCCTCGATAAACTTTACAGCATCCATCACATTTCCCTCCATCTGCACCCGTCACAGGCGCCCTCGTGTGCGTGTTTGTACTTCCCGCAGTATTGGCATAGTTCGTTTTTCATGGCGTGCAATTCTTCTTTAAGCCGCAAAACCTTGTCTGTTTTCGACACAGCCATGTCAAGCAATTCCTTGATGTCTCCCGGCGTCAGCCCCGTGTCCTCATAGGCGCGCAGGTCTTCCCGGTTCCTCAAATAGTCCAGAATGAGCTGCTGCACCACGAACCGCTGCGTTATCGGCCACGCCGCGATCTGCTCTTGCAGCTTTTTCAATGCTTCGTCCGAAACCATCACTCCACCTCCTGCAGCTTACTAATCACTTTTCGGATCACATCGCCGCCGTAAGCATCTTTTGTCAACTCCAAGAACTCCGTCAGCGTCATCATTCCATGCTCGAGGTCAACACCGTGATCGCGGGCAAACTGCTTTCGCCCCATGTCACACGAACCGGTCAAACGGTGGTGCCAATCGTAAAAATACTGCGTCGGATACGTTTTTTCGCGGTCTGTTTCACGCAGGAACGCATCAATGCGCTCATCTTCCGGCATATCCTCGAAAAGCTTGTCTCGAAGAGCCTCCATTGCTCCGCGCAGCGTTTCGCCGTGCGCAAAAACATTTTCCTGCTTGACGATGTAGCACGGTGTGAGCGTCAAATCCTCGTTCACGATTGCCCCATGCGCGGTGTTGCCGCGCACAGAGCGAATCAGCGTGTTTACACCGTCAATTCGAAAAACCGGCTCTCCGTTGAAACTTTTAATGCCGGAGCCGTCGCCGTAGCCGTAGCCGTAGCCGGAGCCGTAGCCGTAGCCGTAGCCGTAGCCGTAGCCGTCGCCGGAGCCGTCGCCGGAGCCGTCGCCGTCGCCGGAGCCGGAGCTCGCAGCCAGAAAGGCTTTGATCTTCTCGTCAAGTGTCATCTCTTCCACTCCTTCACCCCTCGGAGCGACGCAGATGCCTTATCCGTGCACAGGATGATCTGGATTGCCCCCAGCACGGTCATTTCCGGGATCGTCACGGTAAAACGGCAGTTGTCCGGTGCTTTTGTGCCATCCTGCGCCAGCTGCTCAACAGCACACGCGCCGTCCCAGCTCCACAGCTTGCGAACATCGGTCATGGTAACCTCGGAGCCGTTGCGCTCCTTGATCTTGCCAAAAAACACGCCTGCGCGGTCACAGCGAACGATGTAGTTCTGATTGTTGTTCATGATGAAATTCCTCCTGATTTTTGTTAAAATTTAAAGCTCTCTCTGAGTTTCTTCCCGTTGATATCGGCCTCTGCCGTAAAGCAGCGGTGCGCCTCGTTGATGTAGACGACACGCCCGTGCGCAGTCGTCTCTTTCGTGGTTACGCTCATAATGCCGTTACTGCCCTCAAATGCGGCAGGCTTCCAGCTAAATGGTTCTCCGATGTACATGCGTCATTCCTCCCCGAATCTCAGTTTTGTCACGGCAATGGGGAATTCCTCGATCTCGCTTGCCCAGCGTGCCGTGCCATTACCGTTGTGCCGCTCGAACACCAGCGGAAAGCCGCCGATGCCGTCAAACAGGCTACCCATCGTAACAGGGCGCAGATATTGTGCGCTGATGCGCTTTGCCAAAAAGTCCCAGAACGGCAGGGCGATAGAGTTGCCCAGTGACTTATAGCGCGGGCTGTCGCTTGGCTTGCGCAGCTTGCCCTTGCTGTCGCGCCACTCGCCGATATCAGTCCATTGGTCAGGGAAACCTTGCAGCCGTTCGCACTCCATCGGCGTGAGGCGGCGTACCACCATGTTTTGCATGACCGTATTATTCAGGTTCAGGCTTTGCCCTCTGCTTTCTTTTGCTTGTAACGTCCCGTTTGTTTCGCCTCCCTCGCAGAAGTTCCGGCAATCAACGGCACATACAACCGGCTGATTGTTTCCGCTCATGCCCGCCGCTGCGGTCAGTGTGGGTAATCTGTCGTCTGTCCGAAGTTCGGCCCCGCCTTGCTGTGTCGCCATGCAGAAAATCGTCTGATCGTTGCCGGTGCCAAGCGTGCCGCTTTTGTCCTCCTGCACTAAAGCACCTTTTCCTCCTCCGTCACAGCCCCCTCTAATTCGGACTGCATAAGAAGCACCGCTTTTAGCGTTTCCGGCAAGTCTTTCCCGCGCCGTTCCGCTCTCCGCAGGATGCCCTGACACGCTTTTGCGCTCAAAGAGTATTTCGCCTGCGGTGTCGCCTCCAAAATCTGCGACAACCGAGATACGACGGCGGCGTTGGGGGACTCCCCAGTGTTGCGCGTCATGCACTCGCCAAGCCACGCTCCATCGTCCTCCCACTTCATCGTGGTACCCCCCCCAGGTGTTCCAACCCTTTTCAGACACTTCAATATCGGGGGCTTCCGGCTGTGCGATGCGGATGATCTCTTCGAGGACTGCCGCGAAGTCTTGCCCTTTGTTGCTTGAAAATGCTCCGGGCACGTTTTCCCAGACCATAAACCGAGGTCTGACCATGTCACCTGTCCGTCCGTTCGCTCTGTCACGTTCTCTCATCTCCTTCACGATGCGGATCTGTTCCATGAACAATCCACTCCTTGCGCCGGCCAATCCGGCGCGTTTTCCTGCAATGCTCAAATCCTGGCACGGGGATCCGCCCGTGATAACGTCCACGGCCTCGATCTCCGCGCCATTGATTTTCGTAATATCGCCGAGGTGCTTCATCTTCTCCCCTCGCATTCTCCGAACATTTCCCGAAACGTCATCCCCGTCAAGTCTTCCAGCGCCAGCAGCAGCCGCACCGTTGTATCGCGGTCGCCGCGCGCCCACGCCGATATCGTAAACTGCGACGTGCCGAGGTATTGCGCCAGCTCTGTCTGGTTATAGTTCATCTTTTCCAACGCTTCCTTGAGCACCGGATAAGTGCAGAACTCAAACGGCGTTTTTGGTCTCACAATCTTGCTCATGCGTGTACCTCCCCGTAGATCAGTGCGTCAAGCGACACGCCCAGCGCTTCGGCAATGTACAGGTACGTCGGCATTTTCGCGTACCACAGTCCGGTTTCGAGGTTATGTATCGTGGTCAGCCCGACGCCCGCCTTGTCGGCAAGCTGCTGCAAGGTCATCCCGCGCAGCTTACGCCATGCCAAAATACGCTTGCCGATTTCCTGCTCAGTCGGAACGCCCTTCGGTATTCCGCTCTCGAGCAGTAACGCGCTTACGGGGACGTCGAACGCCTTCTCCAATCTCCCAAGCGATTCTAACCTCGGGTAACACCTCCCCGTTTCCCATAAAGCGACGGTGCTTTGCGGCGCGTCAATATCCGCCGCAAAGGACAACTGTGAAAGACCTTTCTTCTTGCGCAAATCGCGGATGCGATGACCTAATTCCATTTCTGTGACCATCTTTTCTTGCTCCCTCATTTCGTTCGTTGATAGCGCCGCGTCTTAAACTGCCGCGCGCCCCAATAGGCACCGCGCTCCTGCGTTTGGCGCGCTTCCTCTTCCTTCGCCTCGTTATACTTGGCAATATCCGCCTGATAGTACGGGCAATCGCTGTGGCAGCCTACATGCCGCGTTGGCGACTTGCAGCTGTGGCAGTGTTCAAAACTCATCTCACACCTCGCGGATCGTGATGCCATACTTCGCCAACATTTCGTTTTTCTTTCTGAGATACATTTGCGTCCGTTTCCCCTTGACATCCTCGACCTCTTGCAGCCAGTAGACTTGCCCGTTGCAGTCGGGCGCGGTAGGCCGTTCATAGACAAAGTCCGCAAAATATCTCTCTGGCTTAACGCGTGATCCGTCCGAGCAGATGTAGGTCTCTTGCAGTGTAAAAGATCGCTCTATCTGCAAATTTCGAATAAGCCCTTGCCTCTCCATCAAGGCCAACTCGTCATAACGCCTCGCCTCTTTGGCACTCTTGAACTCATGCACTTTCCCGTTAGGCATAACGCGCGGCGTAAATCGATTGCCGTACTTGCTTTTCTTCGGCTTTTGCGTGCCTGCCAGCTTGTCAAGCACCTGCTTCTGCGCCTGCGGCCCCAGCCTCGCGAGGTCAGCTGATGTCAGCGCCATCGTGTGCCTCCTCCTTGCTGTCCGAGGGGTCGTCCCGCAGGCCGACCGCAATGTGCATCATGTTCTTCTCATCGACGCGCTGGTGAATCTCGTATTGCCCAAGCAACGGGTTCACCTTCGGCCTTTCGAGGTGGAGCGCCTTCATGCGTGGGATATCTTCTCCCGTGTCGGGGTCCTTCACTGCCTCGCCGTAGGCAAGCGCGATCTGGATAATCCAAGCGTCGAACGCCATGCGCAGCTGGTTCAGCCCTTTTATATCCTCGTGCAGCTTCGCATTCGCTTTCATCAGCTCGCCGACTTTTTTCTGGTATCTGCCGAGCTCGTGCTCAAGCCGTTTTACCTTGTCTCTGTTTCTTTCGCTCATCGGTTCTCCGTCCTTTCGTAGTGCAGCGTCAGCGCCCGAGCGATCGGGCAGCGCCGCCATTCTTCGTTGGCGCAGTAGCGCCGCGTGTATTCGTCCAGCTCTTCTTTCGGTAGCTTGACTTGCGCACCCTCGCAGTTGAGATAGTCGCGGTAGTCCCGCGAGTAAAACGGGCACTTGAAAATGCCCCCGCGATACCCGCTCACGGCGCACCGTCTGCCATTTCGGCAGCCGCCGCTTCCCACGTCAGCCCGTGTTCCCGCGCATAACGCGATACGCTCGGCATGAACGCCTCCTGTTCGGCTATCCGCTCGATGTATGGCTTCATCCACGCCACCGAGACGTGCGGGTAAGCTGCGCCCCTGATCTTTGCAAGCACTTGGCCGACTTTCGGGGGGAATCCCCTCGTATCCTCAGCAATCAGCGCATTTACTGCGTCCATCGCCTCGGCAGGGTCTTCACTGCCCAGCATGTCCGACCAGAGGGAAACCAGCTCTTCGGCTTCTGTGCGGGGCATCTTGGCATAGGCCTGCGGATAAGCCTGTTTTAATCGCCCCAAAAGGCTAATTACGTCAGCTCTTTCCACGGTTCTTTTCCTCCTCCAACATCTCGGCGAATACATCGCCTCCGACAAACGGCTTATTCTGCGACGCTTTGCCGCCCTTGTCCTGCTCTCTGGCAAGCCAAGCGGTGATGAAACGTTTAATCCCTCCGCGTGTCTTTCGCTTGGTAGGGTTCGCGTCGCACCATCCCGCCATGTTTCTGAGCTGTTGCAGAACGTCAACGTTCGGATAGAGCTGCGACCATTTGGCCCTGTCGTTCTCCGACACGTCATAGAACGTTCCGTCATTCAGCGGCAAAGAAATCACCGGCGGCGCGTCAGCCGCTTGCGGCTCAGCGCATAATATGTACTCTTCTTTACTCTTCTCTACTCTACTTTTCTCTACTTTACTTTGTCGTTCGATGTCAGCATTTTTTGAAAAAATGTTTACATTTTTCGCAGAAATGTAAACATTGGGCAAAATTTGGGCAACATCAACCAGAAGGATGTTGTAATCGACTTCGAGAGTTTTACGGCGGCTGACTGCCTCGAAGTACCTTTCCTGTATGCCTTTAGAGGTCAATACGTGGTACTTGTCATACTTCTCTTTGTCGAACATCCCTCGTCTGATAGAAGCCTCTATTATTTCGGAAACGACGCTCCCACCCAACCCGACCTTGCGGGCGAACAAAAGCGCAACCTCCTCTGTCCATTCAATGTAGTAACCCGCCTTGCCGTAAATCTCTTGCAGCAAGTGAACGACTACACCAAATCCTGTCAAGCCAAATTCTGCTTCTATCAGTTCAAACTTTGCGTTCAATGTGACATCAAGCGGAAAGTAATCGATCCCGCTCTTTGCCATAGACTACTCCCTTAAAACGGCAGCTCGCCGTCGTCCTCGCTGACATCTGCAAAGCCGCCTGCGGCGCTCTCTACGGCGTATTGCGGTGCGGTGGTATCATTGCCCTCCGAGCGCCTGTTGTCTGCGAAATACACGCTGTCAGCCTGCACCTCGTAGCTCCTGCGCTTGTTGCCGTTCTTGTCCGTCCAGTCGCGCATCTGCAAGCGCCCCTCGACGCCGATCATGCGACCCTTATCGGCGTAGTTGCAGAGCACTTCTGCCGTGCCGCGCCATGCGACAACGTCGATCCAGTCCGTGCCGCCCTCTTTGCCGTTGCGATCAACGGCAAGAGGGAACGACACAACGGATACGCCGCTGTTCGTCTTTTTCAGCTCCAAGTCACGCCCGATGCGTCCCATCAGGCAGATTCGATTCATGCTCATTTCAATTCCTCCTCGCTTTGGTGTTGGTGCAGATAGAGCACATGGCTCTTGCCGATGGCGGCGTTTTGGGCGAGCCATGCGCGCGCCTGCTCGCGGGATAGATGGCTCTCCATCGCGCGGCTCTCATAGCTGAATTCTCCCGCCTCCAGCTTGCGCTTCATGCGCTCCTGTATCTCCTCTTCGCCGTAATTGGCTTCGATCAGATAAAGGTCGTAGTCCTGCGCCACAATGCCGTCCAGCGAGGCGCAGTCCGTCGCATAGAACACGCGCTCGCCGTTTGCAAATTCGATATGCCACGCACAATTCGGAACATCGTGAGGAATGGAATTGTAGGACACACAGACGGGGTAGAGAAAGGAACAGGAGTAGAACAGCACATGGCCTGCCATGCCCTCGTCGGTCACGCGGCGGTCCACGCCGATGCGTCCCATCGGTTCCATGAGCCACGGAGGGACGCACCAGCGCAGCGCAGGGCGCAGGAAGTGCAGGCGCTTGATGGTCTCGGGGTTGAAGTGGTCGCCGTGAACATGCGTCAGCAGGACGAGCCTCAATCCCTTGCAGTATGGTTCGAGTTCCCGAAAGGGAACGCCGCAGTCAATGAGTATTTCATCATTCAGCAGTACGGCGTTCCCCTTGGAGCCGGTCGAAATGACCTTGACCTTACAGATCATTCATGCTCACCTGCTTGGTGGTGCCGGTCTTTCCGTCGTCCGGCGTACCGAGGGCATCAGCGGGAGATGTCAGATCGTCCTTGACCTCGCCTGTGGTCTCGTCCACTTCGACGGTCGGGAGATCAAAATACTGCTCGCGGCTCGCGCGTCCCTCTTTCAGTGAGGTATACACATTACGCAGGCGCACGATGCTCTGCGTCGTGAACGCTTCGGACTTGCATCCGATGTACTTTTCAAGGCACTCCATCGGTACGCCGAAGTCGTCCTTGAACGCCTGCCCCATCTTGCGTACGCGGTCGATCATGGGTTCATCGCTCTTTCCCATCATCGTCTTGGTACACGCCGCAAGAGCGGCGTCTACCACGTTGCCGGGGATAATGCCAAGAATGCACGCGCGCATACGGCGCGCGCCCTGATTGGCGACCATTTCATAGATGTCGCGCGGGTCGGTGAGGGCAACGCTTCCTTTCTTGGTGTAGCGGATATGCGGCACGGTGAAAATCTTCGTCTGGCGGGTGTTGGTCTCCAAATCCCAGCAGTAGGCCATGACGGTGCTCTCGCCGTTCTTCTGCTCCAGCTCGGTAATGCCGAAGTCGAGGTTGCCCCAGTTCTGCGCCATGACCTCGGCGAGACGTATCGATGGGCCGGTCACATTTTCGCCGCCGCGCGGGTATTCATAGATCGCGCGCTCGGCAAGGCTCTTGCGCTTGCAGGCGTTGAGAATGCGGTTGTTCGCTTCAATCTCGTCACGGGGAAAACGCTTGGCGACGACCATTGCCGCCTGTACCTCCTGCGCCTGACGGGAGATCATCATTTCGGCGTTCACGCTCTTGGCGCTCACAACTTCGGTGCTGTTGTAGGTCTGCATTTCGTTCATGGTAATATCCTCCTTAAAATAATCATTCGTACTGATAGCCATTGCTGACAAGGAATTGCTTCAAAAGGCGCAGGCGCTCGCGCGTATCGGTCACGCGGAACGACACCGTGAGGCGTTCGACCGCCGCCTGCTCCACGCGCTTCGGGGCGACCTGCGGGGCCGCTGCGACGGTTACTCCAGCAGCGCGCGCTGCTGGAGTAACCGTGTGGCGTTTCACGGCCTCGCGCTCCTCCTCGGCGCGGCGGTGACGCTCGTTGACAACGGAGATCGCAAGCGAGAGGTCGAGGTTATTTTTGTACTCCACCATGATCTCTGGCGCGTTCTCGCCCATCGTGCCGATGGTTTTCATGTCCTGCGCCACGCCGTCCACCTTTAGCTTGATCTGCTCCATGAGCTTCTTCGGCGTCTTGGCTCTGGCGCTCGCCATATCGACCTTAACGCCGGTCTGCCCGAACGAAAGGAAGTCGATCTCGTTGACCGCGCACAGCTCCCGAAAATAGCCCAGCAGCATTTCCTCGCAGCGGCTCTTGATCTCGCTTTCCGTCGCGTCGATCTTGGCTTTCAGGTCTGCGTCGGCGCGCTTGTACGGGTCGGCGATGCACTCACGGTAGACGGATTCGAAGCTGTCGTACTTCTCCATGATTGCGGATTTAATGGCCTTGCGCTGGGTCTCGGCATCGGCAAACTCGCGGTTCATTTCGGCGCGAATGTTCTTCACGCTGGTTAAGGTCTCGTCGGTGCAGACAAGGCTCATTGCCTCTGCGACGCGCTGCTCCGTCTGCTCCTTCCGGCTCCTCAAATGCTCCTCGATCACGGGGAGTTGAGTCACTTTCATCAGGGTGTTATCCATCTTCGGTCTCCTCCAATTCTTCAAAATACATTTCCTCTGCGCCGCAGTCTGGGCAGAACTTTTCCGTCACGAGGACGTAGCCGCGCTCACCGTCAAGATTTTCGCGCCGACGCATAACGTCCGGCTCGTCAAAAATGAGGTGGCAGCAAGTGCAGCGATAGATCATTGATTCCCCTCCAAATACGCCATTGCGCTCTGCACGCCGAACACGCGCGCCGCCTGATGGTCGTTGAAAAACACGTCGATGTGGTTCCCGTTTATACCGCCACCGCAGTCCTCCGAGATGTAGCTGTGCTGCGTACCGTCCGGCCAGATCAGCAGGACATGCGTTCCGTAAGGGATCACCTTCGGGTCGACCGCGATCGTGCGCCCTTCGGTGGCCAGCGCGCCGGTCGCGGTGTAGCCGCTCGCCCACTTGCCGCAGCAGCAGCGTCCGGGGCAATAGGCCGTCAGCGTAAATTCGCCGAGAAACACGTCATTGCAAACGGCGCTCTCCGTCGCGGGAATGTCCCACGCGGGATCATACTCCTCTACGATGGGCGCTTCTTCCGGTTCCGCATCGACCGCCTGCGCGCTGGTGGCGAGGATTGAGATCACGATCAAAAGGATCGTTGCGCCCAAGCACGCCGCCGCGAACAGTGCCGATTCATCGGCTTTGCGCTGCTCTCTCGTGCGCTTGTCGTGCCATCTCATCGTCTGCACCCCCTGTCGATATACGGCAGTAGATCATACAGCACCTTGCACCCCGCGCACGCACCGATGACGGCAAGGCTCGTGGCGAAATCGCAGCCGTTGAGCGCGATCACCGCAGCGGCAATGCCGCCGAAAAACAGCGTGTCAATCATTTCGTGCCTCCGATCAGCATGAGCTTTTCCGCGTCCGTAAATTGCAAAACTCGGTCAAGCTCCCAAATTTCCTCTAACGTCCAGCGGGAACGCCCCGCCATGCGGTTACAGATTTGCGTTTCTGATAAGCCGATTTCCTCGCCCAGCTCCTTGCCGGTGCGAATCAACGACCGTCCCATCGCGCCGCGAACGGCTCGCTCAAGGTCATTTCGCCGTCGCGTTAACTGTTGTGGCTTTAGCATCTTGCCTTTTCCTTTCTCGCGTGCTACAATAAGCACGGACACAATATCTTGTGGTGAGATTTGTCCGGTGCCCTGTTCGGCCTGCTACGCTGAACAGGGCTTTTCTTATGCCCCGATTGCTTTTGTCTGCATCAAGCAATTCTTGACCTGCTGGTAATCCATGCCAACTTCCAGCAGAACCGAAATGCGGTTTTCCATCTTTGACACCGCCGCAAGCTCGTCCGAACTCATGTAATCGCTCGCCGTTGCAGCCTTTTCCGCGCCGCGCTCCTTGCGAAACTGCCGCGCCGTTTTGCCGAGCGCCGCCATGTATGCGAGATCGGTGTACTGGTTATACTTGAATTGCTTGTGCGGGCTGTCCGGCAGCGCCTTGATAGCGTCCGTCATGCTGGTACGCAGTGACTTGCGCTCGGCCTTGATTGCCTTAATATTCATCAGCTCTTTGCGCATGGCGAAGAACTGGCGAACGAGTTCTTTCTTGAACTCAATGACGACCGGCGTATTTCGAAGGAACGTAAGTAAAAGCGTCGCCTGCTGCTCGTTCAGGTGGTAAACCTTAACTGTCTGCCCTGTTTTGCTTCCGCTCAAAGGTCGGATTTCAAATCCGACCTTACCAAACTCGTGGAGGTCTTTTTCATGGCGCTGAACTAACTTCTGCACCGTATCTCGCTTTACACCCGCGCACTCTGCAATGACTTCGGATGTCGTGAATGGCTCTTCGGTGTTCGGGGAAAGATAAACCAAATTGCTCATGCTCCCTCCTTGTCCGGCTTTAACAGCTCGTCCACCGTGCATCCGTATAATGCAGCAATCTCCGGAAGTCGACTTGCTCGCGGGGCCTGCTGACCAGTCTCCCAGTAATACACGGCCACGTCGGAGATTTTCAGCGCGTCTGCTACCTGCTGGACGCTGAATCCAGCTTTATGACGAGCGCTTCGAAAACTCATCTTTTCACCTCCAAATACTAAGTTTTACTTGACAACTTAGCGAACCGTGATATTATAAGAAGTGCCAACAAACTAATAATTTCGACAGTCCGCTAAGTATCAAGGGGGCTTACTTTTTTATTACCCTATGCTTACATTATACTAAGCTCAGCTTAATATGTCAAGTTGAACTTTGCATTTTGTGCGACTTCGGCGGTTTGTACAAAGGGAGGCTTAATATTTTGGACGGTCCTACGCTTGTTGATATCGTCGAACGCGAGCTCGTTGCTCGACATATAAAAAAGGCGGAATTTTATGCCGCAACAAAAATATCAAGTGCAACATTTTCACAGTGGAGAAATAACATCTATTTCCCCTCTGCTGCTAATATCAAAACTATTGAAGAATATTTGGGGATTTCAATTTCTTATTCTGTAGCCGATAAAGCCGCAAAAAAAGAGCGCCCCACCGATGGTGAAGCGCTCATTTCTGAATTGCCCGAAGATATTCAAAAGCTCATCCGGATTTGCGAATCAAATCCTGACCTTGCTGCTGCTCTACTATCTGTTGCGCAGCAGATCGAAAAAGGTCAAGTTGCTGGGGAGTAAATTTCGAAATTGTAATAATCAATTCCTCTACCGTCGTCATCCTCTCAGCCCTCCGTTCGCTCTCATATGATAAAACAAGTGTTCTATCGCGGATTAGTATAACACTAATTTTTAATTGATTCAATATAATTTAAAATATAAAATTAGGTGAATTTGATATGCCAATTACCTTATATTTTGAGCACGGCCGCGTTGTGGAGTTGTTCCCAGAACCAAATCAATCGTATTACGACGTGCGCGATAAGATCAACGCGGCAACTGATATAGTGTCTGATGGAATAAAATACGACTTGACCGATAAGCAATCAATTTATTCTATCGCCATTCCTGACTATACAAAATTCCGTGATGTACCGCGTTTCAAAGAGTTAGGCCCTACAGGGTATCTTGAATATGTGCTGAGAATGCACGCGGGGCTTTTGTGGAATGGCGGAGATTACCAGTTATCAATGGCCTGCCTTGAAAAATCCTGCCAGCTAATGACGTATTCTACGCTTGGCTGGGAACGAAAAGATTTTTATAGGGTCGTCAATTATTATATCGAGCTGGGTCGATTCAAAAAGGCGAAAGAGTGGAAAGACTGGATAGATGCACACACGGAATCGCCGGAAGACTATGCAAAAGACGCATTTGCAAGAACGCTTGAATCGTGTAGAAAACTTGGAACTGATTTAATAGAGGTTGGCGATTCAAGCGCGTGCTGTGAAATTTGCGCGAAGTACCGGAGACGGATATATAGCTTATCTGGAAAAAGTTGGAAATTTCCAAAGTTCCCAGATGATTTTCATTTTCAGTGCGGGCTTGGGATATTTGCTTATATTGACGGTGTTTCTGAGCCATCTTTCAAGTGCATAAGTCCATCTTTATATAGTAAACGACCGTTTCGCGATGATCGAACCGAAGAAGAAAAGGAAAATTATAGGCTTTGGTTAGAACGTGTTGAAAAGTCTTACAATCCGATCAATGAGCCAAATTTAAATCATATTATTTATTATTGGTTCAAGCCTAAATTCCCCGACGACTTCCCAAAATCTCTTTCTGGCTTTTCTCGCATGCGAAACGGTAACACAGCAAATTATCAAAAGCTGGCACAAAAGATTGAGGATGCGGGGTATACCATCCCTAAATCATTAGATGAGGTCGCAGAATGGGAAGAGCGGAAGAATTGAAAAGTTGCAAGGCGGTATAGCTTAGATTGGCCCCGCCGCCCTCTGCAACAAACGGCGGGGCCTTTTTGCAGCCAGCGGGAAGCGGTCGCCGCTGCTTGTCTTCACCGTACATCCCCCAGCACCGCACTTTCAAGGCTTAGATTTGACCCTTTGACAACTTCCGACAAATTTCATTGCTACAAAAAAGTGCAACATTTGCACCGAAAGGATATGATGTTAAGTGAACATTCAGAAACGATGTCAGGAGCAAAAAGACTTGTTAAGACTAACGCATCAAGATATTGCCGACAAAGCAGGCTTACCGTTGCAAACAGTAAAAAATTTTTTCTCCCGCGCATCTAAGTCCCCATCAGTTTACACAGTCGCTGCGATTTGCAAAGTGCTTGGCATCTCCCTTGATGAGGTGTTCGGGATTTCAGAACACTTGACACCGACTGAGGAAACCTTGCAGGCGCGCAACGATGAGCTGGAACGCCATGTTGATGCAAAAGCGGACATGATCGAGATCATGCGGCGCGGTGTCCGTATCCGAAACGTTGTAATTGCTATAATGTTTGTCATTATCGTCTTTCTGTCCGCGTGGTGCTTGTACATTGATTGGAGGGGGATTTGATGAAGATACCAAAAGCAAAACTACTACCGTCCGGCAACTGGAATGTCAGCGTCATGGTAGACGGAAAGCGGGTGTCCGTCACAGCGCCTACCAAAAGGCAGGCGGAGAATGAAGCTGCCGCGTTGAAGTCCGGCGCGAAGTCTGCCGCTCGTGCGTCTGAGCGCACAGTCGGTGATGCTATCGACCGATACATCGACAGCAAGGACGCGATACTCTCACCCTCTACCGTCAACGGGTACAGAAAACTGCGCAAGGTGGTTTTCCCGGAGCTGATGAGCGTTAAGTGCTCCGCGTTGACGCAGGATCGCGTGCAGCGTGCCGTGAATAAGATGGCGCGGGAAAAGTCCCCTAAGTACGTCCGCAACGCTTACGGCCTGTTTACTGCGGCAATGTCGGAGGAATGCCCGGATATGGTGTTCCGTATATCCCTCCCTCAGAAGCAAGCACCTAAAATCAAAATCCCTACCATGGACGAGATCAGAATCTTGCATGAGAATTGCAAAGGCACGGACTTTGAACTACCGTTCCTTCTGGCTGTCTGGCTCGGCCTCCGTACATCGGAGATCAGAGGTCTGACATGGGATTGTCTTGACGGTGATATCCTGACAATCAAGCAGGCAATGGTAGACAGTGAGGACGGTCCGCAGCTCAAGCAGCCTAAAACGTACAGCGGAAACAGAAAACTGAAAGTGCCGCCGTATATTATGGGGCTGCTTGACGAAACACCGCACACAGATGAGTATATTGCCCATGCGACCAGGAACGTCCTGTATAAGCATCTGCAACGCGCGTGCGCCCGCTGCGGAGTTCAGCCGTTCCGCTTCCACGACCTCCGCCATGTAAACGCATCGGTCATGCTCAGGCTCAATGTCCCCGATAAATACGCAATGGAGCGCATGGGGCACTCCACAAACAACATGCTAAAAAACGTATATCAGCACACCATGGATGATAAAGCCGTAGCAGTGGCAGATGCCGTTGACGGCTTTTTTGAAACCGAATTTCATCTGTAATTTCATCTGCAATCCATCTGCAAAAACACTGTTTTAACGAAAGATTACTTGCAAATATCGCAAGTAATGAGTAAACAGGTAAGCCGGAAAGCCCTTGCAAATACAGGAAAAACCCCGCAGCCGTTGAGGCTGCGAGGTTTTTTCATTGGTGGAGGCGGCGGGAGTCGAACCCCCAACCCAATCCGCAAAAGCATTGATATTACAAGGTTTTTTGTAACTCATCTGCAATTCCATCTGCAATTTACTTTTCTAGTTTCCGCATGACGCTATTATAGACGCGCTCGTTTACAATTTTCAAGCTGTCCATCAGCTCGTCCATGATCTCCCACGCCTTGTCCGGCGGAATATCTGCCACTGCGCGCAGGAAGTCGCTGTCGCCGTATGTTTCAACGTTGACTGGCGCGGGCGCTGCAGAGTATGCCATTGGCAAAGCCCTCTCTCTACTGCCGCTTTGCTGGTCACGGATGGCATACAGCACGGCAAGGCGCTCATAGTTTTTCCAGCTCGATTCTTCCGTTTCAAGGCGAGCTATCCAGCGCTTGACCTCATTCTCGTCGACCATAGGGGAGCACCCCCTTTAGCCCTCGATTGTGTCCATGCAGCGCTGGATGGCTCTGCGGATGCTGTCATCGTCGGCGTTGTCCAGCATTTCCTGCAACTGGCGTTTCATATTTTCCATGCTGCCGTCGCGGGAGTAGTGTCCACGGACGTAGTGCGTACCGCGTCTCGCGTTGGACATATCGCGGTCATAAGCGCCGCGCATACCCGACTGCCAATCTCCGTCGCGGGAATAGCGGCGAGAATAGTCTTCATCGCGGGAATAGCCGTCGTCCTCCATCATCTCAATCTTATCGATGTTCTTGATGGTGTCCGTCAGCTTGTGCGCAATTTCGAGATCGCCCGCGCCAAGCTCGCCCTTGCGTGCCAGCTCGTCGAGTTCGTCGCACAGCATATTGCGCAGATCATACATTGCTTTCTTGCTCATGTCCATTCTCCTTTCACGCGATTCTCTCAACCGTCAGGTTCGAGTTGGCGAAGTTGACGGCCTGAGTGCTGGTGTTTTCCATTGCAACCGTCAGGCAACAGCCTTTCGGAACGCAGACCTGTGCGGAAACATAAATGTTAAAGTAGTTCCCTACCGCCGCGGGCGTGACGGTCGCCGTTGCACTGGCCAGCGGTTCTCCGTTAATGGCAAGCGCCGCCGTGATGGCCTCGACCGTGCCTCCGGTTGGAATAGCGATGTTGCCGCCATAGGAGACCCTAAACAGGGCGCGATTTTGATTGGTGAGGCCTCGAAGCGTGACAACGCCTGCGCCCTGACGATGCACGATACAAGGCTTGCTATTGACCGCCGTTTCGGTCAGTGGGACGTTCTGCCCAGCAGGGACCAAAGCAATGCTAGAATTACTAAACTCAGCCATACTGGTATCACTCCTTTCTCTGATTTGCCCCAAAAGGGGCAAACGCACCATTTGCGATCATTTCCGCGTAGCTGGGCGCAAATAATTCGTCCGCTTTACGCAAAAGATCGGCATAATTGCTAAGATCGTACATGCTCATTTCACTCTTGTCCAGAGTTGCAATGTGATCGACAAATTCCTGCTTAAGTTCGTCAACCGTTTTCACAAAATCATTCCTTCCTAAAGGGGTCGAAATCGACCCGTTTAAAATACAGCGGCAGGGCTATTGCCCCGCCGCGTTGTTTCCAGTGTCGGCACGGGGCCGACCATCTCGGTAACGTCACCGATATGGTGCCCGAGAAGCTATGCTATGCAGTTGTCAGCAGCCGCAACCGGCAAACTGGTTGCAGCAATAGGGATTCTGCACCGTGTAGGCCGGAATGGGAGAGGGACGCAGCTGCGAGACCAGATAGCTGTTCTGCGCCGCCTGGCTTGCCGCCAGCTTCAAGCCCTGGTTCTCGGCTTGAAGGTCAGACAGTTTGCTCTGCGTCAGGAAGTCCAAAATCGCGCGGCTGTTGCTGTTGGCGTTGTCGATGATGTCGCGCGTCGCGTTCTGCACGGTATTGCGCGTGTCACACGCCTGCGCCGCCATGTCGTAGCGCACCTGCGCGATAGCCGCGCGATTCTCGCAGCAGCAATTTGCGGCCTGCATCTGCATGGCGTTGAGCTGCTGCATCAGCGCGGCCTGCTGGTTGCTGCGGGAAAGCTCGGCCTGTGCAAACCCGTTTGCCATCGCCATGTTGGTGCCGTTGACAAGCTGCGCCTGCTGGTAAAATCCGTCACAAAGGCCCTGATTTACACTGTCGATCTTGCGCTCGACATTGGCAAAATCAGAGGTCAGCACGTAGCCATCGACCACGCCGCCAGAATTGCCAGCGTTGTTGCCCCAGCCGTTGCCGCCCCAGCCAAAGACAGCAAAAATGAGGAAGAGAATAATGAGCCATGCGCCGTCACCTCCCCAGCCGAAGCCGCCGCTATTGCCGCCGTTTGCGGGAGCGACAGGCATCGTCATCATGGGTGTACCATCGGAAAGAGACATAAAATCACTCCTTAAAAAAATTTATCAAATCGTGGCCACGATGTTGATTTTGCGAAACGTTAAGCAAACGCCTTGCCTAAAACTTCCTTAAAACTTGCTTAGACTTTGCTTATCATTCAACTGTTTGGTTGATTCTTAGTGCAATAAATCAACTGCGTAGTTGATTTATTGCATCAGGCTTTGAAACTGCTTTGCCATCTGTTGCAACTGGTTCAACTGCTGCTGGTTGAGCTTACCGCTCTGCAAGAGCTTTTCAACCTCCGCTTTGGGGTCACCATGAAAATTTTCCTTGAATTGCTGGAACTGCTGCATCATCTGCATGAAGCCGTTCCCGCCGCCGAGCGCACCGAAAAAGGGATTATTCATCGTCATCGTCCTCCTCGACCTTGCGCTTCTTTTTGCCCTTTATTTCGCCCACAAGAGTCGCCAGCGCGTCAAACTCTTTGCGTGTGACAAATTCCACGCCCTTTTCCTGCGGCGCTGCGTGGGGCGTTTCTGCGCGCTCTACAAGGTCGTAAATCTTGAGCGTCGGCTTGCCGCTTGCATCCGCCTGCTTGAGATACACAGTCGGCGCGGTAGAATCCCACAGCGCCACAGCGGAGTTCGGCGCGATGAGATAGCCTCTCGCCTCCTGCTCGCCGCTTACCCACTGCACGCCGCCCTGTGCGATGGGGTTCTGTTGCACTGGCTGCGACATAGGCTGCTGCATGGGCTGCATCTGTGGCTGCTGCATCTGCCGCATCTGCATGAGGTTGTCCGGCATTGGCTGCGGATAATAGGGGTTGAAATAGGGATATGCCATGTTCATTCCTCCGTTTCTTTTACCCAGTAATAAAGCGGGATTTCGTTCTCGCTGTTCCAGCTGTCATAGATTGTCCCATCCTGAACGCACACGACATGGCCAGAGAGGGCGAGAATATACGTCCCGCGCGGGTGCTCATCGGCAAACTTACCGACCGTGTAACAGTCCGGGCAGGTGTCCGGTATGATGTAACGCCGATAGCCAAGCGACCGCAGATACGCGCCCCAACAGGCGTTTGCATTGGGGAGATCGCCGTCTAAGTACCCCTGTATACACAGAGCCAAATAAACCTCGCCCCAGTCCTTTCTCGTCGCCTTGCAGATCGCGCGCACGGTGCAGTCGCTGACGTTGCGTCCGTTTGGATTCGGGTTGAAATAGCTATACATGGAAAAGCTCCGCGAAATAGACGTAAGTGCGCAGCTCATCAGGATCAGGAAACAGTGTCAAAATGTCCATTGCCATCTGCTCAGTAAAGCCCAAAGCTAAAAGTCGGTCGTACATCGCCGCACCTCCTTTGTTGTGTCCATATTACAAAAAAATAGGCGCTCAAAAGCGCCCATAAAGTGTATGAAAAGTGCGTCGAAAACCGTCGAACGGTTCCCCTTGCCTTTTTACGTGAAATGTGATATTTTAATTTTACAGGTCATTCCCGGCCTGCTTTTACACAAGAGAAATGGCCTCACCGTTCGGTGGGGCCATTTCTTTTTTCATATACTTCTGATGCCATTTTGCGGTATGCGCGCCGCCGGTATTTCTTCACTGCGTCAACAGATAGGCTTTGCTCCATTGCCACCTGCACGCAGCTTTTCTGCCGCACGTCGCACTCGATGATGCACGCCGCCTCGTCCGCTGGCAGCTCAAACGATAAGATATACGCCACGGCCCGCTTCGGGGCCATAGAGGATAGCTGTGCTCTGATCTTCTTGTGCTGACTGTCCATGTCCCATGTGGGACGTTGCAGAGCGCTTTCGCGTGGCTTTCGCCGTCCGCTCCCCCTTTTATTTTTTCGACCGCTCCAACATGGCAATGACTTCCTGACGCGTGATAAGCCCCTGCGGGGCTCTGCCGTCCGTGATGCCCGCCGCCGCAGCCTTGTCCCAGTCCGCCTTTGCCCAAGTTGCCACGGGCTTCGTGCGCAGCTGCGCAAGGTAAGCGTCCATCATCTTGTTAAACGTTGCCTGATCCATGTACTCCTCCATTTCCGGCGGATACTTCCCCGCCAAAATCATGCTTCCTGTGTGTTTGAGGTGGTTGTCCCACTGGAAATGCGGGCGGTCGGGGAATTTCTTCCAGTCGCCCCCCCACGAAAAGCCGACCTGTTTGCCGATCTGCCCGCAGCGGGCAAAGAACGACGGATCGTCGTACTCATGCCCTTTGACGTTTTTGCATATGTCGAACGCCAGCCCCGCCTTGACGCCGTGGAACGTCGGCCTCGTCGCGGTCTTTGCCGCGTAGCCCATGCGCGCAAGATAGCGCTGATACTCGTCATCTCGCACCGTCTCGGTCACAAGCACCGGAAGCCCTGCCTCCTTGCAGAGGTCGAGGAAGATGACGCAGTTTGCGCGCACGTCCGCCCGCAAGTCGGCAATGTCCCTACTGTGATACATCGCCGTCACCCTTGCCGTCCTCGTCCTTGCTTTTGTTGTAGCTGGACGTCGACACGCCGATGAGCGCGCCGATAAACAGCGCCACGGCGCTGATGGTGGTCGTCACCTGCTCGGTGTAGCCCCACCCCCACACACCCGCGAGGGCGGCGTAGAGGCCGGAGCAGGCGGGCAGTACGATGAGCACGAGCCACTTGAGCACATCGTACACCTTGTTATTCAGTTCAAATTTCATTGTTCTTCTCCTTTCGTTTCCGTCCAACGATAATTTCTACCAGTGTCAGAAGCCCGGTAAAGGCTTCGATGATGCCGCCCGTACCCAGCAGGTACGGAAAGAGGTTGTCCCACTGCCACCCCTTGATGCTGTAAAAGATGACCGTGTAGACCACAAAAGCGGCGATGAAAATGCCAACGATAATCAAAATGATGTTCCTCGTTCGCAATTTCGATGCCTTTTTGATAAGGCGTTTCATCCGACCGCCCCACTCAGCAGCCACGCGATAAACGCGCCCGCCAGCGCCGCGAGAGCCTTGTCGACCAGACTGTCCCAGCGTTTCCCCGCCTTGCCCGTGATGGCTTTCACGTCCTCTTTGATCTCTTTGACGTCTCCCTCGACGGTCTCCTGCTTGGTCGCCAGCACCTCGACAGACGTTGCCAGCCTATCAAGCGCCGTTTGGTGCTCCTGCAACTCATTGATTCGATGCGTATTGCTCTTGCAGCGTGCATCGATCAGCGCAATCTCTGCGTCATCGTAGTGCTTTGCATTATCCATATCCCGCTCCCTTTCTGCGGCCTTAGACCGCCGTGAAATAGTTCCCTACCAATTCGTGTGGCAGATACTGCAAGACGATCTTCCCGCCCGCGGCCTCGCCGGTACGCTCGCACTTGTACGTCTTGCCGTCCTCGCTGTCGAGGTAGTACAGGCCGTAGGTGTACTCCATGCCGCGCGCGGCAGGGATGGGGTCATCCTGCGTGCCCGCGTGTGTAACGTCGACCACGACCCACAGCGCAGGCGTCTTGTCCGGCGTCCAGTCGGCCTGCGAGGTATGCGCCTGCCGACACTTGTACACCTTGCCGCCGTAGCTCCTGCGGTCGCCCTCCGCGTAAGCAACAGGATACGCCCATGCTGCGATGAGTTCCGGCACGCTCGCCGCCTCGCCGTCGCTCAGGCTGACCGCCGCCTGCTCGATGATGGGCCGCAGCTTCACCGCACGGGCATATGTGACCGGCGCGCCCGCAAGGGCGGTAACGGTCGCTTTGGCGCTCTCGGTTTCCGTGGGCTTGCCCATCTTGATAGATACGGTGCCGTCGCGGTGGTCAGTGATGGCCCCGCTCAGACTGTACGCGCTGTTGTCCCACTCGTTGACGACCTCCTCGGTCTCGCCCGTTGGATTGCCGTCGTTGTCAAGCTTGTTCACTGTCTCGCGCAGCACGATGCTCCACGGCGTGTTGTCAGTCAGCAGTGCCGCGACCTCGGCGGAGGTCATCGTGAGTGTGATGGTCTTGGTGTCGCGCTCGCCCCACGAGCGGTCTTTGGGGTTGCCGTTGATCTCTGCGGGGTATTCGGTGTTGTTGACTTTGATGTAGATTGCCATAAATAATCAGTCCTTTCTTTTCTTTAGAAGCAGAAGCCGAAGGCCACGCCACGGATAGCATTTGCACCACTGTTTATAGAACTACCTGTGCTTTTGACAGTACAATAATATCTGGTGCTACCGGCAGATGGAGAACGCTCCCACCAGTCGTATGCACTGCCGTTAAAGTTCTTCACCGTGCTGTTACCAGCTTTGTAGTAGTCGTACTGCGTGCCTTCACCTGAGTTGGAGTTAATGGAACTACCAAAAACTTCAACCTCGCTCAGTAAGAATAGGCTATCTTTCGTAGTTACGAGCACGTGGCTCCGACCGCTGCTCGCGGAAATTTTGTTCACCTCACGGATGCCGCTCTGTACGTCCGCAGGCATCTGCTTCAACATAATGGGCAAGCGCTCTACTCGCATAGAGCATTGTGTCCAACCCATGGCATTTGAAGCAGTGGAGTGCATTGCCGTTGCTATCTTATAGCAATCATGCAGTTGGAACGTCAGCGGAGCTTTGCCCGATCCGTCTGAATAGTCGTCGTGGTTCTTGCCGATGATGTCGATCAGATAGTCCGAGCCGCCAATGGTCATGGGTTTCTGGTCTGCCACCTTCCATGCGTCGGGCACTTCATTGTTGTGACATGCCTCGATGATCTGCTCCCACGTGTTGTTGGCAAATACCGGGTCGTAGCTCGGCTTAAACGTAATGTCATACCCCGTCCCGTCGATAAGCGTCCTGCCCTTCTTGACGCTGTAGCTCGTACCGTTGACGAGGCACTTGCCGCCCTTCACGTCGTAGGCAGTGCCGTTGACGAGAGTTTTGTGTGTAGCGGGCGGTGGGGGCGGCGTGACATTGCCCGAGCTGTCGACTTCCATGTCCTGCGGGAGCATCAAAGCGGGGCGAATGCCGCTCGAGTTGGATGCGTAGTCGTCGTTGTAGCCGCCGTCGGAGTTGACGACCAACACGTAGTTGGCGCTGTAGGTGCTCGGGGAGCGGAGCCACCAAGCAGTGGCCGTACCACTCAGATATGCAATGCGCTTGGAGTCTACTCCGGTGTTCGCGTTGAAGTAATCCAGCTTAGTGCCATCATTCGGTATATAGCTTGCGCCAGCCAAGCCGGCTTCAGGACCGGATAGCAGGAACACCTTGCAGGGCAGCCCGTTCGCGCCGCTCTGGTCGGTGCCGTCCGAACCGCCGTTCTTGCGATAGGGAATCTTCACCTGCTTAATGGCGTCCTTGATATTGCTGTCGAATAGGTTAAGAAACGTGCTGTTCAGGTAGGCGTGGATGTCGCTGCTTTCGTACTTGTTGATGTCTCCGCTCTGCCAGACACGATTCTCGTAGATGTCCTTCATCAACAGCCAAGTGCCGTTGCAGGAGTCATCGTACATCGATCCGGGCTTGCCCTGATGCACGACAATGAACTCTTTTGCCGTACCGTTGACTTTCAGCTTGACGATGCTGCCGACAGCCTTACTGCCAAGTTGTGCATTTGCCATCTCAGCACCTCCTTAGCCGTACACCCAGTTGATCGCGTAGTTCTCGGTGGGCGTGGATTTCGATGCCACGAGCGTTTGCTTAACGATGTTGCCGCTCGCGATATAGTCGCTGCCGCGCGTCGCCGCCACCAGCCCGCCCGAGCCATTGCCCTTGAGGAGAGAGGTGGTGGAGGGGACGGACGGGATGACCGTCGTGTCTGGAAGCGCGCCTACCTCAGAGGCCGTATAACTCGGTTTAGTCGCCGCCTTTGCCCACTCAGGCACGGTCGGGTCGGTTTCCTTGTAGCTCTGCAAAGCACTGTCCGCTTTGCCCAAACTCGTCTGCACATCTCTTGCAAGGTCGGATTTGGCCACCGTGGACTTAAACGCCAGACTGCCGAGGTCGGCGAACCATTTTGCGATTTTGCCAAACAGCACGGAGAGTTTTTCGCCCGTCGCAACATTTGCGCGAGTACTTGCTGCCGTAAATGCCGCCGTGACGTTGCTGCCGTCGCCGGTCTTGTCCAGCTTATTGACGAGCGCCGAGTACACGCCGCCAGACTGCACAGGATTCGCGCTGCCCTGCGTAGGCGTTGCGTCAGTAGTCACCTTGACATCCTTGATAGCATTGTCAACGTATGCAAAGATGTCCTGATGCTTGTTGTTAGGGTCATACACAGCCGCCAGCATATCACCCGAGCCAGCACCGGCAGCGCCACGGCAATAGCCCGCATCGTAGCTCGTGCCGTCCGACAGCGTCACAATAAGGTGATAGTCGCTCTGCCGAATGGTGATGTTGGTAATCGTGGGAGCATCCGTGCCGGGATTGCCCTGTGGGCCAATTTCACCCTGAATACCCTGCTTACCCTGTTCACCCTGAATACCCTGCTTACCCTGTTCACCCTGTTCACCCTTTTCCAGCACAAGGTTGAGCACCTGATTCGGGGCTTCTCCGGTAATGGTCGCGCTCGCCACCTTGCCGGACGTGACCGAGCCGATGGTCAGCACGTTTGCGGGGCCAGTCGCGCCTGTTGCGCCGGTGTCACCTTTGCTGCCCTGCGGGATACCGAGAGCCAACGTACCAGTCGACTTGTCGTAAGTCGCCGTTGCTGAGCTTCCTGCGGGCAGCGTTGTCACCGTGACCGATACAACGCTCAGCGTGACAAACTTCAGCAGCGTTTCGCCTTTCAGCATCTTCGCCTCGCCGCCCTGCTCAAGCACAAACTGGTCTTCGTTAGTGATCTGTAACGCTTGCGTGAGGTCGGAAATTGCTTTATCAGCCATCGGTTGCCTCGCTTTCTTCGGGCGCTTTCGCGGTTTCGGCTTCGCCGTCCTTTACTTTTTTTGCTTTCTTTTTTGCATCCTCAAGCTGATATTTCAGCGCGACAAGCTCGCGCTTGTCTTTCTCCTGCTCTTCCGCCTCGCGATGTAAAATCTCATAAGCCTTTTGAATCTGCGCCTTGACGACGCTGATCTTGCCCGCCTCCGAGCCCAAAACCAACGTGTTATTCAGCGTGTCAAACGCGTTGCTCAAAAGTTCCATTGCTTCTTTCATGCCGATGCCTCCAATCTTCTAATCCGCGCTTCCTGCTCGCGCACCTTGGCCCACAGAATTGGGATAAACTCACTGTACCGCAGAAAATAGGTCTCGCTGCCGTCATCAAGCTTGGCCGCCGCCCAGCCCGCGAATTCCTGCGAATCAATGCCGCACGCGCGCATGGCGTCCTCTACCTCCTGCGCGATGAAGCCTGTGTGATAGCGTCCGCTCGTGCCGCTGTTCAGCTTGTAGCGCTTCGGCTCGACGAGCTCAAACATGCGCACGTACTTCACCGGCAGCGCCTCAATGCTGTTCTTGATGTTCCGGTCGGACCCGTTCAACTCGTTCGTGCTGCAATAGATCGTGCTCCAAACAAAATTTGGTGCGCCAAGATTGTACCGGTTATCTGCATTCGGGGCGAAATCGCCGCGGCAATCGATGAAGTCGTAGTCGAAATTGAGCGCTGATCTTCCGTTATTCCCCGACAGATACAGGTTTCCGCTCGTCGCGTTCAACTCCATAGCCTTGCTCTCGAGCGTCATTTTGTAGTCCGCCGTGCTGGCGTACTCGGGATAGATGTAACCGCAGCGCCGTCCGTTGTCGTTGCGCACCGTGATCGTGTCGCCCTCGATCTCGCTTGCCGTCAGCGTGCCGTCAATGTTGACGGCGTCAACGTGCAAGTCGATCGAACCGGTCGAATCAACGACAACACCATTACTGAGAATTTTGAACGTCGTACCGCTGCTGCTGCTCGATACGCTCAGCGTGATCTTGTCAATGCTCTGGTCGATCATGCTCTGTGCTATGCTGCCGTCGATCTTGCCCGAGACAGTCGTGCGCAAGCCGTTGATATCGGCCTTGATGTTGGTAATGCTGCCGTTGAGGCTCGAAATATTGGCCTCAATGCCGTCAATGGACGTCGACAGCGACGTCACGCGCCCATCAACGCCCTTGACCTTGAGCATGATCTCCTCGCTGGTCTTGGTGATAGTCGAGCGTGTTTCGGCAATCTTGCGATTGAACTCTTGTGTGATGTACCCCTCAGCTGGGTATTCGTCTTCCATCTCTGCTTCCCCGGGGGAAGAAATACCCGCGTATCCGCGCCCATCATCAGAGAGTTTAGAAAGCGGCGAATAAATGCCCCCAACCGTCACGCCGTCGCCCAGCTCTGCCGCCGGATCGATGTTTGCCGCGCCTGCTTCGTACGCCTGATACTGGTAGCCTTTCATGGTTTGCAGTAACGCGCTTACCATTGGCTGCGTGGCGTGAGGGCAACTTGCAATAACTTCCATGCCGGTATCATCGCCCGCCGTCAGGCTGTTTTCATCATCCACAAGCAACGTCACACGGGAAATAGGCTTATACTTGCCGTTGTCGGAAAAACTCGTAATGTCGCCACCGACGTAATATTTATCAGACAAGAATCCTCACCCCTCCAAATGTGATAGCGTTGCCCGCTTCTGTAATGAGATAGTTCGTCTCGGTAGGCATGGACAACAACGGAATAAGCAACAGTTTCCCTGCATCGGTAATAATCCAGTTCCCGCCGTGCGCCGCTGCGATAAAACATAGCTCATTGCGGATGGTGTAATCATTTGCGGGATAGTCGATGGTATATGAGCTATTGAGCACTGTGCGGCTATCCAGCTCCACGCCCATCAACTGGCAAAAGATATTTACAGCGTCAGGCATAGTCATCGGGAAGTTAAGCGACTGTTCTGGCTCCCACACAACGTCAGCCTTTCTCATAGCGTCGTATGCTTCGAGTTCCCAATAATTCCCATCGCAGGAACGGCGGTTGGTAAAAAACACGCCCTTTGGGATCCAGTCTGTCGCCTGACTGCCATTAACAAGCCTGAGATAGCGATTGATCGTCGCGGCGCGCGGGATATTGTCCGCGACGACTGCGAGTTTCAGCGTCGCGCAACAGGCATTGCCGATGCCAAATTCTTCAAACAGCTGAGATTCAACAGAGTGGGAAACCTCCGCGTCTTTCCCGTATTCCACACCATTGATGATAAATTTGTATTCGCGTTCCGTCCCGGGCTTGTGAAGCAGCTCGCGCCACAGCGCACTTGTCGTCTGCCCCATATCACACCTCGATCAAGTTAAACGTCGCGCCGCCCCACACCTCATTGTCGTCTGCTGCTTCTTCGAGCGTGCATTCCATCGACGAGCAATAAAACGTGCTGGTTCTGACGCCATGCAGATCGAGATACTTGGCCGTGACCGTTGTCTCATTAAGGTCATCATCGAGCTTTGCCAGCTTATCGCGAGGCATAGAGCGCGTTGTATAGTTCAGCTTTCGCTTGCTGGTAATCTTGTCACGGCGCATTTTCCCATCTTTTGTGCGGGTGGTCTTATCGCTGTCGAGGTCGTTGCGGCTCCACCCATAACCCTTTGTGGCGATAAAATCGGAGTAGTCCGTGCCGTTGATAATAAGGACTTCCATGTTACTCCTCCTTAGTACAACAGCACGGGCTTACCCGCCGCGCGTGTCATGTTGTTAATGTTCTTCACGGTGCTGCGTGCGATTTCCTTACCGTCAAGCTGGATAACGACCGTAGTTGTACCGCCGCCAGATTCCGCCATAGCCTGCTTAAATGCTTCGACCATCGTTGCAAGCGGCGTTTCGATGTTCGTCCCGCTCTTCTGGTCGCCCAGCACGGCGAGAAATTCTTTGTTGGGCGGAATGACTGCGCCGGTTGCCAGACGCGGAAGATGTACTTCGGAAAGCGAGGAAAGATGCCCCCCGATGCTTTTACCGCCAAGACCCGGAACCCAGCTCGGGACGGTAAACTTAATCGTGTTGATCTTGCTGATAAGCCAATTCAATCCCTTGATAATGGCGTTCACCGCGCTTTCAGCAATAATGACGATGCTGTTCCAAATGCCTTTAAACACCTTTTTGACACCATTCCATGCAGAATTCCAGTCACCAGTGAACACGCCCTTGATAAACTGGATAATGCCGCCAAGGATGTTATCTTTAAGGTTTCTCGCAAACTCGGTCAAATTGCCAGTCAGAGCAAGCACAGCGGTAACTACCGTAGCAATTCCCGCAATCACAAGTGGGATGACACTACCGGTCAGAAAGAAGAATCCCAACCCCGTTGCCACAATGCCAGCAATCAGTAACAGCGTGTTTTTGAGATTTGCACCGTTATCACAAATGTCCTTAAACGCTGTGATAATCATTGCTGCGCCAGCCACTACAAGGCCGATGCCAGCCCCAACTTTGCCGAATGCGATTGCAAGCCCCCCGGCAAGCGCCGCTGTGCCTGCAAGCATTTCAAGCAGATTCCCCCAGTTAACGCCGTTATTCCATGCGTCGGATAAGCCGTCCCACAGAAGAATCAATCCTCCAACCGCGATAAGGATGCCGCCGAGCTTTTGCAGAATAGTGCCAAGCACACCCGGCAAGCTGCTGCTGATTTTCCACAGCGCTAATCCTGCCGCAATGAGCATGACTGCATCGGCGATTTTTTTTAAGCGGTCGCTGATGTCGTCCATGTAGCTAAAGTCCGGAGTGATTGCGTCAGCGGATGCGCCACCGCCCGCATCGTTTGCGGTATCGGTGGAAATCTGGTTGATCTCATCAAACGCCGCAAGCTGACTTGCCGCTTTCTTCGCGGCACTGCCCGTTCCCTTTAATGCGCTGGTCTCTTTGTTTAGCGCCTTTGCCGAGTTAGCAGTTGCCTTGACGCTCTTGCCAGAGATAAGCGCCACAAGACGCGTGATTTGCGAGACTACTGCCGTAATAACTTTTACAAGCAGTGTAAAGGCGGGGACAATTACGCTTACAAGAGGCTGTGCCAGCGTCAAAAGCACTCCTTTAAGCTGCGCAATGGATTCTCTTGCCTCGGAGTTTACCATTACGACGTTCTTTACCCAGTCGCGCACTTTTGTTAAAGCTTGGGTAATAACTGTAAAAACAAGTGCGCTGCGGACAACAGATTTTACGCGCTGTCCAAATACTTTCATGGAATCTGCCGCCGCTTCGGTTGCATTGCGCAGCCCTGCGCCTTTGGCTCTGCCCTCGATCTGCTGTGTTAGCTCGACTGCCTGCGTTTTCGCGTCGGAAATCTTATCGCCGGTTTTGTTGAGCTTTTCGTTGAGCTTATCAATGCTATTTGCAGTTTTGTTAAATTCGCTTTGCAGCATTCGCACGCGCTCGGCCTGCTCGGACACGTCGATTTTCTCATACGTGCCTTTTGGCGCTGTGCGCATATCGGCAAGCTCCTGTTTCGCCGCATCCAGCTCTGCTCCGATGTTGCGCAGCCGGTCTTCCATCGGCGTTTTCTGGTCGCCGAGCCTTTTAAACTCCTTTTGTAAGGATTCGATATTGCTTTTTACTTTGTTCAACTCCTGATGGAGTTTTTTGTCGCTAATAGTCGCTTCAAATACGACTTCGCCGTCAGCCATAATATCACCTTCTTGCTTTTTGGTTTTTTGCGTGATATCATCCAAGCAGCCATAAATAATGGCAAGGAGGAATGAAAAATGGATAAGATGACTACTTGCAAGGTATGCGGGGCATCTATCGCAAAATCCGCTACCACTTGCCCGCAGTGTGGAGCCAAGCAGAAAAAGCGCCACCCAGTGCTGGGGATTATCATTGCTATTTTCGGCATTTGCATGATTGCCGCCGCATTAAACGACATGGGCGATGATCCTGGCGCGGAGAAACAAACGTTTAGTGTTGGAGAAACCGCCGAGCTAAACGGAATCAGTGTAAAGTTTGATTCTTGCGCCGAAAGCAATGGATCGCAGTTCAACACCCCTGATGACGGTAATGTGTTTTTGCTTTGTGAATTCTCCATTGATAACCAGTCGGATAAAGATATTGCCGTTAGCTCTATCGCATCGTTCAACGCCTATGTTGATGACTACTCGACAAATCTGAGCATTTCGGCCACCATCGCAACCGATAAACCCCAGTTAGATGGAGCCGTTGCTGCCGGTAAGAAAATGACCGGTGTTGTCGGATACGAAGTCCCCAAAAACTGGGAAGAAATTGAAATCCGCTTTACTCCCGACTTTTGGTCTGGAAACGAAATTGAATTCATTGCAAACAAGTAACCATCTTCGCCCGATGCTATTTTGCGTCGGGCGTTTTTTTGCCCAACCACGCATTGATCGTGTCGTTTTCTTCTTCCGTCATCGGCTTATTTAGATCGACAAGCCGCCTGTTTTCTCGGTAAAATTCTCGATCCGACTTGTCGAGCGTTTTTCCTTTTGCTTTCAGGTTGCGAATTCGAACGATGTTTGCAAACAAGCAATCCCCGATTTCGTAGTACGCCGAGACGAATGACCACCAATGGAAATAAGGCATTGCGCGCACTTCATGTCCCACAACGTGGTTGATGGGAGCCACGATGTATTGGAAGTCTTGCTCCCAATCCATCAATTTAGGTCGCTTTTGATTATCGCCTTCATCGCCGCAGTCGAGAAACCATGTCATCTGTTTCACGGCTTCTGGAATGTGCTCATCCGGCATTTTTAAGAAGTCTGGATAAAAGATATCCAGCGCCGCAATCACTTTTTGCTCGTTTGTCAGATCAGTCGCAGCAAATGCCGCCAGCACGTCAAGCGCCGCGCGATAGTCCGAGCGAATTTCATAGTCAACGCCGCAAACGCTCAGCGAGGTTGGAAGATCGTACATCATTTGCGGTATTTCTGCGTATACTTGCGGATTTTCTCATCGGCAAGCGCCTGTTCGCGCTTTACTGCCTCATCAAACTGCTCGATGATGGCGGTCATAAAGTTCTGCCAAACCGGCGCACCATTGGCCGCGGAATATGCGTTGACGCTGCCAAAAAGCGTATCGGCAATGTCCTGTCCGAACAAATCATTGATGATGCTACGCATTTCCTTGTCGAGAGAATCAACCATGTCAAAAAGCTCATCATCGGGGATATCCTTTTCGAGCGTCTTTGCACGGGTCTCCTGCTTCTTGCGCAGGTCATCAAAGGTTTTATATGCTTTCTTTGCAAAGTTCACGTCCGCAGGATTAAAGTAAACGGTAACAACGCCGTTTACGCCGCGAATTGTGTATTCTTTTACGCCAGAATCAAAAGTGAGTTCCATACCTTCCTCCAAAATGAGGGCTGACAAACGCCAGCCCTCTATTTCTTATTCGCCCTCGGTAAACGTGATCGTGCTGCCAGAGATAGCGGCAGTGCCGACCGTGCGCGTGCCGCCAAGCGTCACGTCGATAGGCATACCGATAAAGCCGCCACCCTCGCCGCCGAGGGAAGAGGGCTTAACCATGCAGGACGAATAGCGCTCCGCAAATACTGCGGTCTTTGCCGTGCCTGCATAGGCGTGGACAATCAGCACGTCCTGATTCGCCAGCGCCGCCGCGTTCTGCTCCTTGACCGCGAGATTCCAAATCTTGACGATGGCAGGATCCCCAGCGTCCAGATCGGACGGGTCAAAGGTCTGCGTGATGATGGGTTTCTTCATGGTCGTGCGCGTCGTGCCAAGAATATCCTTCGAGGAATCCTCCTGCCAGTCATATTCCATGCTGGAATCTGTGACGCGCGTACCGAAGGGCGACCACGTGGGGGTTCCAGTTTCGCCCGTGTTGAGACACGCAATCAGAAGTTCTCGGTCTACGGTCTGCCCCGCCGTGGTGTTAAAGGTCATATCAGCCATTTTTAATCACCTCGTAGTTCATTTTCATAAGGATTTGATGATCCTCATCTCCGTTTTCATACATGGCAAAAAGAGAGGATCGCGTTGTCGGCTCAATGCGAATGACGCGCCGTCCATCTCCAATGTCAGGCGGCGTTTCGTTTGCTGCCCAATCGCCCAAGGCGTTAAGCAGCTCGTCAGCTTTGAGCCGTTTGTCGTTGCTGTTCCCCGGCTTCATGCGGTAGATAACCTTGAATTGGTATTCTGCCTGATACCCGCCGAGAATGTATTTCCTGACGATATACGCCGCCTGAATCGTAGACAGCGCCATCGCCGCAGTATCGGCGGGAAGAAATTCGAACCGAATCAAATCAACCGGCTTGTCAGGGAATGTGTTTAACCACGCAAGCAACTTTCGGGAGACTTGATCCTCTTCCGCTGCCGAGACCGTCTTTTTAACCTGTTTCGTACTTCTTCACCGCCTTTTCTGCTACACGCAACCACTTATCGAGGTTCTGCGCTTTTGATGCTTCACACCAATGGTCTTGTGCCTGTGGATGCGCCGTGTGGTTGAATACCAAATTGCGGTCAGTCACGACCTTCGTTCCGCCTTTCGGCGCGTATGTGCTGCCGGTATTTGGGTCAACCATGACTTTCCCGTAGTACAAAAATCTTGCGTAAGGGCCGAGGTAGATGATGTCGTTGCCAACTACCCTTGTACGCTGCGTTAACGAGCCTGTGAGCATCGGCACAAAAGGCTGAGTATCTTTCTCCATCTGCTCGGCTAAGACGTGCTCTGCGCGCGTACAAACCTTTGCAACGGCAGTCCTTACAGCGTCCATTCCATCGGTATGAACGGAAAATTTGATTCCCATTACGCACCTCCGACTTCCCAGTGTCTCATGTCGGCGCTTCCGTAGTCCATCGCGTCGACCTTCGTCACTTTGTAGCAGTCATCGTGATACTGCACGACGGTCATATTGTCGGAGATAAACTCACCCTTGATAAACAACGTTTCGCCGCCGTTCCCGTCATAAGAAAGCGTCCATAGCCCGCTGCGATCTGTAGCTTTAACAAACTCTTGCGGCTTTGCATAGGTCTTCGCCGCGCCCGTCTTACCATCCACGGCTTCCACCGTAAACGGGATATACAGATTCACAGCGTCCGCACTTTCAAGGCCACTTTCGCGCACGTTCACGCCCTTCGACGCTTGCAGCATCACACCACGCAGGATTGTGGTATAAACTTTCTCGACCTCATCAAGCGTTGTCGGGTCGATCTCCTGCACAATGTTGTAAATCGTTACAGTGTGGGGAGCGTACATCTACAACCACCTCCGCGATACAGTAGCCCGGTATGGGCAAGGTATTCCATGCACGTTTCTGCCAGCAGTTTCTTCGCACCGTCCGTCGCACTGAGTGCAGACAGGGCGGATTCCCCGCCCGTTGCAAGGGTGCGGGAATATCTGCCTACCGTCTCGCTTTTGACTTCCGCGTCATTTGCCGCGGCGTTTGCAAGAGTTTTCGCGGCAAGCGCCTGCGCCGCCTCGATGACCGCATACTTGTCAACCAGCGCACAGCAGCACATCTTAACCGCATCAAGATCGGCGTGGTCTTTAGCTTTGTTGCGCGTGTAATAATCGAGGAAGGAGCCGGCGCGGACAACAAGACGCGGGAAGTCATTTTCACTCACAGCGCCCATATAGGTGCCGGAGTAGTATTCAAAGTCTGCGTAAGTCATCAGTGCCCTCCTTCCAAAACTGCGAGAATTTCAGCCTTTTTCATCGAACTGCTGACCCCTTCCACCCCGTTTTCATCGGCATACGCAAGCATTTCAGCTTTTGTCATGTCGGAGAAAGCCGGGGTGTCAGGGTCAGGCTCATTCAGCAGTTCAGTTAGCCCCCCACCGCCGGAGTGATAGAGCCGACCACCACGCCGTCGATACGCTCAGCGAAAAGAGCCATGCCGTTGATAACGGTGTCAGATGCGGTCATGTTGGTGTAATCGGGCTCCTCATGGATACCGATATAGCCGGTGGCGTCGGTGGTGAAATCGAACACCTCGCCAAGATCAGCGCCGTTCACAGGAATGTAGTACAGGGCAATGTTGTCCTTGGCGGTGGCGTAAATCTTGCCCTTGGGAACGCTGGAATTGAGAATCACGGTGCCAAGGCCGAGGAAGTTCTCAACGTAAGTCATGCCGAACGCGGTCTGCAAGGTAATGTTTGCGCTTGCGAGGTAGTCAGCAACGTCCAGCGGGTTCAGAAAATACACCGCACCGATCTCGTCATCTTCAAACAGCACCTGCAGCTGGCCCCATGCCTGTGCCAAGGTTGCCTGGAAGGTCGCACCAGATGCCGTGCCCGTGCCGGTTGCGAGGAAGTCGAAAAAGTCTTTTCGGATACCCTTCTGGACGTCCTTGAGCATTTCGTCGGTAGTCATCTCTACCGCCTGATCGTAGCCGCGATCGGTGATTGCTTCGGCAGAGGTGGCTTTGCGCCACTTCTTAAGCGTAATCTCCTTGTAGTTCACGGCTTCGGTCTTGTACTTGCTAAGGGGGATGGTCTCACCCTCAGCAACAGCGCCGCTCTCCAGCGTGCCAGTGGCCTTGTAGCTCTTGAGCACAGTTCCAGCCTGCTTTGCGATCTTGCGGGTCACACCCAAGGCCTCCATCAGCTTTTTGATGGAATAGCCGAACATTTCGGTAAATTCAATTTCGCGCACACGCGCGAGGTCAGCTTTCTTAATGAGATTAGGATCAGCAGCCATTTTTATTCTTCCTTTCTAAACAAATCCATATTTGCGGCGATTGCAGCGCGCCGCTCCGCTCTGTCATTGATTTGCATAATCTCGTCCTTTGTCATCGGTTTCCCGCCGCCGTTAAAGCGCGCGCCAGTGTCGAAGCGAACGGTCTGCTTGGAGACAAGCCCCTTGTAAGTGCCGTCTACGAGCGCATCAAGAGACTTGGTGTCCTTGATCTTTTCTCCGTCCAGCTCCAATGCGGCCATTTCTTCGCCGCAGCCGCGCATAGCAAGGTCGAGATTCGCGCCGGTGATGTTTTTGCTCTTAAAGTAAGCACGCACGGCTTTTTCCTTTGCCGCCTTGCTTTCCTTTGCCGTGATGTCGGTCTTAAAGGCTTCAAAGGCCGAGTGTTCTTTCTCGTACTTCTCCTTGTAACCGCCGTCACCCGCCGCCTTGAGGTCGTCCAATTCCTTCTGGACACCGGGCAGCTTCTCCGCGTCCGCCTTGTACTTCGTGAGATCGTCCTTGAGGGGGTCAACCACGCCCAGATGCAGCGCAACCAAGCGATTTTCGATCTCTTCGGTGCAAGCCTCGCCGAGAATATTCCTGATTTCCGCTCTCGTAAATTTCGCCATGTTATTCGTTCTCCTTTTCCTTGGCCCCAATTCTTCGGGGGCGAACGTTGTATAAAAACCGCTGTACCTTGCGGGTTTTACCTAAAACAAAAGAGCCACCCACCGAGAAAAACTCGGTAGCTGGCTCCTATTGCCCTTTCCCGCGCCCTATTACGCGGGAGTTGAATATTTGATTGTTTTCTTGACCTCTAAAACGATGTACCCGTCGCCTTTTCGGCGTATTTCAGCATCGTTTCCGCGCTTCAAAATTGCATCGATTGCCTTTTTGACTTCTTCCCAGTTCAATACAGCACCTTCATTCTTTCCCGCTGCTCCGGCAGTCCTGCCGCCACGCTGAACGCTTTGTATTTCGCGTTTAACCGCCGCAGCCTTATGTTTACCGCAGTCTCATCTTCATGCAATCCTGCGGCCTTGTAAGCAGCTTTTTCGCGCTTTAGTTTGCGTGCCTCGCGCTCAACGCGCCGCTGCATCTGCGTTGCTTCGTATGCAGTGTATTTCTTTCCGTCAAAATCGCATCCGAGATCATCATCAATATGGGCAAGCTGTTCGTCTGTGTATGTGCGTTCGCTTACGCCCTCAACCCAAACGTTGCGGCGATGCCGACAGTTAGCCCCCTCAAGTCCATCAACAGCCCCAAGACCGCACACATCGTAAATGCTCGGGTAGATGTCCCCTGCGCGAATACTGTATACCTTGCCTTGCCAGTCCTTATGGCTTGACCACGGTGACGGCCCAGGCTTATCTCTCGCGCCAGCATGGGCGGAAACCTCAAAATACGGAGTTTCGAGATACTGCGCCGACTGCTCCGTATATTTAGCGCAAATTTGATTTACGCCAGTCATCACGGCCCTGCGCGCCGCCACATCGATCTGATCTCGATGCCCGCTCTCATAGTCAACGACCTTCAAGCCGCTGTCTGCAAGCTGCTTTACTGCCGTCTTAATGGCTTGATTATAGTTGATCGCGCCGCTCTGCACCTGCATCACCGCATTATCAAGCGCCCATTGGTACGATTTGGCAGGGGGCAGCATTGTGCGCCCAGCGTCCACTAAAAAGCCCATTGAGCGCGTTATGTTGCGCATTGTTTGCTTCGTCTGCTCGTATATTGCCCAAGTATCCTCTACGCTTACCAGCGTTTCCGGCTGTGTGATGTGCGCAAGGGCGATAAGCTCGGTGTAATACTTCTGGTTGCGCTCCACCACATCGTCAAGCAGCTCATTCAACTTCGTTTCGCTGATACCGGAAGTTTTGCGGATTGCCTTCTCAATCTCTTTCAGATCGATACCATGCGCCCGTAGCGCCCGAATATCCTGCACCGTTACCTCGTTCAGCTCATCTGCAGCTTTAAGTCGGGAGCAGATTTCTTCCAGCAGCGTTATTTCAAGCGCCCGGAACAGTTCTGTTAGTTCTTCCGGCAGCGCGTCAAGGATTTCTGGCCGAAACGGATATTTCATTTGCTTTCCTCCGTTTCACGATTTCATCATAGTGCGGTTTTACGCGAATTACATTCCAATCGCATTCCTCCGGCACTTTTCCGTAGAATATCACCCATTCAGGAGAGAGCCGCTTCATCATTTCCTCGTAGCCGCGCAGAAACAGCTGCTTGCTTTCCTTGTTTTGCTGTGTGCCTACCGAACTAACCGCAACTATTCCGCCGACAGGCTCGCCGTCAAAGCACCAATCATAACTATTCTCGTTGCTCCATGAAATCGTTGGATAAACCGTCATGCCGTGGAGCTGCCAGTATGCCGCCAGCCAGTGCTTGCGGTAATGGTTGTATATCTGCATCGCCAGCGGCATATCCGTGTAAGTAGAAAAGTCCGGCGCACACACCGCCGAAAACTGCGACAGTTTCGGAATGTACTTGTCAGGCGTATTCCAATATCGAATGAATTGATAATCGTCCACAAAGAAATGCAAAATCTTGCTTTTCGTGTCTTTTGCTGTGTAATGGTAATTCACGGGGATAAACTCGCCGTGCGGATACGCCTTGACCGGCTCGATTTGCGGTATACCGTACTTTCCGACGCCAGGGAACATGAACTTGTCCAAATTTTCAAAGTTTATCATGGAAAATTTTTAAAAAGCCCTTGTGAATAGCTTTCGTTTTATGTAAGCAACGCTTTCATATTCGCCCACACTAATTCTTTGGACATCAAAACCCCGTGAGCGTATTTCGTTAAGTTGCTTATTTAATTTGGTGACTTCCCTTGTAGGTGTGCTTCGGTCAACGCCGCTGAGATGCACAACGGCGGTATTCACATTTTCGAGGATGCCGTATTTGTCCTTTTTATCACCTTGCACTTGAACTGTTCCTTGACTGTTTTTCAGAACAGCGTGCGGCGTGCTTGTGTTTTCAACCCAGATAGTATTTTGCGAAAGTTTAGCGACATCGCTTTCTTTTGCAAAAAGCCGAGAGCCGACAGAAACTCCTTGCACCGTGCGAATATTATTCTTCGTAGCGGAAGTGCCGCCACCTGCTCCACCTCTACCGCCCATTACTCTACCTCCTCTTGTCCTTCGGTTGTCATGTCCTGCATCTTCGGCAAAGCCGCCTTTGCGGTCGCCTCGTCCTCGTTAAACCAGCGCATACGAGCTTCCCAATCATTCATAATACCGTCAGAAAGCATCCGTTCCTCTTTGTTAAACTCGGCGTCTTTGTCCTCAATGATGCTGTCATCAAAGTCAATGGAGATTTCAACTTCCTCATCAAGTCCTGCGTCCATATAGCGATTGCCCATGCGAAGCAAAATGCGACACAGCACCGTAATCGCTTGCTCGAGGATAATTTCATGCTTCCTAATCGTGCGGAACATGGTGCTATTCTCGCTAATGACCTGTGTGGCCGTGGCAATGCTTGTCTGATCGAATTTGTAATGATTCTCGCCAAAGCCGCATTTGCTCGACAATATGTTGAGCATATCTTGCATACCGGTGTTAAACTCTGCTGTGCGCAGCGTCATATCGACCTGTTGCAAAATGTTTCCATCAGATGCGCGATCTTCCGGGAGAACGTAGTAAACCGTTTCGCGCTTATCAAAGACCGGCCTACCGTTGATGTCCTTGGTTGCTTCCGGCTGTACCACGATGCGCTTTTTCCCCAGCACAAACTCATTCACATAACTATCGTATGTAATATCAACGCTTTTGAGCTGGTCGATGGCGGAAGCGAACACTGCAACGCCCATAGGGTTATCTTCATCAGAGTTCGCAATGTTCAGACGGTCAATGACAAACTGCGGCTTGGCGCTTCCTGTGTGGACAACAGGGGGAATTGCTTCAAATCCTCTCACGCTGGTTAATGGGACTTCCTCCGCATCGTACAGGTGGTTTTCAATGTCGTATTCGCCACCGTTCAGCCGATGCACCTGAATGTAGATGTATTCCGTATCATCAACTCGTTTTGTCCATGCAAAAGCGCACTCACGAATAATGCCATTGTCCCACGTCAACGGGTAGATGTTTGCAGCGGTTACATAGTTGATATGAATTCTTCCGGGGTTAGCGATCTCTGCTGTATCAGGGTCAACGCTCATATCCTCCATGATTGGAACATAAGCAACTGTACCAACAGCGGATTTCCGCTCCTGCAATTCATTGGATTTGACTTCCCAGTTATTATCGGCAAGAATCGCATCTACAAATTCCTGCTCCTTCTTGCCCTCAAGCGTGATATTCACGCGCTCGTTCATCAGCAGGTTCGCCCAGTCCTCGCAGACTTTCTTGCCCATGTTGACGGAATATCTGTGGCATTCCAGTTCTTCGATGCCATTCCACACCGTATAACTGTGGAAGTCTTTTACATCGCCGTCATACCATGATTTCCATACATCGATCAGGTCGTAGAATTTGCTATTGATCGTGTCAAAGCCCAATTCTTTAAGTGCTCTGCGAATGTTCACTGTTTCACCGTCCTCATGTGCCCTGCGCGCTCCAATTCCTTGTAGTACGGCTCAATGCTGTACTCAAATGCGTCAAGGCTGTCAATATCAGATGTTCCATCGTCAAGGCGCTCGTCCTCGAACTTGTCAGGATCATAAATTGCAGTTTGCAGTGCATCAATCAAGTGCGGACAGCTGCGCGAAACCTTAAAACGCCCCTGCTTCATCAGCAGCACCACGAGCCTGATTCTATCTGTAATTTGCAGTTTCATTGCGTTCTTGACCTGCGTGCCGAGGTGCATCTTCTGCGCGGTATGATCTAATCCACGAATTAGCACCGTTTCCGCACTGTCTGCCCGCGTCTGGCTGTATCCGTACTTTGCCGTAACCATTTGGCAGAACATAGCAAAGCGCCTATTCAGTTCGTCAGGGTCAATCTCTTCGTTCTTGATGTATTCCTCTTCCAGCGCGGCCACTCGATAATCTTTTGTAATCCCGGTCGCCTGAAACTTTGTCGCGGATTTCGTGCCGCCGAAGTCAACGCCAATGGAAATAACGGAGAACTTTGTATCGTTTTCTTCCGCCCATTTCAACGGATCGTCGATCAAATACTTTTCTGTGTCGTTAGCAAAGTCTTTGTAAACAATGCCCTCGGCAGCTACCCATAATCCGCGCACATACCGGTCATAGAAAATGCCGGCATACATGTTTTCATAGCGCGCAAGCGTTTTCTCGCTCAGACCTGGGTTGTCAGTCATCTCGAAGTGCAGATATAGCGTGTTCCGTTCGCGGTGTCGCTTAATCCACTCCTGATAGAACCAGTGATGCGGGCTGCCGGGGTTACATGAAAACCACAGCTTCGCGCCGTCCACAGAACATCGCGCAAGCGCCTGTTCCACGAACGAGCGTGGCATCAGCACCACTTCGTCCAGCAGCACACCCGCCAGCGTGCGGCCCTGAATCAGCGTATAGCTGGCCTCATCCTTGCCGCCGAACACCTCGAAGTAATTCGTCACGGCACCGCGCCGCACTTCCATAACCTTGTCGCCGCGCCGCCAGCGGATGATATAGCGCTCCTTTGCCAAACTCATCGCCGTAAACGGCACGATGATGTTCTTGGTGCAGCTATCCACCGTGCGTCCACACACGCCGAAACGCTGACCGCTGAAATTCTCCATCGCCCAGTGGACAAACGCCCACATCATAATGGAGGTCTTGCCGGAACGCACAGCGCCGTCACAGATCAGCGCGTCATACTTGGAATAGGGAAAAGCGAGGATTTTCTGCTGTTTTGCACTAATCATCGCTTTCAATCTCCTTTGCCATTTCTTTTAGGCTCTGGCTGAGCGCATCTTCCTTCACCGTGTCGGCAGGGTTGCCGCCGATCATCGCCCACTTGTCGATCAGCGTCCCCATCGCCGTTGTGATCTGGCTGAGATTCGCCGCCGCCAGCTTTTCCGGGTCGTTGAGCATTTCAAGCCCCTTACCGATGAACGAACACACAAGGTCTTTGTGGTCGTTCATGTACTCCATCACATCGGCGGTGTTCTCTTCCTTTTTTTGTTCGCACTTTTCCACAATGTCGGCATTCGCCCGCACAAGGTTCTTGACCGTCGTTGCGGACACACCGTTGATTTTCGCTGTGGCGCAATAGTTATTCGTCTGCACATAGTCCGCCAGTATTTTCTTTTTCTGTCGGTCTGTCAGACGCGCAGCCATTGTCACCACCTCGCACTTTTATTTGCTACCAGCCCCCGCCCCTTGGCTTTACATAGCAGACTTTACCCGCCCCGAAGGGCATACACTTACTGGCTCAAGCTCGCCCGGTGTTGTCGCCGATTTGGCCTGATTTAATCGCTCACCCCATGCCTTACCATTTGGCTACGCTTGTGTATGTCCCCGCTGGGCCACATCGTTGAGAGGTGCGCGGGGTCCTGTGCCGCATGAGAGGTGCGACCTCTCGGCCCTGATCGTGGGCTGCATCGTGCGTGCGGCATGTTGCGGGGGCGGTGTGAAAAGATGAAAAACACCGCGCCCCGCTATGGCGCAGGAGGTAAACGCCATAAATGAGAGAACCGCAAAGGCTTTTACACCTCTGCGGTTCAATTCTCCCATAATTGCAATACCCTGACTCACTTATAAGTGAGTTTTGCAAAATATTTTTATAAACTTTTTGGGTAGTCCGACCGCCCGAGCAGATAATCAATCGACACGCCGAAATAATCGGCAATGCTCATCAGTGCGTCCATTGATGGTTTCTGCGTCCCCATCTCGTAGCGTTTGATCGTGTTGCGGTTCAGCCCGCACAGCTCGGACAGCACGCAGCGCTTTAATTGCTGGCGTTCGCGTAACCTCCGCAGGCGGTCAGGAAATGTGCTCATATGCGCCTCCGCTCTGCTCGAAAAACTTCTTTTGCTCCTTCAATTTCTGCAACTATGTATTCGCTATCAAGATTTACATATTTCACAGTACCTTGTTTTCGATATGTTTTCGCTGCCAAAATAAGGCTCCTATCGTTTTGCTCTCCCACGCGAATCGCAATTTGCTTATATACAACTGCGTCACGGTTCAGGTGCTTAGCGTCCATCTTTGCCCCCTTTTTGTTTTAACTCACAGCGGGTAATAATGATCCACTTACTCACCACCCAGCTTTCTCTTCACCCACGCCCACAGGTTCCTCCACGGGTGGGATTCTGCGTAGTTGGCGCGAATACCCGCATCGATTACCTCCAACTGTAGATTGTTTACGTCTCCACGCAGCGTCTTAGAATAAGCTTCACACCGCACGATTTTATCATTCATTTCCACAAGTGCTCCATCTGCGGCTCCCAACTCCGCATTCGCCCGCCCGAGCGCTTCCTCGGTATCAGCAAGCTTATTCCGCAGCACATCCGCGTCCGCTTTCAGGTTCGCAATCTCATTTGCCTTGTTGATGGCCTCGTCGTTCATCCGGTCGATCTGCTTGGTCAGGGCGGCGTTCTCGGCCTTCAGGCTACTGATGGTCTGGTTCTTCTTCACCAAATCGCTTTTCAGTTCAACGATTTCTTTTTTTCGGGATTTAAGCTGTTCAGCCAACTCGTGATATTCATCTCTCTTCGATTTGAATTTTTCCTCAGTTTCCTCCACCATCTTCGCCATCTGGTCTTTGGTGTACTTTTTGATGTTGATGCTCATTCGGCCACCGCTTCCTGCGGAGCGTAGGCGTTGCAGGTTTCATTCATCATGGTAAATTCTCCTTTCTCTCAGCCCTCGCGGTGCTGACGTTCTGTGCGCTTTTCGGCGCGCTTGCGATCCGCCGTGCGCTGCGCGCGGCCGTGGATCAGGCGGCGGACCAGCGCCAGCAGTCCGCTCTGCTTTGGGCTGTGCTGCGGCGTGACCCACGCCTTTCTCGCCACGCTCCCGCAGATGCTCTTCGTCACGCGGTAGCTTCGGTGGCTCCTCTTCTGGTGGTTTCTTGCGCTGCTCATGTTGCTTCTCCTTTCATTTCGTCATTCATCCTCTTCGCAATGCTCGATCATGTCTTTGATGATCGCGGCATTGGTCCGGATAATGTCCATTGTGATGTCCGCCTGGATGTTGTGCGCGATCACGGCCTTGTCCGTTGCATCCGCGTTGTAATATCCGGTGTAGACCTCGCCGTCCGGCATGGTCGCCGCGAAGCAGAGACTCACCGGCTTCAAAGGCACGATGGCCTGCAAGGACTTTTCGAGCCATTCCGCATACGGCACCTCGTTGATGTCAAACATCTTCCATCGCCTCCACATAGCACCAGCTCTGCGGCGCGCGGTCGATCTGCAAGCTCTCGTTTCCGCAGGCGCCGTCGTTTTCTCGGCGCATAGCACAGCTCTCGCAGTACCAGCTGTTCGTGCATGCGCGCCGAAGCTCGCCCAGCTCGCGCGGCGTGTCGTAGATCTTCAGGTCGGCAATGTGCCAGCCGTAAAGTATCTTGTCTTTAGCATACTTTTCCGTGTCAAATCCATCCATACAGGCAGCCATGCAAAAAATCGGGTTGGTATTCCGCGGTGAGCCTATCCAAAACCCATCGCAGGTAAACTCGCCGATGACCTTGCCCCACGACCCGCGCAGCCTGCGTGCGTCTCTGCCTTGCGTGCAATAGATATAGCACTTGAACGGATTTTTCAGCTTTTTTGGGCGTGTCTTTCGAACCTCGATTGTTTTCTCACCGCTGGCGATTTTCTCACACCACTCTGGACGGATGCTCAGCATAACAGCTTTACTCATGTTCTCGCCTCCAATGTTTCTTCTCCCTCCGGCGAGAGGGGAGTGATCCTTCCGCGCTCCACAAGCCCGCGGAACACGTCGTATCCCATGTAAAAGATGATGCCGGCGCTGCTCTGGTACTGGACGCAGAGCGTCACGTTTTTCATCACCCACGGCCGCTCAAAATACTCCTGGCAGAGCATCGACCGCCCAGGCTCCAGCGGCAGGAGGAAGAGCCTGCCGTCCTCGTCCGCCTTGGCAAGCTCCAGGAGGCGGTCGGTGTTTACCACGCGCAGCTCTGCGATGTCCGGACCGTTCTTTTCTTTGAGCGGATTTTCCATCAACCGGTCGATTGCACCGTCCGCCATGATCCGCATGAGGCGCCGGCGCTCCAGGCGCTCCTCCTCGTCCTTCCAGCGCGGTATGACGACCAGGCGTCCGTTCTCGTCGGCCTCGGCCAGTTCGCGCAGGCGGGTATAACTGCAAAGGCTTTCCAAATCAGCAAGGCGCATGAGCTTC
>ERZ827492.383-NODE-383-length-42893-cov-3.520332_pt1 | contig 42893 bp, 38 predicted proteins | sample MGYA00519704_ERZ827492 | MGnify/ENA primary metagenome ERZ827492 (study PRJEB31778, sample SAMEA3449325) | human gut metagenome | biome: human gut; feature: human-associated habitat; material: faeces | place: United Kingdom | collected 2010/2012 ... | reverse complement strand
CCTTCTTCGTCATCGCAGAATTCGCTCTGGTACGTGTCCGCAAATCTCAGATCGAGCTTGCCGTCGAAGAGAAGAAGCCCGGTGCACGCGCTGCCAAGAAAATCGCCGAGAACATAAACGCGTACCTTTCGGCCTGCCAGCTCGGTATCACGCTCGCATCGCTTGCCATAGGCTGGCTGGGAGAGCCTGCCGTGTCTGCCGTTCTCGAGATGCCGCTTCTTGCAGCCGGATTGCCCGAGAGCACCATCTATCCCATCTGCGTCGGCGTCGGCTTTTTCATCGTGACGACGTTGCATGTCGTGGTAGGTGAGCTCATTCCCAAGTCCTTCGCGATTTTCTCGACCGAGAAGTACGCGTTGGCGACTGCCGGTCCCCTCGCACTCTTCTACAAGATCACGTATCCGTTCATGTGGCTATTCAACGGCATCACCAACCTCGTCGTCCGCGCGACTGGGCATGATCCGGCAAAGGAGCACGAGGTTTACACCGATGAGGAAATCAAGCTGCTCATCGACGAGTCGACGGAAAGCGGACTCATTGACCCCGAGCAAAACGAGTACGTTGATAACATCTTCGATTTGGGAGATAAGGACGCCGAGGCCATCATGACTCCGCGCATGGACATGATTTGCCTCGATACCGAGGATACGCTCGAAGAGAACCTTGCCCTCATTCACGAGCATAAGTACACGCGGTATCCCGTGTGTAGTGGCTCGAAGGACAACGTCATCGGCTTCGTGCACGTAAAGGACCTTTTCGATCAGGAGCGGGATCTGCCCCTTGAGGACTGGAACATCCGCGAGCTTCCCGCCGTGCCCGAGACGTTACCCATCGCGCGTCTGCTCGACACGCTGAGGGAAAACCGCACGGGCATCTGCCAGGTAATCGACGAGCACGGCGGCACGGCTGGCATCGTGACCATGTCCGATGTGGTCGAGCAGATCGTGGGCCGTGTCGATGACGAGTACTATCACGATGACGAAGAAGAGGAAGTCGTCGAGCTTTCCGACGGCAACTTCGAGATTGACGGCGCGCTTGCCATCGACGACCTCGAGGAGATCATCGGGTTCAGGCCCGAGCAGGCCGACGAAGTCGAGACCGTGGGCGGTCTGTTCATGGCGCTTACCGATGGCATTCCCGACGAAGGTGATGTCGCGGAGATGGACCATTACGACAAGCACGTGGTCTTCACCGTGCTCAGTATGGATCGCCATCGCATCGACAAGATCAAGTGCGTCGTCACCGTAACCGAGTCCGAGGATGAAGAGGACTAGGCGGGAACGAGTCGAAAAAGTTCTTGCATTTTCATATGTCCGCGCGTAATATAGTCAAACGCGCTTGAAGCGCACTGCTCGACATATTGCGGGGTGGAGCAGTCTGGTAGCTCGCCGGGCTCATAACCCGGAGGTCGTTGGTTCAAATCCAGCCCCCGCGACCAAACTCTCAGCCTCCTCTGGAGGCTTTTTCATTGCATTTCTCCAGGTCACGCGCTTGCTCTGTAAGCCTGGTGTTGCGAGGACATGTCCCTCTCACATTCGGAACGCTAGGACATTATGGCAAGGGCTTCTCGCGTACGAATCTGTATCAGTTCAAGCAGCTCTATGAGATGTTTCCGGAGATTGTCCAGACGGCGTCTGGACAATTCGCCAGTCTTCTGACGTGGTCGCATTACGCACCCATGTTAAGGGTTTTCGACAAGGACGCGAGAGATTGGTATGCGAACGAGGCCGCGAGTCAGAATTGGAGTGTGCAGACCCTTGCGCGAAATATCGATACTCAGTATTACTACCGGCTGTTGATGTCGTAGGATAAAGCTCCTGTGGTTCGCGAGATGGAGGAAAAGACTTCCGAATATCAGATGAACCGCCTTGAGTTTGTAAAGAATCCAGTCATTGCGGAGTTTCTAAGGTTGCCGCAGGACACTGGTGAGGAGGTCGTGCTATGACGCTAGATGAATTCATGGCCCAAACCCCCGAATACCACGGGCGAGAAGACGAGCTCGAGCTTTGGGCGCAGCGCTCCTTCAAGCAGCAGATGCAGGACGTATACGGTGAGGCGTACCGACTCGTCAAGTACTCCCAGGAAAGCAGCGACAAGCTCTCGGCGCAGTGGGGCGTGCTTGATGAGTTTTACGCCATGACGTACCTCTCGCCTCGCACCACAAAGGGGGAGAAAGATACCCTCAGGTTGGCCGAATGGGAGCTGTACGATTACGTTTTCGGGAATAATACGTTCGGGAACAACAGCACGAGTGTGATGCGCTGGTTCAACCAGTGGATGTTCGACGTGAATTACGCCGTCCTTGCCGAGGGCTAGGAGTATCCCTTTGTCGAAGGGCATTCGCGATTGTGAACTCGCTGCGTTCACAGATTAGAAAGCGGCCAAGATTCGGGCTTGCGGTTTCAAAGCATCCGGGGCGAGAGCCCGCAGCAGCTTTATTCAAGTAAGATAATCTTTTCCGCACGCATCGATATTTGCATGACTAAAGATGCAACGTGCGCTGCTGTAAAATGTATCCTTAGTAAAACAGGAGGCATTATGCAGCATCTCATCGGAAAGAACGATCCTGACATCTTTTCGGCCGCAAAGGAGAACCAATACTTCGATCGCAAGAGTGCGCGCAAGGATACGAAGGAAATTTCTAGGCACATCTGTGCTTTTGCGAACGCCTCGGGCGGAAAGCTGGTTATCGGTATCGAGGATGATGGCGGGATTACCGGATTCAAACGCGATGGTGCACATGACATCGAGGACTTCAAACAAGCTCCACTTGTTTGCTGCAAGCCAGTGCCGTTGGTGCGGTCTTTCGAGATTCCTGTGGTGAATTCCTGCGGAGAGGATGACCTCATCCTCATCCTTGACGTCGACGCATCAACGGATCATGTTATCGCCAGGCGCAATGATGGTGCCGTCTTTCTTCGCCAAGGCGATAGGAGCGTCGAGCTTAATCATGACCAGATAACTGCGCTCGAATACGACAAGAACCAACGACGCTTCGAGGACGAGGTCGCGGACCGCTCCAGTATTGACGACATCGACCCAGAGGTCATGGCGCATTACAAGGAGGAGCTCGGCACCGATGTCTCCGACGAGCAGGTTCTCCGCAGTCGCAGCATGCTTGTGGACGGCCATCTCACCAATGCCGGCGTGCTTCTCTTCGCCAGGCACCCAACGCAGTTCATTCCCTGTGCCCGTGTACGCGTGGTACGCCTCGACGGTAGCAGGATGGAGACGGGGCGCAGGCTCAACATAGTGAAGGACAGGACCTTCGACGGACCCCTTCCCAAGGTCATCGAGGGGGTTAAGGAAATGGTTTCGAGCCAGCTGCGCGAATTTCAGTATTTGTCCGACGATGGCAGATTCAAGATTATCCCTGAGTACCCCGAGTTCTCCTGGTTTGAGGGTTTGGTCAACGCTGTGACTCATCGGAACTATGCCTATAGCGGTGACCATATCCGCGTGATGATGTACGACGACCGTATGGAGATACTGAGTCCGGGCAAGCTGCCTAATGTAGTGACGCTGGAGAATATGCGCAATACTAGATGGGCGCGAAACCCGATCATAGCGAGAACGCTTACGGAGTTTGGGTGGGTGCGTGAGCTCAACGAGGGCGTGCAGCGCATCTATGACGAGATGGCGAGCTTCTTTTTAAACGATCCCATCTTTGAGGAACCGAATGATGCCTCAGTGCAGTTGACACTCGAGAACAGTATCACCTCACGAGTGTTGCGCCGGCAGGATGCGCTTACGAATAGTATTGGGCAGGCTGCCTTCGAGGGGTTGAACGAATATGAGCTTGCTGCGATGCAGTATGTATATGCTAAGGGTAGAGTGACAGTTGGCGAATTGTCGGAGTATCTCGGCCGTAGCGTGAAGATCTCTAGACCAACTCTCAGGGGACTTGTGGACAAGGGCCTTTTGGATTGGCACGGCTCGAATTCTAGGGACCCCTCGCAATACTACGACCTGCACAGATGAGAGCAGGTTCGAGTAAGTCCTAGTAGGTTCGAGTAAGGCGAATACCGCGAGAGCTTCTGAAGGCGTGGGCACGTTCCGAACCCGTACCTTTGGGTTCGAGTAGGTTCGAGTAGGGTTCGAGCTTGCGGCAAGGGGTTTTCCAAGACCAATCTCTACCAGCTCAGACTGTTCTATGAAATGCCCTCCAGATTTTCCATGTACCGAGTGGAAAATCTTTCCAGTTGCTTTCATGGGCGCACTATCGTTCGCTCATAAAGGTGACAAATCCCATGGTAAGGGCAGATTGACATCCAAACCATCATGATAGCGTGCTGCAACGACGGCACGCGCCCCGTCATCTTCAAGATCGAGCGCATCGACGTGCCCCAGACAGAGCAGGAGAAGCGATGGCTCGAGGAGCAGGACTTCTCCAACGGTAAGGACGACGCCTACACGGGTTAGCCGGCCCACTGTCTGAAACGCGAGCTATTGATGCCGTTCGAGACGCCATGGGATAAAACGAAGGCGGGCTGGCGAGGGGATTCCTCGACAGCCCGCCTGCTTGAGTTTGGGCACCGGTGATTACCGGCTTGCGTCCTATTAGTCGCGGAGCTCCTCGGCCTTCTTCTCCTGCTCCTTGGCCTCGTCGACGGAGATGGTCTCGTCAGCGTCGCTCTCGAAGCTCTCGAACTCCACGCTCTTGCCCTTTTCTTCTGCCATGATAATCACCCTTCCAAATCATCGTGCATACATTTGATGCCAGTTGCACTGGGTGCCTTGACCGTCTGTAAGCCGGATTGTCATCCCCTCCAATGACTGCCGCGGCGCTCCTGTACTTGCACCGATAATATAATACCACTTACGGAATATTTTTGAGAAAAAGTATTGAAATTATTTAACTTTTCGTATCTCAGCGCGCTTCGGTTTACGACACAGGGATGCGAATGACGGTTCTAAGCTTTTGGGGTGCGCAGCGGCGGGGGTCAGAGAGGTAGATCTCATGGTGCAGGCGCGTGTCCGTCAAGTCGATGGCGTGGCCCTGTTCCTCGGCAAAGCGGTGCATGGCCTCGATGGTCGCGGGCTCGTCGTCATAGGGGCCGATGTGCATGCACTGGACGCAAAGTCCCTCGTCGACCGTCAGGAATTCGGCAGGCGAGTAGTCCTCGCCCTTCTTCTCCATCGCGATGTTTTTTGCTTGCTCGAAGACGTCCGGGGTCACAAATTCGGGAAGGCGGATGCAGCTCGTCCATTCAAACTCGTCCTTGCGCGACAGATCGAATGTCCCGTCGGTACCTGCCTGTTTCCAGAAGCCCTCGAGTGGCGGCACGACGTAGGGAAAGTAGCCGTCGATGTTCCATCCCGATTTGGGGGACATCTTGATGGTGAAGGAAATGCCGTAGAGGAGCTGCATGGCATGCTGATATGCGCCGCCCTCGACGTTGGGATTGCCCGTGCCAGAAACGGCGACGTAGTTGATGGGTGGCACCTCGATGAGCGAAGGTGTTTTCTTGGGCTGGTAGAGGTCCTTGTATTCCTTCTTGTAATCGAATGCCATGCGAACGCCTCTCTCAGATGACCGGGCAGGATGTGTGTCATGTTATCATGATAACGTAAGCTCGCATCGTTGCTTGGATAGAGACGCCGAGCGACTGCCGTGCACGTTTTTTACGATTATGTGAAGCGCATGGCGGCCTGCTGCACGTTTTTTTCGACTATGTGAGACTGGCTCCTCGTCTCGTCTCACACAATCGAAAAAAACCTGCACGCACAAGGCGAAGACGCGGGCGTTCCTCCGATCACACGAAAGCAGAAGCTTCGGCGGCGCGATTTCCGCCAGCTTCCGATGTCTGCAGGCGTTTGCGTCCGGCGACGAGCGAGACGCATAGCAGCGCCAGGGCGAAGAGCAGCAGCACGCCGACGTGACCGAGGACGAGCCCCAAGGTGGCGGAGTCCATGATGGCGGGGGCATGTGCGGCAGCCGAGCACGCCGACGAGTACCAGTATCCCGGCAACAGGTGTGCCAGCGTCACGATTTCGGGTGTCATGAGGTCAAGGGAGATCCACGCGCCTCCGAAGAACGAGATCACCATGCCGACGATGTTGCCCGTCGCGTTGCAGACGATGCCGTTTGCCCCGACCTGTCCAAGCAGGAAGCCAAGCGCAAGGGGCACCATGCAATAGGCGAGCATGCTCAGGGCACACAGCGCGAGGCCGCCGGGTTCAATCTGGGCAGCCGCGTCGGGAAACGCGACGAGGCCCAGGCAGAACGTCCATGCCCATGCAAGTAAGGTGACGGCCATGCAGGCCGCGCCCAATTGCAGGTTGTAGGAGGCGAAGCTCAGCGGTGACGAGAGGTTGCGACGGCGCACGTCGACGCGACCGAGCGTGGTCACGAGAAGTCCCACGCACACGGTGATGCCAGCAAAGAGCGTGTAGGTACTCCACTGCAGGTAGAAGACGAAGCGATCGGATTTCGAAATGGCGGTCGATTGCTCGATTACCGCAACCTGGGCCTGTTCGGACGAGTAGTCCGCAGCACGATCGATGACGTCTGCCATGGGCATTTCGGGGCTGGTCATGGCAAGTGAGCGCACCATGCCCAGAAATCCATTGACGCTTTGGTCAACGAGCTCGCCTTCCATGGAATAGTAGCTGAACACCGTTTCCATGGCGGGGATGTCTTCACCGGCATGCGATGCCTCGGCGAAGTTTGCCTCGTAGCCTTCGGGAATGATGAGCAGGTAGTCGGTGGTGCCCTTGGCTACGGCATCCTGGATGGCTAGTGGCGTGTCTTCAACGACGACCTGCGTTCCGTGTTGTGCGAGCTGGCTTGTGATGGCATCGGACAACTCGCTGCCATCGCGGTCGATGACGGAGAAGTTGCAGCTATATCGTTCTAGGCCGTTCTCGTTCATGTCGAAGTCGAATGACGCTGCCATGAAGATGCCCATGAAGCTGAGTCCGATGATGTAGATGATGGGAAAGACGATGTTGCCGCGTATGATGCGCATGGCGCACTTAAAGACTTGCATAGCGCTGCCTCCTCAGGGATTGCGCCGACAGCGCGAACAGGACGAGTGCCATGACGAGCAGGATGGTCAGGTGGCCTGCCATGGGTGCGAGCGAGTCGTAGTACATGATGCTGTAGAACGCCTGGGATATCTGGACGGCGGGGTTGACGTAGTCGAGTACGGGGAAGTTGGCCGAAATCATGTCGGCGAGCTCCATCGTGGGCTCGCCATAGAGGCCGGCGAAAAGCGACGCGAAGCAGACGATGCCGGTGAGGATGCCGCTCTTGCCGCTTTCGGGAACCTTGGGGATGGCGGAGATGGCGCACCCCAACGCCGTGGCCGTGAGCGCCGCAATCGCCGTCGTGAGCAGGCAGACGCCATCGCGGTTGCCAAAGTCGACTCCGGCGACGTATCGCATGTAGAGATACGTGACGCACAGGCAGGCAAAGGTGATGGTCCAGCTCGCGGCCACGGTTGCAGCCACGGTGCGCCCGTGACTCGTCGCGCCGAGTGCCCTGCGCGCGCCAAGGGACGAAGTATTGGGCTTGAGGCGCTGAAACGCGATCATCCCAAGGGTGCCGCCGAAGAGCGCGGCCATGCCGAGCAATGCGAAGTAGAAACGCACGGATTCTTTCGGCTGGTTTGCCGTGACCGTCGTCCGGACTGTCGCCTCGATGGGCTCGGTCATGGAAGCGAGGGTTTCCGCCATGTCTGGCTGGGCAAGCAGACTGGGATTACCGCTCATCAGGTCGCGAATCATTGCGGCATTGGCGACGTAGTTATCCATCGCCATGATGAGGACGGAGGTTTTCAGCTGCTCCATGCCGGTCAAGTCGCTGACGCTCGTCACGTGGACATCTGGGGTGCCCTCCGAGAGCTGCACGTAGCCGACGTAAGGGCTTTCTCCCGTCATGTTCTCCTCGACAAGGGCCAGGGCCTCCTCGGCGTTCGGGGCATAGGTGATGGCGAAGAGGGGCTCCCCGTCCTCGTCATCGCTCAGGGCATCGAGAAAGGCCTGGAACGATTGGCCGTCGACGTCATCGGCGGGGTTGACCACGACGAGGGGTATGGGGTCGATTTCGGCTTGGTCGTCGAGAGGTCCGAACATCATCATGAAGACGGTCGACAAGATGAGGGGGAAGGCCAGCGCCCAGACGAGCACGCCGGGCATGCGCACCAGCTCGAGAATCGTGTATTTGAACGTGTTCCACATAGGGCATCACCTGCGCTAGTCGCGAAGCTCGCGGCCGGTGATTTCCAGGAACACGTCGTTGAGCGTCGGCGGCTCGGCCCAGATGCGCCCGGCACGTACATGGGCCTTCGCAAGCTCGTCAAGCACGTCCGCGACGTTATGTTCGCCGTTCTCGCAGGTGATGGAGAGCTGGCCGGCATCGTATTGAGCACCCAACACATGGGGGAGGGATTGGATGCGCACGAGCGCACCCTCGGGCACCTCGGCCTCGATGACGATCTTCTCGCCCGCGGCGACGATTTGCTTGAGCTCCTCGTTGGTGCCGCACGCGAGCGTACGACCCTTGTCCATGATCATGATGCGCGTGCAGATTTCCTCGACTTCCTCCATGTAGTGACTCGTGTAGACGATGGTCGAGCCATTTGCGTTCATCTGCTTGATGCCATCGAGAATCGACGCACGGCTCTGCGGGTCGACCGCGACCGTGGGCTCGTCGAAGAAGACGAGCTCGGGCTTGTGGGCGATGCCGCAGGCGATGTTCAGGCGCCTGAGCAGACCGCCGGAGAGCTTCTTGGGGCGCGTGCGCTCGTAGTCCTCGAGACCGACGAATTCGATGGCCTCGCGCACGAGCTTCTTGCGCGTCGCGCTGTCACTCACGTATAGCCCACAGAAGTAGTCGATGTTCTCGCGCACGCTGAGTTCCTCGAATACGGCGACGTTTTGCGGAACAATGCCGATTTTTCGCTTCAGGTCGTAGCTCGACTGCGTCATGGGTTGTCCGAACAGGCAAATCTCCCCGCGATCGTAGGTAAGCAGCTGGAGTATGCAGTTGATGGCGGTGGTCTTGCCGCTGCCGTTTGGTCCGAGCAATCCGAATATCTCACCACGTTCGATTTTCATGGTGAAGTGGTCAAGGGCGATCATGCTGCCATAGCGCTTGACCAGATCGACTACCGAAACGATGTCTTGCATGTCCTTCTCCCGACATGTCCGAGGGGTCCGAATGCCTTCATTTAATCTTCTGAGATGCGCGGAGTAAACATGACATTTGTCATAGGTTTGCAAATGTCCCGCTCAGGGGCATGTACGGGAGCTGTGTGGGGTGGCATGACGAGGGGAGCGGTATAATTGCCCTCATGGAAGAATACGTCGACGAAATCATCCTAATGGCCGCCTGCGTGGCCACATCGCTTCTCGTTGCCGATGCGAATCTTGTCATTGTTGGGCTCCTGCTTTCCGTTGCGCTCGTGAGTATACGCAGCATTGCCACGACTCCCTATCGCAATGTGGCTCAGGTCACTTTCCTCGTCTGCGCACTTGTCCTTTCTCCCGTGTTTTTCTTTCTGCCAGTCTGCGCTTATGTCATGCTGCATGAGCGCAGGTGGCTTTTGCGCGTCGTTTGGGTCGTGCCGCTCGTGGTCGCGTTCTGCCTTGGCTTGGTGTCGCCTGTCGGATGTACGGCAAGCCTGCTTGTCTGCGTTGCCGCCGTGTTACTCGGCGTAAAGGATGCGCGCGTGCGTGCGGGATACGCGGGCATGCAGTTCGCCTTCGACGATTTGCGCGAGCGTAACCTCAAGTTGCTTGCCGATCATGATGCACGGCTGACGGGCAAGGAGGCCGCCGATGCCGAAGCAGCTGCGCGGGATGCGCGATTGGAGGCAACGGGGCCGTTCGGCAATCTCACGGAGCGCGAATATGCGGTGGCCAAGCTCGTTGCCGAGGGTATGGACAATCGCGATATCGCGGCGAGTCTCTTTTTGTCCGAGGGCACGGTGCGCAACCACATCAGTTCGATTCTCGGCAAGCTCGAGCTGAGCAACCGCACGCAAATCGCCATCATGTACTACAAGGGCTAATGGGACAAAGGGCAGGTCATTTGTCCCGTTTCGATTTTGACAGGAGCGGCAATGGGGCTTCTCGAGGCGATTGAGAAGAAAATCGACGAAAAACGGGCGAAGTGGGATGCCCAGGGGCCATCGGACTTCGACGCGTGGGATGGTGCCGAGCTTGAGTACATGGAGGACGTGCGCAACGAACTCATGCGCGGCGTCGAGCCAGAGGCCGTGTACGAGAGGCTCAAGGCCGAACTACCCGAGCTCGAGGACCGGGTTGCGGGGGAAGAAGCGTGCTACACCTTCGATTGGTACGACGACCACCATTACGAGAAGGTCTTCTCCGGTCGTCTTAAGGCCTGCCGTACCCTCTTGGAGCTTTACGAGAAGGGCTACTAGCCTTCGTCATCTTGGTCGGCATCGGTCGTGACGGGCGCGCGTCCGTTTCGCTGCGCGCGAAACTCCTCGACGAAGCCCGCCGAGAAGATGCCTGCCGGTATGGCGACGATGGCGATCGAGAGAACCATGACGACAAAGCCGATGACCCTCCCCAGGGCGGTAATGGGAACGAGGTCTCCGTAGCCGGTGGTCGTGATCGTCGTCATGGCCCAGTATATGCCGGTCAAGATGCTGTCGAAGGCTTCGGGCTGAGCGACGTGCTCCGCCTCGTACATGAGCACGCTGGCTGCGATTGTGAGTAGTCCCAGGACCATAATGGATGCGACGATTTCCTGGCGACGGTTCCTGATGACGACGCCAATGGTGTGTAGGCCACGCATGTAGCGCGAGATTTTGATTAGGCGAATCAAACGGATGATGCTGATGGCGTCGCGCACTGCGGGCGTCATCGGAGCGAAGAGCATGATGCATGAGGGAAGAAACGAGAGCAGGTCGACCAGGCCCATCGGCGAGACCACGTAGCGTGCGCGTGCTTTGGACGGCGTCATCCTGGAGTACACCTTGTCGGCTATCCAGATTCGGGCCACGTATTCGCAGGCGAAGATGAGGGTCGAAACCATGCTGAACGCGAAGATGATGTCCTCGGCCGCTTCGGGAATCTGGTCATCGGGGACGCATACCAGGATGGCGTTTGCGACGATGCAGGCGTAGATGACGCCACAGGCCACCTTACCGCCCGTCGAGGCTTTGGCTGGGTACTCGAGTGCGAGGAAGAGCCATTGCTTGAGGCGGTGTTCCTCTTGCCTGCTAGACGTGTCGCTCATATGTCGTCCTTTCGAGGTGTGACATCCTCTCCCTGCTCATCGGGCGCTGGGCCCTTGATGTGCTTGAGCGCAAACGAGGCAAGCAGTGGCATGAGGAAGACGGTAAGGCCTCCTGCGGCGACGAGAAGCGAGGCAATATCCGCGGACATTGCACCCGCATTGGTCGCGATGTTCGTGATGGCGACGATGAGAGGAAGGGCCGTCGTGCAGTAGAACGCAACCGTCGCACGACTATGGCCGTCCATGTCGCGCGTTTCGGGTGAAATGCGCAAGGCGACGTATATGGGTAGCGCGCGCACGGCCAGCAGCGCGACGATGAACAGCACGAGCAGGAGGGGGTACTCGGCCACGGCCATGGGATTAATGGCCATGCCGCTCACGACGAAGAACAGGGGAATGAAGAATCCGTAGCCGATGCCATTGAGCTTATGCTCGAGTCCTCGGTCGCCACCGGGAAGCAGGAAGCGCAGCACGAAACCCGCGGCGAAGGCACCGAGCACGATGTCAAGATCGAACAGGGCCGACACCATGAGGAGGCCGACGAGCAGCACCAAGACGGAACGAACGGTGATCTGGGCGTTCGTATCCCGGTTTCTCTCGAAGAATCCGGGGAGGCGCATGCCGTTTTCCCAGATGCGTTTGGGAATCAACGCGGCAGCGACAGCGATCAACGCAAATGCGACAAGAATCGCCAAGGTCACCCAGGTCTTACGTGTTGACAGGATGAGGGCGATGACGATGATCGGGCCAATCTCGCCCCAGGTTCCGTATGCGAAGATGGATTTGCCAATGCGTGTACCCACGAGGCCACGCTCGTGTAGGATGGGCACGAGCGTGCCAAACGCCGTGGTGGTAAGGGCAATGGCGGCAGCAAGCCATCCGATTTGGTTTGAGTGGAAATCGGGAGTGGCGATGCAGATCACCATCGCGATAGCCAAAGTGACAAGCCAGGTAAACAATCCATGACGACCTTGCTTGCCCGTTAGCTCCTGCGGGTTTATCTCATAGCCCGCGAGGAGGAACAGGAAGCCGAGACCGAGGTCGGAGACAAGCGTGATCGCTGCATCAGGCTGTGCAATGGCAAACACGTGGGGGCCGATTATCATGCCCGCGATGAGAAGAAGGACGGTTTCGGGGACCATCCGATTGGGGACGAGAGCCGAGAGAATCGGGGCGAGGAGCGAGACCACGACTATGTAGAACAACGATACAAGGTCTGCTTCCAAGGTGAGCGCCCCCTATGGCTCGACGGTACGGTCGAGGGTGATTATAGCAGCGCCACATATGGCACAATGAGACAGTTGCTCAGAGACGTTGTCTCATTTTAGGAGGGTCATGTTCCGACGCAGAAAACGCAAAGCCGAGTTGCTCGGCAAGATAAGGCGCTATATCGCCGATGTGTATGTCGACGACCAATCCCCTACAGCGCAACTTGCGAGCATGCCGCAGGCAGCGATGGCCAGCGCCACGGCTGAGACGACTGACGACACCTTCACGGGTTCCCTCGAAATCACTGGTGCATTCGATGCCGTCACACCTGGCGATCTTGGCAATGCAATGCCCCCAGGATTAGCCGAGCGCCTCTCCCGCCTTGACGAGTCGTTTGCTCAAACGGTGCTGCGCCTCATAGACGAACGGGGCCTGCGTGATGCCACGGTATACAAACGTGCGAACATGAGCCGTCAGCTTTTCGCGAAAATCCGCAGAGATGACAATTATCGCCCCACCAAGAAGACGGCTTGCGCGCTGGCTTTCGCGTTGCGACTTCCCTACGAAGACGCTCTTGCCCTGCTCTCCCGCGCCGGCTTCACGCTGTCCCACAGCTCCAAATTCGACGTCATCGTCGAATACTGCCTCTTGAACAACATCTACGACATCAACCAGGTGAACATGGTGCTTTACGAGTTCGACCAGCAGCTTCTGGGATAAGCCCATTCGCCCCGTGCGATGTCCCCTCGTGGTTTACCTATGCGCTCGTTCCGCGGCGTAGAGTCTTTTTCGTCAGATACCGACGAAGGAGGCAGCCATGAAGATGAAAGACTATACCGAGCTCGTGTTCATCCTCGACCGTAGCGGCTCGATGGGCGGACTGGAGAGAGATACCATTGGCGGATTCAATTCCGTGCTACGCAAGAACAAGGAGCAGGAGGGCGATGCCATTGTCTCGACGGTCCTTTTTGACGATCGCATCGAAGTGATTTGTGACCGCAAGCGCATCGAGGACGTCGCGCCCATCACGGACAAGGAGTACTACGTGCGCGGGTGCACGGCCCTGCTCGACGCGGTGGGTGGTGCCATTCAGCACGTGAGCAAGGTGCAGAAAACGCTGCCCAAGCACCATCGAGCAAAGAACGTCCTCTTCGTCATCACGACCGATGGCTACGAAAACGCAAGCCGTGAGTTCACGTATCCGCAAGTAAAGAAGCTCATCGAGAAGAGGCGCAAGAAGGGCTGGGAATTCGTCTTCATGGGCGCGAACATCGATGCCGCCGCCGAAGCAGCCCGCATCGGAATTTCCGCGGACCGCGCGGCCACGTATCATGCCGACGAAATAGGCACCCAGGCCGTCTATGCATCGATGGCGACTGCCTGCTGTCAGCTCCGCTCGGATGCGGGCATCACGGGTTCGTGGAAGCTCGAAATCGAGGAGGACGTGGCCAGCAGGGCATAGGGGCGAACGAGACAGATGCCCTGTCCGATGTGTCTCTTCCGTGTGGCAGAAATCGTCACTTTTGGCGCACGAGATGACGAGTTGGACCTCTTCTGGCACATTATCAGGCAAGTTTGACGACCTGTGGTACATCCGATGTGCCACAGGTCCAGAAACGCGTCACGGCCGACGAACCGAGACGCATGCCGTGTTCTCCTGAGACAGATGTACCTGTCCAATGTGTCTCATTTTATGATTTGAGATCGCGTACGAAGAAGATGGAGCAGATGAGCACGCCTACGGCAAAGAGGGCAGACAGCCCGAGCGCCAGGTTGTAGCCGAGGGCGCCACCTACCACCGAGATGAGCAACATCATGAGCGCCGTGCCAAACGAGGCGCACGCCTGGCGCACCGTTGTGAAGAAAGCCGAGCCATCGATCATGTTCTCGACGGGCAGCTTGTGCATGCCCCAGGAGTTGAGGGGCCCGATAATTGAGCTCACGCCAATGCCGCGCACGACCTGCAACGCCGTGATGAGCCAAAACGGCGTATCGGCGGTGATGAAGGCCATGGCGCCGCTGCCGGCAACGAGCAGAAAGGCGGAGACCACGATGACGGGACGCGGGCCGATCTTGTCGCTCAGTATGCCGGCTAGCGGGTTGAAGACTGCCGCGAGTATGGTGGTGGGAAGGAAGACGAGGCCCGCATCGACGGGCGTCATCTGCGCCACGTTCACGATGAAAAGCGGCAAGATGAGCGTGATGCCCATGAACGATGCGTTGAGAAGATTCTGCGCGATGAAACTCACCACATAGGTGTGCGATTTGAAGATGGACATGTGAATGAGCGGGTGTTTGATGCGACGCTGGCGCAGGACGAACCACGACACGCAGGCGATGCCCACTACGAGACCCATCCAGATGGCGGGATCCGTTATCGGGCGATACGCGGCGGTGGAAAAGGAAAGGAGCACGCAACCAAAGCCAACGGTCGAGAGGAGCGCGGAGAGGTAATCAAGGTGCGCATCGTGCATCTGGTGCTCGCGCTTGCGCACGAAGGCGAGTGTCGCGAGTGCCAACACGACGATGATGCCCGAGAGGATCCAGAAAAAGCTGCGCCATCCCCACGAGTCCACGAGTAGGCCGCCGAAGAGCGGGCCGATATTGGGTGCGAAGCCAAGCGCGATGCCGGCAATGCCCATGGCCGTCGCGTTTTGGCCGGGCGGAAAGCGCGTCATCGCGATGGTCTGCATGACGGGCAGCATGATGCCCGCACTGATCGCCTGAAGCACGCGCGCGAAGAGCAATATGCCGAAGTTCGGCGAGAGGGCGGCGATGACGGCGCCGACAAGCATGAACGCCAGGGCCACGAAGATGAGCGTGCGCACCGAGTAACGTCGGGCAAGGTGGGTCACGAGCGGTACGGTGACACCGATGACGAGCATGTAGATGGTGGTGAGCCACTGGCTGACGCTCTCCGGCGTGCCGAAGCTCTCCTGCACGCCGGAGAGCATGGAGTTCATCGAAGTCTGCGTGAGCGCGCCAAGCGCCGCCGTCAGAGTGACGATGGCGAACATCGCATATGTGCGACGATTGTCCATGTACCTACTTTGCGATTGCGCCGCGTTCGCAGCGATTGCCCCAAGAGTCTATAAGCTCATTATCACGATACACGCAAATGATTTCACAATGATTGGCGCAATGTCCACATTCTACTTCGCGGGTGACGAACTCGAAGTCGAGCGCGGCCTCGAAGTCGAAGGCTCCGCTGGTGAAGGGTCCTTCGTCCGTTGCGGCGACGGGACCAGCATCGGCGGCGAGCAGGGCGACGCCATAGGCTCCCATGAGATGCCCGTCCGGGTCGACGATCACGGGCATGTCCAGAAGCTCCTCGAAGGCGCGGACGACACCGACGTTCTTGCTCACGCCGCCCTGAAAGACGGCGGGCCCCTCGATCTTCTTGCCCTTGCCGACGTTGTTGAGATAGTTCGAGGCGACCGCATGGCAGAGACCGGCGATGATGTCCTCGCGTGAGTAGCCCACCTGAATCTTGTGGACGAGGTCGCTTTCGGCAAACACCGTGCAGCGAGCGGCGATGTTGGCGGGTTTCTTGGAGGTGAGCGCAATCTCGCCAAATTCCTCGACCTCCACGCCAAGACGATGTGCCTGGCTCGAAAGGAAAGATCCCGTGCCGGCAGCGCACAGCGTGTTCATCGCGTAATCAACGGCAATGCCATCGGAGACGATGATGATCTTGGAGTCCTGACCGCCGATTTCGAAGATGGTGCGCACATCCGGATGCAGATGCGTGGTGCCTACCGCATGAGCCGTGATCTCGTTCTTGATGACGGAGGCGCCGAGCATCGAGCCTACGAGACGGCGCGCGCTACCCGTGGTGCCCGCGCTGACGACGCGTGCGTCATCCTCGTCGATTTGCTTGCGCAGCTCGGCGATGACGCGCTTGGCGGCGCCAGCTGGATCGCCCTCCGTCCAGAGGTAGGAGCGGGCGATGATTTCGTGGTTGTCGTCGATGATGACGCCCTTCGTGGAAATGGAGCCGATATCGATTCCGATGTTGCAGTTCATGAGTGGGACTCCTTCTTCATGGCGAGCATGTCATAAAACGCCTCGAGGCGTGTGTCCAGGCCCGTGTCGCTTGTCTGGGCATCGTAAGTGAGATAGAGGGTGGGAATGCGGTAATCCGAGCTGATACGCTGGAGCACGGGTTCGCAGTCGATCTCGGGTGTGCCCCCGGCCGACTTCGCGTGAACGATGCCGTCGAAACCGCGCTCGGCATAGCGTCGTGCGGCAACGATGGTCATGGTCGAGGTGGGGCCCATGTCGTAGAGCAGGTACTCGCCCGCGCTCACGCGCAAGTTGGGCTCGTTGTAGTGGATGAAGCGATGGGTGAGATTGAGGTAGCGGTGAATCTCCGTGCGCATGTTCAACAGCTTTTCGTCGAGTCCGAGGTTGGAGCGTTCATCAAACGCGGTGAAAAGCTCGCCGACGATACCGATGCGAATGGGGTTGGCCGGCTTGTCGATGGGTAGCCCGCGCATCGCATCCATGCAGCGCTTGTACGCTTCGTTGATGTCATCATCGCACGCGGCGGCATTAAGGTCATCCATATAGGCATCCCAAACGCGCTTGAACGAGCCGCGCTCGCACTCGAACCCAGCATTGGCGAGGTAGTAATCGCGTGCGTCGTCGAGTTTCTTTGCCATGTTCGCCACCGCTGCGAGTTGCACGACGGCATGGGGAATGTTGATGTCCGGGTTGACCTTCTTGAGACAGTCTTTGGCCCAGCCGAGGGGTCCCTGGTCGTTGTGCTCGGAGAAGTTGAGCATGACGAAGTCATACCCGGCATCGCGCAGGATGGATTCCTGGAGCTCGCCGTAATAGCCCAGACGGCAGGGTCCGCCAAACTGGACGAGCACGTTGGCACCCTGGTCAAGGGCCTCGATGAAGTCACCGAGGATGTGCTTGAACGGCGTGCAGACGTAGTCGGTCGAAAGACGCTCGCCGAGCTCGATGGTCTGCCGCGTTGCGGTGGGAAGTGGCATGAACTCGGCATCGAGGACGCGTTCGGTGAAGAACCTGAATGCAGGTTCGTAATAGCCATACCTGAAAAACGCGACCTTGGTCATCTTGTGGCGCTGCTTTCTGAGCGCCTTGCGCTGGCGCTTTTCGCGCGATTTGTCGGTGATGAGCTGGGAGGGGCGCTTGGAATCACCCTCGACGGTGATCTTGGAACGTACGCCTTCGTGTTCAGCGCTCGGCACGAATGTAACCTCCTCTGCGTTGGAATTGCAGGATGTCGATGAAACTCTCGAGGCGCGTCTGGATACCGGCCGTGCCCGTCTGCGCGTCGATCATGAGGTTGAGGATGGGGACGCCTTGTATGCAGCGCATGATCGCATCATCAGTCATGGAATCGGGACCACAGGGAAACGCGCTGATCAAGATGATGCCGTCGATTCGGTCTTTGAGCATGAGGATAGAGCCGATGAGCTCGTGACTGATAATCCATGGCATGGTTGACGAGAAGTCGAGGCTCGCCTTGTACGATTTGGCGTGGTCGGTCTCGCAGGCGAAGAGTGGCATGCATTCGAGCTGCGTGAGCGAGCGAATGATGTCACCGGCCATGTACTGATCGAACGCGATATATGGATGCGCGACGACGAGGATGGAGAGCGGCGCCTGCTCGGCTCTTGCGGGGTCTTTGCCAACAATGCTTCGGTACTCGTCCATGAGCTTCAAGACGTCTTCCTGGCGCTGCGCTTGTTGCTCGTCGGCCTCCTTCTGCGCGCGGAGGGCCTCCTTGAAAGCGTGTTTGGATTCCTTGCGTGATGCGCCCAGACGCTGCCCCAGCTCGACGAAGGCGGCTTGCGTCGCCTTGATGTCACTGACGTTTTCCACGAGTAGCGGCAAGACGCGCAGCTCGGCGCGGAAGGTGTTGCGGACGAGGTCCGTCATGGACTGGAACTTGGTGCAGAAACCGCGGCGCATGTCGCAGCTGGCGTAACAGGGGACGAAGACCGCATCACATCGCCCGATAAGGTTGACCACGTGTCCCATGAAGATCTTGGATGCGAGGCAGGTCTCATCCACCGAGCGTGCGATGCCGGCATCGACGATGGCCTTGTCGGTCTCGTCGCTGATGACGACCGTCTTGCCGAGCGTTTCGAAGAAGGTCTGCCACAGCACGCCGTAGCGATACTGCAGGAGAGCGCGCGGAATGCCGATGACATGTATGTCGTCCAAGTCGGCATAGGCTGAGGTTTTCATGATGGCTCTTTGTCCCACTTTCGCTTCGTTTTGTCGCTTGCTCTATAAAGAATATAATAGGGCATTACTGTGAACAGGGAGGCGGAGAGACCGTATGGAAGATCTCAACAACCTGCTCGTGGCTTTTACGGGCACGATCGATGACTTTATGTACACCTACATCCTGGTGATTCTTCTTGTTGCGACGGGCATATGGTTCACCATTCGCACACGCTGCGTGCAGATTCGCTACATCAAGGACATGTTCACCAACCTTGTGGGCAAAAGCGTCACGGCCGATACGCAGTTTTCCGATGTCGTCGAGAACAACGTCGATACAGGCAAGCTGCCCAAGGCTCCAGGCGCTGCCAACGAGCATGGCAGCACGGCCTATGCGGACACCACGAAGCCCAAGAAGCAGCGTCGCATCTCGTCGTTCCAGGCGCTCATGGTCTCGACGGCCTCACGCGTTGGCACGGGCAACATCGTCGGCATCGCGACGGCGATTGCGATTGGTGGCCCGGGCGCCGTTTTCTGGATGTGGCTCATGGCCATCATCGGCGCGGCATCGGCATTCGTCGAGTCGACGCTTGCCCAGATCTGGAAGGTGCGCAATCCTGACGGCACGTTCCGTGGTGGCCCCGCATATTACATTCAGCTTGCTCTCGGTAAGCGCTGGCTCGGTATCGTCTTTGCCGTAGCCCTCATCCTCTGCTTTGGCCTCGGATTCAACGGCCTGCAGACCTACAACATGGCTTCGGCCATCGACTACTACGTCATCGAAGGTCATGAGACCGTCGTCAACGCGATTATCGGCCTCTTCGTCGTCGTGGCCGTTGCCGTTGTCATTTTCGGTGGCGTGCACCGCATCTCGGTCATCACTTCCTGGATCGTCCCCATTATGGCTGGTGCCTACATCCTCATCTCCATCTGGACCTGCGTTTCCAATTTGGGCGATGTTCCCGCGGCACTCGGGCTCGTCTTCGGGCAGGCTTTCGATTTCTCGTCGCTTGCCGGTGGCTTTACGGGCTCGATGATCATGTGGGGTATCAAGCGTGGCCTCTTCTCGAATGAAGCCGGCATGGGGTCGGCACCTAACGCGGCGGCCACCGCCGACGTTTCGCATCCCGTGAAGCAGGGCCTCGTCCAGAGCCTTTCCGTCTATATCGACACGCTTGTGATCTGCACCTGCTCGGCGCTCATGATGCTCATCTTCTGCGTGCAGCAGCCCGATACCGTCGCGGCGCTCGTCGCATCCGACAGCTTCAATGGCATCGATTTTGTGCAGATGGCAATGGCGAATTCGATTGGCCCGCTGGGTATTCACTTCATGACGGCGTGCATCATCCTGTTCGCGTTCTCCTCCCTTGTGGGTAACTACTTCTACGCCGAGGGCAATATCCTGTTCATCAAGGACAGCAAGGCCGTGCTCGTCGTGTTTCGTCTCTTCTGCCTGGCGGCGATCTTCTTTGGTGCCGTGAACAACTTCAGCCTGGCATGGAACCTCGCCGATATCTTCATGGGATTCATGGCCATCATTAACCTTGTGGCGATTCTGCTATTGGGCAAGTGGGCCATCAAGGCGCTCGATGATTACACGGCACAGCGCAAGCAAGGCGTGAACCCCGTGTTTTGCGCGCAGAACATTCCCGGCATGCCCAAGACCATCTGGTGGACGCATGACACGAATTGCGCGTGCGCAGCTTCCCAGGATGGGGGCGCGGTCGAGGCGAAGGAGCATCCAGCGCAATAGATGCGGTGACATGGTGTGGTAGGGGCTTGGCTCCTGCCACGTCTGACAAAGATCCCGGGCGTCTGACCTGATTTGCGGCTGTCCTGCCAAAGATGGCGGCCACTGACCACGTAATCTGGCAAGCTGCCAAGAACGCCGGTCACTGACCGCGATCCTTGGCAGGGCCGTGCGGCCTTCGCATTCTCTCGAGCCATCCCAAATCAGCCAGCTTGAAATGTGACAGGGGGTCAGACCCCCCGTCACATTTGTCCCGCTTCTGGCGGGGTCGGCGATGATTGTCGGCCCCGTTTTGTTTGCTAACGCTATCTTTTCTGTGAATAAAAAGTCGCTAAGGTAGCTTGCAACTCACAACAAGAGGGAGTATTTTGTACGATGTCAAGATAAATCCGTGAACGGTTCTATTTTTTGGTAAGTGGACTTCAAAGCATATGTGCCTATGAGAGTGGCACACCTGGCCGGGATGATTGCAGAGAAGTCGTAAAAGGGAGACCAAGGTAAAGGAGGGATTGAAATGTTGTTTGACGTTTACGGTCCTAATGCCGCCTTTCAATGGTCAGGACTTTTCATGGTGCTCATTGCACTCATCCTGCTCAACGAGGTGGCTCGCCGCTGGAAGGCTGGAGGAATTTTCTTCTTCTTCGGCGTATGCGGCGCGATGACCATCTACTGCATCGCCGTCGAGGTCGGTGCCGCAATGGGCGCCGAATGGGCGCTCAACAACCCCACGTACACCACCATGGGCGGCTGGTTCCACTACGCGAAGGTGTACGCAGCGACCGCAGGATGCATCGGCTTCATGATGCTCAAGTACAGCTGGACGAAGGTGGGTCGTTCCCACTGGTTCAAGGCGTTCCCGTTCGTGATCGTGGCCATCAACATCCTGATCGCCGTGGCCAGCGACTTCGAGAGCGCCATCGTCGCCTGGGATTCGAGCTTCGTCACCGACGAGGGCGTCCTGCTCAACGGCGGTATCTTCAACGTGCTCAACGGCTGCGCGGGCCTGCTCAACATCCTGTGCATGACCGGCTGGTTCGGCATCTACATCTCCAAGAAGCGCCAGGACATGCTGTGGCCCGACATGACGTGGGTCTTCATCATCTCCTACGACCTCTGGAACTTCTGCTACACCTACAACTGCCTGCCCACCCACTCCTGGTACTGCGGCATCGCGTTGCTGCTGGCTCCGACGATCGCGGGCCTCATCTGGAACAAGGGCGGTTGGATCCAGAACCGCGCGTTCACGCTCTCGATGTGGTGCATGTTCTGCCAGATGGTGCCCATGTTCGCCAACGACTCCATCTTCGCGGTGCAGTCCGTGAACGACCCGGCGGTCAACACCGTGGTCGCCTCCATCGCGCTCATCGCCAACATTGCGGCTCTCAGCTATGTCATCTACCGCTCCAAGAAGCTCGGCGTCAACCCGTACAAGCATGAGATCTGGGTTGGCACCAAGGAGTACAAGGAAGCCATGGCCCGTCGTGCTCCTGTCGCCTACCTGCTCGAGACCGAGCCCAAGAGCGCCACGCCGGCAGAGATCGACGAGATGGTCGAGTACGCGGAGAGGCCCGTGCTTCCCGATCCCACCAAGGTTGACATGGAAATTGAGGTTGTCACGTACGTGAAGCGCGAGTAGGAAGTTAACAGTCCGGGGGTCTCATTCCCCCTCATTCTGGGAAGCCGGCATTAGAACTGATGCCGGCTTCCTTTTCTTCTACCCGTGTCTGTTGACGACGTGACAAAACCGCCCCGGCGACTTTTGTCACCATGCTGTCACATTTTTTGCTACGAGATGGCCTGCTTGACGCTTGTCCTGCTGGTCAGGTAGGTGATGAGCATGTAGCCACCGTATATGGCGACGACGAGGCATGCTGCCATGACGATGGAGGGGAACAAATCGCGCCCGAGAGCCGCGAAAAGCGATTCGGAGAGGACGGCGATGGCGCATGCCGAGTGGCAGACGGCCAAGGCGAGCGGAGCGACGAAGTAGATCACGACCTGTTCGAAGAGCGAACGGGTGAGCATGCGCGTGTCGCAGCCGAGCTTCGAGAGCAGGCGATAGCGATCCAGCGAGTCGATGGTGAGCGAGAGCAGCTGGATGGCGAGCACGGCTGCAGTCGTGATGAGCAGCACGAGGCCGATGTAGACCGCGAGGTAGGTGATCATGACGCGCAGGCCACTTGCCTGGCCCACCATCTGCTCGCGCGTGATGACGGTGGACACACCCGGCGCATCGACGTCATCGAGGATATCGATGAACACGTCTTCTGCATTCGAACGGGGCGCGTACATGACGTTCACGTATACCGTATCGGGAGTTTCCGCTTGGGCCAAGGTGGCGACGACATCGTCGGGGACCACCATCATGAGAGCGTTGCTGAGCATGTCGAAGTCGTTGAGCTGGGTCTTATCGACGCGATTAGCCGGCGTGAGGTCACCAACCGGCGTGGGAAGTGGCATATGCTGTGCCACGACCGCATTGGCGATGTCCTGCGACGCCGACATGTTGTTGGTGACGAGGTATTCGCCAGATGACAACGTCACGGGTTGCTTGTCGCTCAGGGCAAGCAAATCGTTGAACTGCGTGAGGCTAACGACACATACGCCTTGGTTCAACATCGAAGTGCTGCTCATGGCATCCGAAAGGTGCGTGTTGACAGCGTCCATGAGTTCGCCATAGGTCATGTCGGGAAGCCCGTAAAAGTCAAGCTGCGAGCTGGCGGCGACGAGCGTGTCCCAATTGGCGACATGCTGCTGCAAGTATGCGCTCGTCTGGCTGATGTCGGCATCGACGGGCTTCTTCGTACCCTTGCCGTTTTCGTATACGGTTTCCTCGCCGTACGCGATGATACTCGCATCGTAGGGATTGGCTTCGTCAATGTCACCGGTAAACGCGTCAATGAGGCCCAGGCCGGTGGCAAAGGTGGTGATGGCGAAGAAGAGCAGCACGCACACCACCCAGATGGAGACGAACGACGTGTTGAACTTCGAGGCGACCTGACGCGTGGTGAAGGGGCGTAGACGCTTGAAGTACACGCCGCGCAGGCGCGTGAGCACGGCGATGCCAAAGCCGGAAAGCGAGAAGAAGAACAGCAGCGAACCCACGAGCATGAGCACGGTCGCACGCTGGAACTCGGCATCGAACAGGAGCGTCATGCCGTTGACGTCAAGTTGCCAGTATGCGAGCCCGATGAGGATGAGCGACACGATGAAGAGCACGAGGCACACCCACGGATTGCGGATGATGATCTTCTGTCGCTTGGTCTTGGCGCCGATGAGGTCGATGAGCTTGCAGCGACGCACGGTGATGACGTTGAAGATGGCGACCACGATGTAGATGGCGGCAAAGCACGCAAGCGTCGCGATGCAGGCGATGGGCGAGAAGCTGAACTGGTACTGCGGCATGGCGATGCCGAAGAGCGCGGCCGTGGCAAACGAGAGCAGCTGCGAGATGAGCACGCCGAGGGCAAGGCCGAGGACGAGCGAGCCCAGACCGATGAAGATCGTCTCGTAGAGCAGGATGCGTGATACCTGGCCGGGCTTCATGCCGAGCACGAGGTATATGCCGAATTCGCGCTTGCGCCGGTTGATGAGCAGCTGGTTGGCGTAGATGACGAGAAAGCCCAAGACGAAGGCGACGACGACGGAGAAGGTGTTCATCATGTGGCCGGTGAACTCCACGACGTTTGTGTTGTCGGACGCCGCGATGTCGTGCATGACCTGCTGGTCACCCACGGAGTTGAACGCGTAGAACACGGTGACGGCGATGAGGAGCGTGACGAAGTAGATCGCGTAGTCACGAAGCGATCGCCGCATGTTGCGTACGGCGAGTTTAAGCAGCATGGTATGCCTCCCCGCCGAGGAAGGTCACGACCTCCATGATGCGGGCGAAGTACTCCTCGCGCGAAAGCGAGCCCTGGCGGATCTCGTTGAAGAGCTTGCCGTCGGACAGGAAGAGCACGCGGTCGGAGAACGATGCCGCGTACGCGTCGTGCGTGACCATGAGTATGGTCGCGTTGAGGGACTTGTTGAGCATCTCGAGCGTCTCGAGCATGATGGTCGCGTTGCGCGAGTCAAGGGCGCCGGTGGGTTCGTCGGCCAGGATGAGGGAGGGGTCGGCGACGATGGCACGTGCCGCGGCGACGCGCTGCTTTTGCCCACCGGACATCTGGTTGGGGTACTGCTTGAGCGACTCAGTGACGTTGAGCGTGCGCGCGATGTCCTGGACGCGCGCGGTGATGGTTGCGGGACGCGTGCCTTTGATGGTGAGGGCAAGCGCGATGTTCTCCATGCCCGTCAACGTGTCGAGCAAGTTGGAGTCCTGGAAGATGAAGCCGAGTTCGTCGCGGCGGAAGGCACTGAGCTTGTTTTTCGACATGGCGGTGATGTCGTTGCCGTTGATGAGTATGCGGCCTGCGGAGGGTCGGTCGATGGTGGATATGCAGTTGAGCATCGTGGTCTTGCCTGAGCCCGAAGGGCCCATGATGGCGACGAATTCGCCACGCGCGACGTCGAAGCTCACGCCGGCGAGCGCGTACATGAGATTATGTCGGCCGCCATATACCTTCTCGACGTTACGCACGCACAGGATGGGGGAGTTGTCCGTGCGGGACGTCTTCGTCACCGACGGTGATGGTGTTGCGATTACCTCAGACATGGATTCCCCTTCCCGTACGCGGAACTTTGACCGATGCATAGGCGAGCATACCGGCGACAATTGCCCCCGCCACGAGCGTGACGGCACCGACGCCCTTCGTCACTGCTGATAATACCTTTGATGCCTTCATGGGACTAACCTTTCGTATGTGGATTATCGGGCATCATCCATGGTGACGTCCGGAGCTTACGGTTGCCATCGAAGCGGCTTACGTGCGACTTACAAGTTCGTAAGGGCAGGGGAGCCGGCGGAGCATACGCCAAGCTTGCCAGTCGATTGCACCCGAAGCGGCGAAAACGTGAGGCTGCGTGCGGCGACGCGAAGCTAGTCCCTTTAGGGAAACTCGCGCGCAAGATCAGCGCGCTCAGACAGTCCTCGCAAGCCCGCCTCGCGTTTTTGTCGCTTCTGCAATCGGGGCTGCGCTTGGCGTATGCTCCGCCGGCTAAACCATGACGCGTCCGACGTCACAGCGACATGTGCATGCGACGGCGGTCGTGGGGGAACTTGATTTGCACGCGCGTGCCGATGCCCTCTTCGCTTGCAAGCAAGACGTCAAGCCCCATCTGCGCGCACATGCGGGCGACGAGGAAGAGTCCCATGCCGGTCGCCGATCCATGGGCACGACCCACCTCGCCCGTGAAGCCGCGGTCGAAGACGCGCGGCACGTCAGCTGCGGGGATGCCACAGCCATCATCACGCAGCTCGAGGACCGTGCAGGCGTGCGGTCCCTCGTTTCCCTCCTCATATGTCGTAAACGTGATGGTCGAGGCATCGTATTTGGCGGCATTCGTTATGAGTTGGTTGAGGATGAACGCAAGCCAGGTTTTGTCAGCCATCACCGTTATGTGCGGGTCGACCTGCATGTTGAGGGTAACGCCGCATGATGCGAGGTAGCACATGTTCGACTTGCAGGCTTCGCCCACCGCATCGGCGAGCCTGACCTCGCGAATGAGGTAATCGTTCACGAGCGTGTCGGATCGGGCGGTGAAAAGTGCCTGCTCGACGAGCCCTTCGATGCGCTCGAGTTCGATCTTGAGCTTGGCGACATCAGGGCCGTGCATCCTGTCCAACACGAGTTTCGCCGCGGCAAGGGGCGTCTTCACCTCATGCACCCAGAGCTCCGTGTACTGAGCGCGCTCGTGGTTTTGCGTTCTGAGCTCACCGAGCTCGTCCTTGTTGAGTTGGGTGAGCGTGAGCATCGCGTCAAGCGCAAGCTTGCCTTCGGAAAAGCTTGGCTCGTCGACGAGGTCGCCGATGTAGCGCGTCCGGCCAAGCGTCTCGATCGCGGTCTCGACATCCTTCCAGAAACTCGCGCGACGACGATATTCAAGCACAAGTGCGAGGACGACGCATGCGGCAAGCGTCGAGTCGATGAGGACGATTGCATCGATGGTGACGCCAAGGATGGCGAGCAAAAAGGTGACGAAGACGATGACAAGCAATGCAATCGCTATGACCGCTATCTTGTCATGCAGGAATGTTCCTGTCGTGAACCGTGCTGTGTCATGTGACTTCATGGGCTCGATTATTTCATGACGACGTACCCAAGAGAACGACGCGTTTGCAGAAACTCGCTAGGAATGTCGATACGTGCAAGCGTCTTGCGTAGGCGATTGATGTTGACCGTGAGCGTGTTGTCATCGACGAAGGCGTCAGACTCCCAAAGGTCGCACATGATCTCCTGACGAGAGATGATGACACCCGCATTGCGCATGAGTAGGGCGAGAATGCGCTGCTCGTTTCTCGTGAGCTCGGCTGCTTTGCCCTGATAGCGCACCTCGGACGTACCGAGGTCGAGCGTGACGCCGGCATGCGAGATTGTGCTCGCCTCGGCCGCAGTCGAGCTGGAGCGCTTGATGAGCGATGCGACTCGAGCAAGCAGCACGGCCGGGCGATAGGGTTTGGCGATGAAGTCATGAGCACCCAGGTTAAGCGACATGACCTCGGTGAACTCATCGCTCTTTGCCGTGAGGATGATGATGGGCATGTCGGCCTCTCTGCGGATGTCACGGCAAATCGATTGCCCATCGGCGCCCGGCAAGCCAAGGTCCAAGATGACGCAATCGGGGCCTGCGGCGACGATGTCGGTTGCCGCGCGGGAGAAATCCGAGCACGTGCGCGTCTCGTAGCCGTTGAGCTCGAGCAGGCGCGCGAGCTCGTCACGCAAGGTGGTGTCGTCTTCGACGATGTACACGGTAGGCATGGTCATGCTCCGTTCACTTGGGTCGTGCCACTCATTGTAGCCGCATCTATCCGAACAAAACCTCGCTTCATGCTTTCTTACGCAGATGTAAGAAACGCAACTTTATGAGAAAGCTCGAATAGTCTGTGCAAAAAATAACCCGTACGGGCGTATCATGGAGACAATGCGAGAGGAGGGCGATATGCATCACAAGATCGACAAGGTTGAGCTTCTTAAGCATCTTGCCTTCATCGTCTGCGTCGGCATCATTTCGGCCTGCGTTTCGATTATCTTGTGTCTGTGCGTCAACTTCGCCTATCACATTAACCAGACCTATGCCTGGACGCTCTTCCTCCTGCCGCTACTCGGCGTTCTTTCGCTCGCCCTCTACAAGGTGTTCAAGCTTCCCTACGATTACTCGACCGACACCCTCGTCGATCAGATGCGCGAAAACGACGTGGTCTCGCCTACGCTTGCGCCGGGCATCATCATCGGCACCTGCCTCAGCATCCTGGGTGGCGGCGCCGTCGGCAAGGAATCGAGTGCCTTTCAGGCGGGTGCATCGGTGAGCGAGTCGCTCGGGCGGGCGTTCAAGCTCAAGAACTGCTTCGTCGACAAGCAGGACAGGGAGCTTTATGGCTACGCGGCGCTCATGGGCATGAGCGCGACGTTTTCGGCCCTGTTCTTCGCACCGCTGGGCGCCGTGTTCATGGTGCTCGAGCTCACGCGCTTCAGGAATCTGAGCCTCCCGCGATTCATCGCGATGATCGTCTCTGCCTTCATTGCCGCCTCCATCGCATATCCCTTTGGCATTGGTGACATCATCCCCCATGTCACCATCTTGGACATGACCCCCGAGCTCGCGCTCTACACTGGCATCGTTGGCATAGTCTGTGGCATTCTCGGTGGCGTCTTCGGCCGTGCCCTGCGCTTTACGCGTAGGCTTCTCAAGGCGCATTTCAACAAGCCCTATGTCACGGTCATCGTCTCGAGCCTCGTCATCGTCTGCCTCGTCTATGCCTTTGGCCTCTATGACTTCGAAGGCTCGGGCATGAACTTGCTCAAGCACGCGCTCGCGGGCTCGATCGGCACGTACGATTTCGCCATCAAGGCGGGCCTTGTCTTCATGGCGCTTGCCTTCGGCCTCAAAGGTGGCGAGATTATGCCCACGCTTGCCATTGGCGGTTTGACGGGCTGCTCGGTCGGTCAGCTCATCGGCATCGATGCCGCCTTCGCAGGCGCGCTGGGTGTCATCACCTTTTATGTGGGCATGTCTCGCTGTCCCATCGCCGGCTTTTTCCTCGGTTGCGAGGTTTTCGGCTGGGGCATAGCTCCTTTTCTGACCATTGGTGTTATCTGCGCTCTCGTGGGCAATCGAGATTATGGCTATTACGGACACGGGCTTCTCGCCGAGGCGCATAGGCAGCTTGCCGCTCGCCATGCTGCAGCATCCGCTGGCACCCCGAATGATGCGGCTGAGCAGCGTTCACCAGAAAAATAGTTCCGTTCACGCAAAAAAACTTTCAATATTTTAAAAAGTATGCTGTTGACTTCTGGTCTCAGTGGAGTAAATTATACGCGTATAGAATATACGCGTATCGGAATAAAGGGATTTCCCCGCATATCCGCATGTATTGGGGAGGAACCATGGCAGCACCAAGGAAGGACGAGGAGCGTCTGCGCCTTTACGCTGCGGCCTTGAAGCTGTTTGGCGAGAAGGGCTATGCCGCCACGTCCTATCAGGACATAGCCGATGCATGCGATACGAGCAAGTCGGTCGTGCAACATTACTACCCGCACAAGGAGATGTTCCTCGTCCTCTACCTTGACGAGCATTTTGCCTGGGTGCGCGAGACCGCGCAGAAGCTCTGTCCTTCGCATACGAGCGCCATCCAGCTGCTGTGCATGATGGGCTTTGTTCACCTCGACAGGCTCGTCGCGGAAGAGAAGGGCTCTCCGCTCATCCAGGATCTTCTGGGCTTCCGCACGTTCATCGAGGGTGTGGTCATGCGCGAGCGTGACTGGATCGTCGCGCATTGGCCCGATGCCATCGACAAGCAATATCTGGGCGATTGCCTCGTCGTCGCCCTCAACGGTGCCTACGGCCTGCTTTCCATCGCATCGCTCGAAGGCCGCATCGTGACGCCGGAATACGTCATGCGTCTATCCTTCGCTCCCTTTGCCATATCACAGGGTCTGAGCCCTGAATACGTAGAGAACGTTATCGAGGAATGCAGCGTGCTGCAGGTAATACAGTAGGAGGAGCGTCATGAGACCAATGGAATTCGCAAAGAGGACGGCGGCCAACAAGGCCATCGACTACTTCATGGAAGACCCCGTTCCGCGTATCGAGAGCATGATGACGAAAATCGACAAAATGCTTCCGGACGCGCTGTTTCCCTCACAGCGTAAAGCGTTTGCCAAGGCCATCGAGGAGCGCAACAACTGGTATCAGCTCTTGTGTCGTATCGGCGAGCTTGACCCCGAGGTCGCCACGGGCATGCTCAAGTGCTTCCTGACCGAGGCGAATCTCATCGCCTGGGACAAGCAGGAGAAGTCGCGTGAGAAGTACCAGTGCAACGTGCCTTGGGCCGTCTTGCTTGATCCAACGAGCGCCTGCAACCTGCATTGCACGGGGTGCTGGGCAGCCGAGTACGGCCACAAACTCAACCTGAGCTACGAAGACATCGACTCCATCATCAATCAGGCCAACGAGCTTGGTACGCACGTCTTCATCTATACGGGCGGCGAGCCTCTCGTACGCAAGGCAGACCTCATCAGGCTCTGCGACGCTCATCCTGACTCCGCCTTCCTCTGCTTCACCAACGCCACGCTGATTGATCGGGATTTCGTCGAGGAAGTCGCCCGCGTGAAGAACTTCATTCCGATCATCTCGGCCGAGGGCAGCGAAGAGACCACCGACGCGCGTCGTGGCGAGGGCACCTACCAGAAGATCGACAAGGCCATGGACCTACTCAAGGCACGCGGCATTCCCTTTGGCGTCTCCATTTGCTATACGAGCCAGAACGCCGATGCGGTCTGCACCGAGGAGTACTACGATTGGCTTATCGACAAGGGCGTGTTCTTCGCCTGGATTTTCACCTACATGCCCGTGGGCAGGGATTCCCCGGCCGAGCTTATGCCGAGCCCTCAGCAACGCGAGATGCTCTATGACTTCAACCATGCGATGCGGCACGAGAAGCCACTGCTTACCCTCGATTTCCAGAACGATGGCGAGTTTGTGGGCGGCTGCATTGCCGGTGGTCGCCGCTATCTCCACATCAACGCCAACGGCGATGTGGAGCCTTGCGTGTTCATTCACTACTCGAATGTCAACATCCACGACGTGAGCTTGCTTGACGCCCTGCGCTCGCCGTTGTTCATGGGTTACTACCATGGTCAGCCCTTCAACGACAATCATCTGCGCCCCTGCCCGATGCTGGAGAATCCGGAGTGCATCGAGAAGCTCGTGGAGGATTCGGGTGCGCATTCGACTGACCTTGTCCAGGAGGAGACGGTCTACGAGCTCACTGCCAAGACACGTCCCATGGCACAGCGCTGGGCGCCTGTCGCCGAGCGCATCTGGACCGACCCGGGCGATGAGCGCGCTTCCGAGCGTCATCGCGATGATTTGGGCCAGGCAACATCCGATCTCAAGAAGTTCGAGCGCGACGGCCGCGTGGTGCGTAGCGCCTTCGACGAGGAGCGCGACCTACGCAGTGTCGCCGAGCGCGAGCAGGAGATGGATTGCAAACTGCGTGAAATTACCGAAAGCGAGAAGGTGCTCGTCTAGTCTGGCGATGCGCTATCAGATTGACCCATGCGGTCGAGTGAGGAGGGACGCATGAGAGAGAGGAACGTAAGCCGCCGGTCATTTGTGGCTGGCACGGCAGCTGCGACGGCGGCCGCGTGCCTGGGCACGGGAGCACTTCCCGCGGCCAAGGCGCTGGCCGAAAACGTCGATCCAGCTGGCGAATGGGTGAGGACCACCTGCTCGCCCAACTGCACGGGGGCCTGTGGTCTCAAGGGCTTCGTGCACGAGGGACAGATCAAGATGATCTCGCAGGCATCCGATTACCCCTTCGAGGAGTACAACCCGCGCGGTTGCCTCAAAGGACTGTCCATCAATACCATGCTATACGGGCCGCATCGGCTCACCAAGCCGCTCGTCAAGAACGATGAGACGGGCAAGATGGAGGAGACCGACTGGGACACGGCACTCGACGCGGCTGCGACCAAGCTGCGTGACGTCATGGACAAGTACGGGCCGGAGTCCGTGGGCGTGATTTGGCAGGTGCAGGGCACTGGCCATATCCAGAAGGGCTCGATCATTCGTCTTTCCAACATGATGGGGTGGTCGGCTATCGGCTGCTACGAGATGAACGGCGACCTCCCCATGTTCTGGCCCGAGACCTTTGGCGTGCAGAGCGAGGAGCTCGAGTCGTACTGCTGGGAAGACTCCAAGTACACGATGATCTTTGGCTCGAATGTCATGGTCACGCGCCTTCCCGATGCGCACTTTCTCAACATCTCGCGCGAGAGCGGTGGCAAGGTGGTCAACTTCGATCCCAACTACTCGGCGACCTCCGAGAAATCGACCGAATGGGTGCGCCTCAAGCCCGATACCGATGCGGCCTTTGCGCTGGCAGTCGCCAAGATCATCATCGACGATGGCCTCTATGACGAGGCCTTCTGCAAGAACTTCACCGATATGCCCCTGCTCGTTGACACCACTACGGGAAAGCGCATCGAGGCTGCCAACGTGGCGGGGCTCTCGGCCCTGCCATCTCCGGCCTATCGCACCACGTACGTGGCCGTCGATGCCAATGGCAGGCCCTTCGCGGTCAACCCCGAGCGCCTCGGTGGCATGGAGGGCTGCACGCTCGAGTACACGGGTGATGTGCGCCTCAAAGACGGTACCACCGCGCATGCCAAGAGCGGTTTCAGGTTGCTGCGCGAGAGCCTCGTGGGCAAGACGGCGCAGTGGGCGAGTGATACCACGAGCATCCCCGTCGAGACCATCGAGCGCATTGCGCAGGAGTGCGCGACCATCAAGCCCATGCACATCATCTTCGGTGGTGCGGGCACGCAGTGGTATCACGGCGACCTCAAGGGCCGTTCGCTCGCGCTCATCGCGGCGCTCACGGGCAACATCGGCCAGCTCGGCGGCGGCATCTCGACCTATGTGGGCCAGTACAAGACGCGCTTCATCCCCGCGTCGTGGTTCAACCCGCCGCGCATGAACAAGCACTCGATGTCATTCCAGTACGCCGTCACCGGCCGCACGGAGACGATGCAGCCAAACGCCTTCCCACCCAATGGCCTCAAGGCCCTCGTCGTGGGCTGGGGCAACCCGATGGATCAGCATAACGTTGCCAACTGGCTGCGCAGCGCCAAGGAGAGCGGCGAGCTCGAATGCCTTGTCACGCTCGACTTCCAACGCACCACCACGGTCGACATGAGCGACGTGGCCCTGCCGGCTCCGAGCTGGTACGAGAAGCTCGAGCTCACCACGACGCCACTGCATCCCTGGGTGCAGCTCCAGCAGCAGATGGTCGATCCGCCAGGCGAGGCACGCCCCGAGATCTGGATCTGCAAGGAGCTTGCCACGCACATCGATCCCTCGTATGCGGACCAGTGGCCGGTCTTCGACGAGTCGCAAGCCGAGCAAGTGGCCGATGATGTCCTGCGCACGCTTTTGGCCAACGGCGGCCCCTATGTCAACCAGCTCACGGCCGAGCAGCTGCGCGAGGGGCCGGGCAAGCTCTGGCACGCCAATCCGGGCGAGAAGCGCATCCCCTTCTGGAGCCAGATTCACGAGGGGACGCCATTCCCGAGCCAGTCGCTTCCCAACGCAATCGACGTGACGGCGCCGTTCGTGCGTTCGGGACGCATCCAGTTCTACCGTGACGAGGATGAGTTCCTCGAGCTCGAGGAGCAGCTGCCCTGCTACAAGCCCGCCTTCGAAGACACGGAATACAAGGATGACCCAGAGGCGCGTACCAAGTACCCACTCGCCTTCATCACGCGAAACAGCACCTATCGCGTGCACTCCACGTACGTGAACAACCCCTTCATGCTCGAGTTGCAAAACAGCATGCCCAAGATCTTCATGAATCCGGACGATGCCAAGGAGCGTGGCCTGGAGGCAGGCGATTTGGTCGAGGCTTATAACGGCCGTGGCAAGTGTCAGGGCGGCCTTGTGCTCGACCCGGGCATGTATCCCGGGCAGGCTATCTTCGATCAGGGCTGGTGGAGCGAGTACATGGACGGCGACAGCTACAACTCGCTCATCTATCCGTGGATCAATCCCACCAATGAGGTGTATTACCTCTCGGGCGTATGGTCGCCCAACATGGCGTGGAACGAATGCGCATGTAATGTCCGTCTACTGCAAAAGGGCGGTGCGCGTAAGGAGGTCATGCAATGAGATACGCAATGGCCATAGACCTTGACCGCTGCATTGGATGCAGGACGTGCGCGGTCATCTGCAAGGATCACAACGCAGAACCCCGCGGCATCTGGTGGAACCGTGTCTTTGCGCCGGGTGCTCCCGAGTACGGCACCTCGGTGATCGTGGATGGCATGCCTCGTATGGAGTTTCTGCCCATCAGCTGCCAGCACTGCGAAAACGCCCCCTGCCAGCAGGTGTGCCCGACGGGCGCCACCTACACCGACGATACGGGTACCGTGCTCGTCGACTACGAGAAGTGCATTGGCTGCCGCTACTGCATCACGGCATGCCCCTACGAGGTGCGCCAGTTCAACTGGAGCAAGCCCGATGGCGTCGAGGGCGTCGACGGCGAGTATCGCTGGGGGTATCCGGAGGATTATCGCCAGGACGGCCGTCTCGTCTACACACCAGTGCGGCCCGAAGGCGTGGTCGAAAAGTGCACGTTCTGCGTCCAGTACACCAACCAGGGCGGCACTCCTGCGTGCTGCACGGGCTGCCCGGCAAACGCACGTATCTTTGGTGACATCGAGGATGCGGATTCCGAGATTTCGCAGTACATGTCCGGGCGCGAGTGGCTCGTACTCGGCGAGTCGCATGGCACCAAGCCCAAGGTGTATTACCTGCCTTCCAAGCGCGGAGAGGGGGAGTAGCCATGACACAGAACGTCCAACACGCAAAGAAGTGGCCCATCATCCTGACCGTCGTCTTCATCGCAGTCGGTTGCGCGGCGTGGATTTGCCAGCTCACCATGGGTCTTCTCGTTGGCTCGGGCATGAGCAATACCTTCGCCTGGGGCCTCATGATCGCGGTTTTCGCCTTCCTCGTCGGCTTTGGTGCAGGTAGCCAGTTTGTTGCCTGCTATATCGTCCTCGGCAACCGGCATGATCTCATGCCCTATGTCAAAACCGCGCAGGTTGTGGCCCTTGCCGGTGCCATCGGCGCAGGTGTGGCGATTCTCATCGACCTGGGGCATCCGGCGCACATCATGGCGATGCTCATGGGACCCAACCCCACGTCACCGCTTACCTGGGACATGATTGCCCTCACGGTGTTCATCATCATCGCCATCATCAACCTCATTGCCGTCGCACGACAGAGCAAGCTGCTCAAGTTCTGGATGGTCTTGGGCCTCATCAGTGCGTTTGCGCTGCAGCTTGTCGAGGGCCTGCTCTTCGCGCTCATGGAAGCACGCATCTGGTGGCATAGCTTCATCATGCCCATCGATTTCATCGTGGTTGCCGTCGTATGCGGTCTTGCCGTCGCGGTCATCATCTGCGCGCTCAAACATGACGACTTCAAACCCGAGGCATTGCACGATCTGAGCTTCCTGCTTGCGGTGGCGATCATCATTCACCTGGCGCTTGCCGTTATCGAGTTGCTGATCGTCTGCTTCGGCGGAAGCGCGGCAGATGGTGGGGCGCTCGCGGCGCTGGGCAGCGTTTGGCTGTTCTACGCGCTCGAGCTCGGCTTGCCCCTGGTGGCGGTCTTCGTGCTGCTTCGAGGCAAGAACGATCCCACCAAGAACATGCTCATTGGCGGCGTACTGGTTGTCGTCGGCATGTTCTTCCATCGCCTCATGTTGCTGTACCCAGCATTTGCCAGCCCCACGCTCTATGTGTCGCTCTCCAACGAGCCCTCGCCGAGCTGGCCGCTACCTGCTTCGACAGGTCTCTACGACCATACGGGCAATGCCTTTGAGATCGCGCAGGGATACATTCCCAACTTTTTCGAGTGGGCGAGCGTGCTATTGCCTCTCGGTGTTGCGCTGGCCGTTTTCCTTGTGGGGACCTGGTTTGTCGGCAGGATAGACAAGTCTGTCTCGACGGCGAGTGCCCAGACGGTCGATGTACCACACGCTGTCGTATCTGATGAAGTCGTTGCGGTCGACGAGCCGATTGACGGAGGCATCGTCGATGAGGTCGCCGTCAAGGAAGCCGTCGCCACTGACAAGAAGGAGAAGTCCCAATGAGGTCAATGAAAAAGACGCTCGTTCTCGTGCTTGGTGCGGTGCTCATGATGTGCGCAGCGCTTTGCATCACCGCATGCGGCGGCCAGGATGCATCTAGCGGCGCGTCATCAGGCACGGCAAACAAAACACTTGTCGTTTATTATTCGGCTACGGGCAATACGGCCAAAGTTGCCGAGACCATCGTGAACGAGAACGATATGGATGTCTTTGCCATCATGCCCGAACAGCCCTATTCCGCCGAGGACCTTGCCTGGACTGACGAGAACAGTCGCGTATCCAAGGAGCATGCCGACCCCGCTCTCCAGGACGTTGCCCTCCTTCAGGATACGCCCGATAGCTGGGATTCCTACGATACGGTCATCATCGGCTATCCCATCTGGTGGGGTCAGGCGGCCTATCCCGTCACCAGCTTCGTGAAGGCAAACGACTTTACGGGCAAGACCGTCATCCCGTTTTGCACGTCGGCGTCATCTGACATGGGGCAAAGTGCCGAGCATCTCTCCGAGCTCGCGAACGGCGGAGAGTGGATGGGCGGCATGCGCTTTCCGTCCGGCGTGAACAGCGATGAGGTGCGCCAGTGGATCGATGACCTTGGTCTCGAGACGCAGAATCTGTAGAGTGCGGATGGGAGCGTGCCATGATTGAGATACTGAAGACAGACAATGGCACGCTCAGACACCTTGATGCAGTCGAATCCGGTTGCTGGGTCAATGTGTGCGTTCCCAACAGCCAGGAGGTCAAATGGCTTGCCGATAACCTGGGCATAGATAACGATTTCATCGATGCTATGCTCGACCGCGACGAGATCTCGCGTATCGACAAGAACGAGGATGCCAGCCAGGCACTTGTCGTCGTCGACTATTCCGCTGCCGAGGATTTGGATGACAAGGCGAATCCGAATCTCGAGCAGTTCGATACCCAGCCCATTTCCATTCTCCTCATCGAGAATCCGAGTGTCGTGGTCACTTTGACCAATGCCCCGTGCTCCATCGTGGATAAGCTCAAGAGCGATAGGAAGTTGTCCATCGCCACGGGCAAGCACACGCGTTTTCTGCTCGATGTCCTTCTCGAGGTATCGCAAAGCTATATCGATGCCCTGCGCGTCCTCGAGAAGCAGACCATGGCTCTCGAACGCAAGATGCGAAAGAAGCAGAACAACGAGGGACTCATGAGCATGCTCGGTATCGAGAAATCGCTGCTCTACATGTCGACGTCACTCAAGAGTTCCGCCCCGACGCTTCAGGCCATCAAGAATGGACAGTTTGTGAAGCTCTTCGATGAAGACGAAGAGCTGCTCAATGACGTGATTGTCGAGTATCGGCAAGCATCCGAGATGTGCTCGATCTACACCGACGTTATCACCAGGGCGATGGATGCCTTTTCGGGAGTCGTCAGCAACAACGTCAATGCCTCCATGGGCGTGCTCACCACCATCACGCTTCTGCTATCGATCCCGACCGTGGTGTTCAGTTTCTACGGTATGAACACCAACCTGCTGCCCATGAGCGATTCGTGGGTGTTTCCCATGCTGCTCTCGGTCGCCCTGGCGGCCGTTGCCATCGTCATCTTGATGCGCTGGAGAAGGTAGCGCAGGGTCGAAACGCTAGGACATGGACGAAGGACGTCGCAGCTGCGCTCATAGTCCTGTGCTCGCACGGAAGCGCCACCGGCGCTTCCGGCTCGTGCGGAAATCGCGAAGCTGCGACGTCCTTCGTCCATGTCCTAGCGTTTCGAGCCACCGAAGAAGTACGTGAACGGTGTATCCGCCATCATGTCGATGTCGAACGCACCCTGCCAGTCGAGCGCGGCCTCTTGTTCGGGAAGCAGGTCGCTCGTGACATCTGCCGGCACGTTCGCATGATGCGCGTTGAGCGTTTCGCGGCTCATGCCGTGCGCGACGAGGAATCTTCCACCGGGCACGAGCAGGGATGCGGTCGCCTCGACGAGCGCATCCTTGTCGAGGATGTGCGGATAGGCGTTGTAAATGACCACGGTATCGAAGGGCTCATCACTCGCGTAGTCGAGGATGTCGCGGCACTCGAAGCGCAGACGCTCGTCAGGCACATTGGCAAAGGTATCGCGTGCGCAGGCGAGCATCGCCTCTGACAGGTCGAGTCCGACGATGCTTGCGGCTCCGAGCTCAAGGTAGGCACGCTCCATGATGCCCGTGCCGCAGCCGACATCGAGCACGCGCGAACCCTCGTGGACACCGGCGAGTTGGGCAATCATGAGGTGTTTGGGCCCTGCTGGCTCGGCCTGCTCGTTCCAGGTCGCGGCCCGGTCGTCGAAGTAAGCGCCTATCGTGCCAATGCTCATCACGGGTCCTTTCCAATCAAACGAGTCGAATGAGACAGTTGCTCTGAGCAACTGTCTCATTCGCTTTTCTTTGGCACTACGAGAAAGCCGTCCTCGTAGGGTACCAGGTCCACGGGCATGCCATAGACGCTTTCAATCGTCTCCTTGGTCATCACCTCGGGGCCTCCGCTTGCGAGCACCTTACCATCCTTGAGCAGGCAGAAGCGGTCGCAGTAGCGCAGGGCGAGGTTTATGTCGTGCATGACGGCCGCACATGCGATGTCGTGCTCGTGGGCGGCGCTTCTGACAAGGTGCATGACCTCGACCTGATTGGCCATGTCGAGGTTATTCGTCGGTTCGTCGAGCAGCAGGACATCGGTCTCCTGCACGAGCGCGCGTCCGATGACGACCTTCTGATGCTCGCCGCCCGAGAGTTCGTCCAGGTAACGCAGGGCGAGCGGCCCAAGTCCGAGTTCGTCAATGACGCGGTCGACGATGGCGAAATCCTCTTCGCTGGGCGCGGCCTTGATGTGGGGCTTCCTGCCGAGCAAAAGCGCATCGTAGACGGTGACGCCGTGCGCATGGGAATGTTGTGCAACGAGTGCGATCTTGCGTGCGCGCTCCTCGCGGGTATAGCTAGCGATATCCTCACCGGCCAGCGTGACGGTGCCACGTTGTGGGCGAATGATGTCATCGAGACAGGAGAGCAGCGTTGTCTTGCCGCAGCCGTTGACGCCGAGTATGGCAAGAAACGAGCCGGGCAACACCTGCGCGCTCACCTTCTCGAGGGTCTGGCCGGAGCCAGGATATGCGAAGGCGATTTCGCTGGCCTCGAGGACGGTGCCGTGGGTCATGCGCGTGTCCGTGCTCATCGATGCGCTCCCCTCATGAGCAGGTACAGGAAGAGGGGCGCACCCACGAAGGAGGTGATGGCGCTGATGGGCAACACGACACCGACGAGTGCCATACGTGCGATGATGTCGGAGAGCAACAGGATACCCGCGCCGGCGAGCGCCGAGGCGACGAGCAGGTAGCGGTAGTCGCTGCCGATGAAGCGCCGCATAATGTGTGGGGCAACGAGACCGATGAAGTTAATGGTGCCGCAAAACGCGATGACCGACGATGCGGCAAAGGCACCGGCAATCATGCCGAGCAGACGCGTACGCTGCACGTTGAGACCCAGTCCATGGGCCGTGCCCTCGCCCGATTCCATTGCGTTGAAGTTCCAACGATTGCAATAGAAGAAGATAAAGGTCGCTGCGGCGATGACGCCCATGATGGCGATTTCGCGATACGAGGCGCGTCCGAGGTCACCGAAAGTCCAGAAAACAACGGCAGCAACCTGCGTATCCTCGGCAAAGTATTGGATGAGGGCCGTCGCGCCCGTGAACAGCGCCGAGAGCGCCACACCGGCAAGCACGATGCTCTCGGGCGTCATGTCGCGAAAGCGCGAAAGCGCAAGGATGGCGATGGTCGAGGCCATGGCGCCGAGGAAGGCGCAGATGACGGTGAGGTAGGGGTTGCTGGCTCCTAGGCCCTCGTAGGCTACGCTCGATGATCCGACACCCAGGACGATGATGGCGATGGAGGCGCCAAACGCCGCTCCCTGGGAGATACCGAGCGTGCTCGCGGAAGCGAGGGGATTGCGCAACACGCTCTGAAACGCGCAGCCTGCGAGGGCAAGGGCTATGCCACCGACGATGGCGGTGAGTATCCTCGGCATGCGCAGATTCCACACGACGATGAGGGCATGTTCGTCGCCCTGTCCAAAGAGTGCGGCTAGCACGTCGAGAGGGGAGAGACTTGCCGTCCCGAGCATGATCGAGACGAAGACGAGCACGAGAAGGATGACGACGAGCGCCACGATGACAAGGCGCTTGTACCTCGTGTATCCGCGATATTGCTCGCGATATGAGGATGGTGCCTGCGCGGCATGTGCCATCTTCAAGTCCTCGGGATTCATTTTCTTCCTCGCCTCGGTTATGCGTAGGTTGACTAGAAGCTAAGCTTGCCGAACCTGAGGCCGGCAGCTGTCAACTGGTCATAGCAATTCGTGCCGAGCATGGTGTCGAGAATCTCGCGATACGTGCTCTCGAGGTCGACATCTGCGAAGGCGTCGGGATAGACGGTGGCTGCGTTGAAATAGGCATCGCAGATGGCAATCTCGATATTGGTGCCGTTCATGTTGTAGGAGGGCTGGGTGTAGAGATTGCCTGTCTGGAAGGCCGTGAGATTGTCGAAGAACGCTTGGTTGTCAGCATAGTCCTTCTTCATAAGCTCCATGTTGCCCGCGTTGAGGAACATGAAATCCGGGTTCCATTCGCCAAGCTGCTCGAGGGTGACCTCGACGGAGCCGGACTCGACCGTACTATCGGCGACATTGTCGATGTGCGCGGCGACGAACGGCGGATACTGGGCATAGGTGCCGCCGAAGCTCTTGGCGCCTTTGTAGTTCACGGCACCGGCATAGCAGCTCGGCTTGTCCACATCGGGGATGTTCGCGGTGCGGGTGTCAAGATCGGCCTGCCAGGCATTCATCTTGTCGATGACCTGTTGCGCGTGCTCGGTGGTGCCGAGGACTTCGCCGACGACCTGGATAGACTCGAAGACGTCCTTCGTGAACATCTGATCCTGATAGCTGATGCCGATGACGGGGATGTTGAGCTGGCTTTGCAACTCGTCGCATTCCTGGGCCGAACGGCTCGAGATGATAACGTCAGGTTTGAGCTCGAGCAGCGCTTCACCGTCTACGCTCGTCTCCATGAGATGATTGCCGTTGGAGGTCGTGGGGAGCTCCGCGAGGACTTGTTCCCAGGCAACGGTATAGGGACGAGCCAGGACTGCCGGTTTATCCATCTCGGTGACGGCGACGAGCTTATCGGTGCCTCCGGCATAGACGACGAAACGCGCGGCGCTACCGACGGTGGCGCAGGTCTGGACGTCGGCAGGAACGGTTACGTTGCGGCCATAGACGTCGGTCACGGTACGTGTCGAGTCGGAGCTTGAAGATGCTGCAGACGAGCAGCCGACAAGGGCAAGCAGCAGCGCGAAGCAGGCGCATAAAGCGATGAATAGACGTTTGGTCTTCACGGAAGGACTCCTTTCTGTCCAAGCTATGGACGCTAACGATAAAACAATGCGGATAAAGTGGTGTTACGAATTCCGTATTCGGCACACTATTTCGGATAAATGGTGTTACGAATATGCAATGCTTCACATTTTGTGAAATACAGTGCAGGACATCACCATTTCCTCACACGTGAATTCAATAATCTAATTAATAGTATGAAATTGAATATCACTCTGATACCATCATCTTATCTGGGTGGAGTGCATAAGAGAAATCTGAAAGGACGCATGGTGGCCACAGATGCGAAAAACGCAGGAGATCTGACACGTAACCAGTTCCTCGTCTTGCAAAGCCTCATACAGGAGCCGCCTGCCTCTCGGCACTCGATTGCCGAGCATGCGGGGCTTTCCGTGGAGGCGGTGAGCGTTGCGGTGCGCCAGCTGATCGAGCGTGGAGCCCTCGAGAAGGGAGTTTCCGAAGACTTGCAAGTGACAGGGCAAGGCATCGCAGCGCTCGAGCCCTATCGGGTCGATAATGCGGTCATTTTGGCAGCCGGCCTCTCCACACGCTTTGCACCGATTTCGTACGAAAAACCCAAGGGGCTCCTACATGCACGCGGCGAAATTCTCATCGAGCGACAGATTCGCCAACTTAAGGAGGCGGGCATCGATGACATTACGGTCGTGGTCGGATACAAAAAGGAATACTTCTTCTATCTCGAAGAGCTCTTTGGCGTGAGCATCGTCGTGAACGATCGGTACGCGGAAAGAAACAACCATTCGTCGCTCATGGTGGTTCTCGATAGGCTTAGGCGCACCTACGTTTGCTCGTCGGACAATTATTTTGTCGAGAATCCCTTCGAATCCCATGTGTTCGAAGCGTATTACGCGACGCAATATGTCCAGGATGCGACTGACGAGTGGTGCGTGTGCCTCGACACCGAAAACCGCATCGTCAGGGTCTATGTCCCCGACGACACCGATCTGGGGCATATCGAAATCGAGGAGCTCAAACTCGGCCCGGCGGAGATCACCACCTATTCGCCCTCGCTCGAAGAGCTTTCGGGCAGCAGTTTCGAATCGGTGCGCTTCGTGGACGTTACCTGCCACGGCGTCACCGAGCGGTGGATGCTTTACGTGGAGACGACCAACGTGAAAGTGGCGCTTCGGGAAGCCGACCTGTGGCAGAATACGGGTACGGTCACGGCGCTCATCTCCGCCGACGAGTACGCTTCGGGCGCCGCGCTGGAATACCGCATCAAGGGCGACACGGAGTGGCAGCCGATGCAGGAGAGCGGCTACGACGCCGGCATCCTGACGGCGACGATCGCCCCCGAATGGAAAACGGAAACCAATCCGAACGGACTGACCGTTTACAAACTGGTGCCGAAAAAAGGATTGTTCGCAGGCCACACCTACGAATTCCGGCTGCTGGTCGGCGGCAGCGAGCAGGGCGCACCGTTGGAGTACACGGCCCCCGCGGGCAACACCATCCCCAACGGCGACATGGAAGACGCCTCGATGAGCTGCTGGACGCAGAACAACAAGACGGCCGAATTCTGGGGCAGCGGCAACAACACCTTCACCAAGGGACTGTGTACGCAGGCGCCTTTCGCCGGCGGCACGCGCGCCAAATTGCAGGCCACCTCCGCCGTGGGAGTCCTCGCCTCGGGCAACCTCTTCACGGGACTTTTCCAGAAGGACCTCATCACCCGGGGCGTCGTATCGTTCGGTCAGACCTACGCCTGGAAAGCCCGTCCCAGAGCCCTGAAGGTGCAGTACTTCGCCGAGCATATCGGCCCCGTTGACATCGACAAGAAGTTCGGCGCGCCGATCGGCATGGGGGACCAGGACCGGGCCCGCATCATGGTCGCCATCGTGGA
>ERZ827492.380-NODE-380-length-43352-cov-4.982816_pt1 | contig 43352 bp, 24 predicted proteins | sample MGYA00519704_ERZ827492 | MGnify/ENA primary metagenome ERZ827492 (study PRJEB31778, sample SAMEA3449325) | human gut metagenome | biome: human gut; feature: human-associated habitat; material: faeces | place: United Kingdom | collected 2010/2012 ... | reverse complement strand
CAACGTCGTTTTGCCACTACCCAGATAACCGGTCAACAGCAGTACGGGGATTTCTGTTGTATTCATAGTCATTTCTGTTATAGATTAAACTTTCTTGTATATTTATCTTTCTGCCTCTATGGTGTAGGTAAAGCTGTCTGCACGATAGTATCCTATATTGTATTCAATGGGAGTTCCATTGATATCATAAACAAATCTTTTCCTTATTAATATAGGGTCGCTGGATTTGATATCCAGTTTTTCTGCGATATATTCTCCGGCCAACCGTGCGGATACTTCCTCTTTACTGGTTTTTACGATGATGTCATATTTATTTTCAAGTATTCCATAAAGAGGTTGGGTGAAGTCCTCATCACCGGTCAGTGGTATACTCGGATTGAAATAAGAGATGAAGGAGACAAAAGGATATTCTTTATTACCGCGTACTCTTTCCAATACCATACATTTTGTTCCCTTTTCAGGGTCTATATTGAAAAAGGTACATATTTCTTCGGATGCTTTCTTAAAACTGACATGCAATTCGAAGTTTTTAATTTCGATACCTAGCATTTTCATTTCTTGTGAGAAGCTCAACCAGTTCTTTACTCCTCCTATAATACCTTTTTTTACAACCTTTGTACCATGCCCTTTTTTTCTGACCAATAATCCCTCGAATACCAGTTTGTTGATTGCTTGGCGAAGTGTATTTCTCGATATGTTTAATTGTTCAGACAATAAAACTTCATTGGGAAGAAGTTTCCCATTTTTGTATTCCTCTGATTCTATAAGTTTTCTCAGCACTTCTTCTGCTTGAATGTGAAGAGGTTTTTCTGAGTTTGGGTCTAATTTCATGGTTATACTTTTTCTGTTATTTTTTTTAATATTGCAAAGATAATTCTTTTTTTATCAAAAAAATATGAGAAGATTCTTTTATTTTATTTTTAAAGAGTATATATTTGCACAAAATACTAATATGTTCATACATATAATAAAATCAAGTATATATAATTATGAGAAAAGTAAATTACGACAAGTTCCCTTCTACAAAGATTTCGGGAACGATTCTTCGGGGATGGAATGATATTCATACCTTACTGATGGAGTGTTTTAAGAGTAGAAAGGTACTAGCTGTTGAACTCTATGCAGGAGTGCGTGAAGATGAAGTTATAAATGAATTGAAATCGCTGTCACCTACCTTACTTATTAATACACGTGACTTGATGAAGCCGGAGAATGAGATTAAGGAAATGACAGAGCGTTTTATGACAAAGGATGTTCTTTTTGGTTATGTGACGAACCTATCTCTGAAAGACTACTTTGATGCAGGTAAGCTGGAGGTAGCCCGGAAGCAGGTAGCGGCAAATGATAGAGTGATTGTGGTCGGTTCGGGTGCTGCTATGATAGCTCAGGCAGAAGCAACGCTGGTGTATGTTGATATGGCCCGTTGGGAGATACAACAGCGTTTTCGTGCTCACGAAGTAAAGGCTTTGGGAGTGGATAATCGTGAAGATGCTGTGTCTTTACAATATAAGAGAGGGTATTTTAATGATTGGAGAGTTCTTGATAAGTATAAGGAAGGCTTGTTTGATAAAGCCGATTTCTGGTTGGATACGCACATTGCAAACGATCCGAGAATGATTGATAGGGAGACTTTCTTTAAAGGAATAGAAGAAACAATTAAGACTCCTTTTCGCGTAGTGCCTTTCTTTGACCCGGCACCATGGGGCGGACAATGGATGAAAGAAGTGTGTGGATTAAATCCTGAAAAAGAAAATTATGGTTGGTGTTTCGATTGTGTGCCCGAAGAGAATAGTCTTTATTTTGAGGTGAACGGTGTACGTTTTGAATTGCCGTCGGTAGATTTGGTTTTGTTGAAATCTAGAGAGCTTTTAGGTGAACCGGTAGAAGCGCGTTTTGGTAAGGATTTCCCGATTCGTTTCGATTTCCTAGATACAGTAGGTGGTGGAAATTTGAGTGTACAAGTGCATCCTACCACACAGTTTATCCGTGAAAACTTTGGTATGTATTATACTCAGGACGAAAGCTATTATCTGCTGGATGCTAAAGAAGGAGCTTCGGTCTATCTTGGTTTGAAGAATGGTATTAATAAAGATGACATGATTCGTGATTTGCGTGAGGCTCAGAAAGGTGAAATCGTTTTCGATACAGAAAAGTATGTAAATAAACTGCCTGCTAAAAAACATGATCATTATTTGATTCCGGGAGGTACGGTGCATTGCTCAGGTTCGGAGGCACTTGTATTGGAAATCAGCTCAACACCCAATTTGTTTACATTCAAACTCTGGGATTGGCAACGTTTGGGGTTGGATGGCAAACCGCGCCCCATTAATGTGGAAAGAGGTAAAGAAGTAATAGACTGGAAACGTAATACGGAATATGTAAAAGAATATCTGGCAAATCATTTCACTCAGATTGCCGAAGGAGAAGGATGGAGCGAGGAGCGTACTGGATTACACCCGAATGAATTCATTGAAACACGCCGTCACTGGTTTTCCAAATCTGTTACACATCATACGAATAATAGTGTGAATGTACTGAATTTGGTGGAAGGTGAAGAAGTGGTTGTTGAAAGTCCGACAAGCGCTTTTAAACCATTTGTGGTACATTATGCTGAAACCTTCATAGTTCCGGCAAGTGTGGGTGAATATACAATAACTCCTTGTGGCAAGTCTGTGGGAAAAGAGTGTGGAACCATCAAGGCTTATGTGAGGTTTTAACCGGAAAATGGTATTAATTAAATCTGATATAATATGTATAGACATGACCAACGTACAGTAATGACCTTGGATGCAGGAGGCACGAATTTCGTTTTTTCAGCTATCCGGGGAAATCAGGATATTGTGGAAACTATTTGTTTGCCAGCGGTTTCGGACAATTTGAATGGATGTCTGACTGTTTTGAAAAAAGGCTTTTCTGCAGTGAAAAGACAATTGGAAAATGAGCCGGTAGCTATCAGTTTTGCATTTCCTGGTCCAGCAGACTATAAGAATGGTGTGATAGGCGATTTACCGAACTTTCCGGTTTTTCGTGGAGGTGTGGCTTTGGGAGCTTTTCTGGAAGAAGAATTTGGTATTCCGGTATATATAAATAACGATGGTAACTTGTTTGCTTACGGTGAAGCGTTGGCCGGAATATTACCTTCCATTAATGAGGAACTTAAGGCTGTCGGTAATCCTAAACGTTATAAAAACTTGTTAGGCATTACGTTGGGAACCGGTTTTGGAGCAGGAGTGGTGATTGATAATTGCTTGCTGACCGGTGATAACGGCTGTGGTGGTGATGTCTGGATTATGAGAAATAAAAAATATACCGACTTGATAGCCGAAGAAAGTGTCAGTATCCGTGCAGTACGCCGTGTGTACGGAGAACTGAGCGGTGAGGCGGTTGATAATCTGACTCCAAAGGATATATATGACATTGCCGAGGGCATACTCACGGGGAATCGTGAAGCGGCTGTGCGGAGTTTTGATGAATTAGGTGAAATGGCGGGTGCTGCCATTGTCAGTGCACTTCATATTGTAGATGGTATGGTGGTTATAGGAGGAGGAGTTGCTGGTGCAGCTAAATATATTCTGCCAGGTATGATGCGTGAAATGCGTCGTTCCATATCGACTTTCTCCGGACGGGATTTCGATTGTCTGCAGATGGAAGTTTGTAATTTGATGGAGCCGGACGAATATAAGAAGTTTTTAGAAGATACAAGTTCTTGGGTTGAGGTACCTTTTACTGACAAGAAAGTATCCTATGATTGTACTAAACGTATAGGGGTGGCGATTTCAACTTTAGGAGCAAACAAGGCTATTGCACTGGGAGCATATGCTTTTGCTTTACAACAGATAGACAAGAAGATATAAGGGTTAGTTTGCTTTTTAAGTAGATAAGATTGTTTTCACGGATAACAAAAAATAATAAGACTCATTATGAATATGAAAAAAATAATATCTTTTTTTATCGTTGCTTGTTGCGCTATGTGTGCAACTGCTGCAAAAGTGGTATGGCAAATTGGCGTTGCGGATAATTCCGGAACAGAACTGGCTTTGGGCCCTTCTGAGTATAAAAAGTTCCTGGCTCATGATTTTGGTTATGAAGATCGTTACTTTTTAGTGGGGACTTCTGTTGACAAAAATGATTTCCCTTATGTGTTGCCAGGGCCTGATGATACTTGGGGAGGTACATGGAGTACTTCCGGTTGGAGAACTCATGATGCAAATATATTGTTTGGCATTAAAAAATTGCCGAAACATGGCAAATGGAAATTGGTGGTAGACTTGGTGGATGCCAATCCGAGCCGTTCGGTGGTTAAAGTTATGGTGAATTCTGCCGAAAAGAAGTTTGAAATTAAAGGGCATTCGAAAGGAGTACTGGAGGGTAATCTTCAAGATGCCAAGGAACAAATTCTTGAATTTCCAATTTCAGCCAATGATTTGAAAAAAGGTGGAAATATGGTCACTGTTTCTGTTCTTGAAGGGGGCTGGATTGTTTTCGATCAGATACGTTTGGAAGGTGCTGACGAACTTGTTCTGGAAAAGAATAATGAATATGCTTTCTTGCGCAATGTGGCTCCGGCAGAATATGAAATGGAAATGGATGGAGCAAAAATACAGCCTTTATTGGTTGATGTAGAGCATCTATCCGGTAACCCGAAATTGAGTGTAAAATTAGACGGTATAGATGTTTTTTCTGCGCAGTTGGACACGGCACGTTATGTATTTGAAGTACCTATGCCTGCTGTGAAAAAAAGTAGAAAGAGTGAATATCAAGTGTTTGTAGATGGACAATTGCTGGAAAAGGGTATTATTATACGTTCTCCGCAAAAGATACAGACATTTGCTGACTATGTAGATACCAAAATAGGTACGGCACATTCTCGATGGATGATTGCACCGGGACCTTGGATGCCTTTCAGTATGGTGAAGCTGAGTCCGGACAATCAAAATATGGGCTGGCAGGCCGGTTATCAACCAACTTTTGAAACTTTGGGTTGTTTCAGTCATATCCATGAGTGGACAATGGGCGGATTAGGGTTAATGCCTACTAACGGCAAGTTGTTTACTCAGGTTGGCGATCAGTTCCGTCCAGATGAAGGTTACCGTTCGCGTATTGACAAGAGGACAGAAGAAGCTCCGTTAGGATATTATAAGGTCTTCTTGACCGATACAGAAATCTGGGCGGAGGTGACAGCTACAGAAAGAGCAAGTTTCCAGAAATATACCTTCCCGAAAGATAAAGATGGACGTGTAATGATTGACCTTCATGTGCAAGCTGAATATGATTATAATCTGCTGGATGTAGATATTAAGAAGGTAAGTGATTATAGAATTGAGGGACGCTCTCATCAGATTTCTCCTCGTCCTTATGTGTGGAGTAATGACGCTGATCAGGAATATGTAGTGAACTTCGTAATAGAGTTTGATGCACCGATTAAGAAAGTAGGTGGCTGGAAGAATAAGCAAATATTGGATGGAGGCCATATATTTGGTAAGAACTTGAAAGATGCAGGACTTTATGTCGAATTTGATACGAAAAAGCATCCGGTGGTGCAGGCTCGTGCCGGTATTTCGTTGGTGAGTATTTCAAATGCTTCTGAAAATCTGCAAAAGGAAATCTCTGATAGATTTGGTTGGGATTTTGATGCGGTAGTGCAAAATCAGAAAGATGTATGGAATGGTATTTTCAACCGTCTGGATATAACTACCAATGACCGTCTGGAGAAGGTGCGCTTTTACACTAATATGTATCGTGCACTTTGCCGAAATTTGTGGAGTGATGTGAATGGCGAATGGGTGTCTCCGGACGAAAAGGTACGTAAATTTACAAATCCTGAACATGTAGCTTTAGGATGTGATGCTTTTTGGAATACGTTCTGGAATCTGAATCAGTTTTGGAATCTGGTGACGCCGGAGTGGAGTAATCGTTGGGTAAAGTCACAATTGGCGATGTATGATGCGAATGGTTGGTTGGCTAAAGGTCCTGCTGGCATGGAATATATTCCGGTAATGGTGGCCGAACACGAAATTCCACAGATGGTATCTACCTATCAGATGGGTATTCGTGATTATGATGTGGAAAAGGCATTTGAAGCCATGAAAAAAATGCAGACTACTCCAGCTACACATGTTGCAGGTGGTTTTGCCGGTAATCGCGATTTGGTGTCTTATATGAAATATAAATACGTACCTATTGAATTGGGACGTTTTTCTAATACATTGGAGTATTCTTACGATGATTGGACTGTGGGACAGATGGCGAAAGCATTAGGTAAATTCTCGGAATATGCTACATTCAATGATCGCGGATATTGGTGGAAAAATGCTATTAATCCGGAAAATGGATATGCTCACATGCGTGATTCGGCCGGTAACTTTATCCCTGATTTTGATGCATTTCAAACCGGACGTAATCACCACTATGTAGAAGGTAATTCTTGGCAGCTTAGCTACTTTGTGCCTCAGGATGTACCGGCCTTGATTGACATAATGGGAGAAAAATCATTTGTGGATCGTCTGAACTGGGGTTTTGAAGTAAGTGAACCTTGGAGATACAATGCTCCCAATGACCAATATTGGGATTATCCGGTGGTTCAGGGCAACCAGCAGTCCATGCATTTTGCTTTCTTGTTCAATTGGGCCAATAAACCTTGGCTGACACAAAAATGGTCCCGTTCCATTATTGATAGATATTATGGTTGTGGCGTTGCCAATGCCTATTTGGGTGACGAAGATCAGGGCCAGATGAGTGCTTGGTTTGTGATGGCGGCTTTGGGACTGTTTCAGACTGATGGCGGTTGCAGTGTCGAACCTATTTATGAAATTGCCAGTCCATTGTATGAGAAAGTGGTTATTGATTTGGGCAAACGCTATAATCGTGGTGAAACATTTACAATTGAGGCTAAAAATGTATCCAGAAAAAATAAGTACGTTCAGAGTGCCACTCTGAATGGTGAGAAGTTGGAACGTTTCTACTTCCCCGCTGCAGAATTGCTAAAAGGTGGAGAATTGATACTGGAAATGGGTGATAAACCGAATAAGTCATGGGGGATTGCTCCATGCTCGGAAAATAAATAATGTTAGTGTCTACCGTCTTAATAAATTAATATCATGAAACGACTTTGTTTTTTGGTGATATGTATGAGTATCATTATGGGGTGTTCAACAAGTACTTCAAGCACTAAAGCTTTGGTGGACTATGTAGACCCAAACATTGGAACTGCGCATTGTCGTTGGTTCTTTTATACACCGGCTGCTATTCCGTTTGGCATGGCAAAACTGGCTCCTTCTACCGATGCGCATTTGGGAAATCCCGGTGGTTGGCAAGCAGTGGGGTATGATTTTCGTCATACTTCCATCGAAGGCTTTGCCAATTTTCACGAGTTCCAGGTAGGCGGTGTCGTATTTGCACCGACTGTCGGAGAATTGCAGACAGTACCGGGTAAGTTGGAAAATCCGGATGGCGGTTATCGTTCACGTTTCGATAAGAAAGATGAAGTGGCAGCTCCCGGGTACTATTCTGTTTTGTTGAAGGACTATGGAGTAAAGGCTGAATTGACTGCTATGAAACGAGTGGGATTTCATCGTTATACCTATCCCAAAACAGAACTGGCAAACCTTATCTTCGATATAGGTAACAAGCAAGGAGAAAGTGGTGAGGTGAAAGATGCCGAAGTACAATATTTTGAAGATGGCCGGGTGGAAGGTTATGTAATCACTTCCCCCGTATATGTTAATATTTATCAGAAAGGGGCAGATGTACGTATGTATTTCTCGGCTGTTCTTAATAAGAAGCCGGTTCAGGTAGGTACTTTTGTAAAAGATGTGGTTAATCCGGGTAAACATCAGGAAAAAGGACCAGGCGCGGGTCTTTACATGACATTCTCTACAGAAGAACAAGAGGCTGTGGAAGTCAAAGTGGGCCTATCCTATACTTCCATAGAGAATGCTCGTTTCAACCGGGAAACCGAGGCTGCGGATGTTACCTTTGACCAAGCCAAGAAGAATGCAACAGATGTGTGGAATGAATCTCTGAGCAGGATTTATGTGGAAGGAGGGAAGGAAACTGATAAAGTGAAGTTTTACACCGGATTGTTCCATGCGCTTTTGGGGCGTGGATTGGCTAGTGATGCAAATGGATATTATCCTAAAAATAATGGAACGGTCGGTCGTATTGCTCTTGATGAAGAAGGTAATCCGGTACATCAGCATTATAATACGGATGCCATTTGGGGTGGTTTCTGGAATCTGACGCAATTATGGTCATTGGCTTATCCCGAATATTATTCTGATTGGATAAAAAGTCAGTTGTTGGTTTATCAGGATGCCGGTTGGTTGGGTGATGGCATCGCATGCAGTAAATATGTGTCTGGAGTAGGGACGAATTTTACTAGCTTGGCTATTGCTGCTGCATATAATTGCGGTATTCGTGATTTTGACGTACAGCAGGGATATGAAGCTGCTTTGAAGAATGAAGTGGAATGGCGTGGAAGACTTGAAGGTGCAGGTAAGATGGATGTACGTCAGTTTGTGGAACGTGGATATTCTCCTTATGAAAAACGGTTTGATATGGTGACTCGTGAGGAAGGATCTGGGTTTGGTGCTTCACATACAATGGAATACAGTTTCAGTAGTTTTGCTGTGTCCCAATTTGCCAAACATTTGGGTAAAGAGGATGACTATAAGTTACTCTCTAATTTGTCGAATGGCTGGAAGAATCTTTATGATCCGGAGACCCGTTTGATTCGTCCCAAGGATACTAAAGGAAATTTTCTGGAAGATTTTAATCCATTGGCTCCTTGGAAGGGATTTCAAGAAGGAAATGCCGTGCAATATACATTTTATGTTCCTCACCAGATAGACGAATTGGTAGATTTGGTAGGGCAAGAAACGTTTAATAATCGTCTGGATAGTATCTTTTTGCTTTCACAGAAAAATATTTTTGGAGGTGGGAAAGAAGTGGATGCGTTCGCCGGATTGAAGACGGTGTATAATCATGGTAATCAGCCTAATTTGCATATTTCTTGGTTGTTTAACTTTTCGGGTAAACCATATCTGTCTCAAAAGTGGGTACGTGCTATTTTGGATGAGTTCTATGGCCTCGAAGGTATACATGGCTATGGTTATGGACAGGATGAGGATCAAGGACAATTGGGGGCTTGGTACGTAATGTCTGCATTGGGCTTATTTGATGTAAAGGGATTGACGGAGATTGATCCGAAATTCCAGATAGGTGCCCCTTTGTTTGACAAAGTCACTGTCCGTTTGAATAAAGATTATTATCCGGGAGAGAAATTTGTAATCGAAGCTAAGAAGCAGGCGGTAGGTGATTGTTATTTGCAGGATATATCTTTGAACAACCGTCCGCAAGATACTGTACAATTGCCCTTTAGTGAGGTCGTAAAAGGAGGAAAATTGGTTTTAGGTTTGGGAGCTTCACCTAATGAGGAATTGACTCACTGAGAAATATGTTATGAAAAATAATCTGTTTTCCACTTCTATGGTTGTACTGCCGATAATATCGGCAGTACAACCTATTTGGGCCCAGAAAGTGTCCAATAAACCGTTGAATATTGTTTGTATTTTTACGGATGACCATGCTTTCCAGACCATAAGTGCTTACGGACATCCTATTTCAAAGTTGGCTCCGACACCTAACATTGATCGTTTGGCTGGGAATGGCATGCTTTTTACGCAATCTTTTGTAGAGAATTCCATTTCAGCTCCAAGCCGGGCGACCCTTTTAACGGGCTTGTATAGTCATCAGCACGGACAGACGAGGTTGGGGTGCTGTTTGAATCCACAGAAACAATGGTTTACCGAGCTGCTACAAAAAAAAGGATATGTAACTTCAGTCTTTGGAAAGTGGCATTTGAATGTTGAGCCGAAGGGGTTTGACCATTATGACATTCTTTTTGATCAGGGTGAATACTATAATCCCAAGTTCCGTCGTCCTGATACAAACGGAGAATATATAAAAGAAAAAGGATATGCTACCACGTTGATAACCGATCATGCCATAGAGTGGTTGGAGAAAAACATCTCCGATGAGAAGCCTTTCTGTGTCCTTGTAAATCACAAGGCACCTCATCGTAATTGGATGCCTGACTTTCCCAATATGCATTTATTTGAGGATGTGGATTTTCCAGAACCTGAAACGCTATTTGATGACTATACGACACGTGGTCCGCAGATGAAAACTCAGGAGCTGACAATTGATCGGCACATGGGGTATGCGTTCGATTTTAAGGTGAGAGAATTGAAGAACGAACCAACATTGCAATATATTAGAGACAGTTGGCTGATGGCAATGGCTGAGATGGATAGCAAACAGCGTGCCACATGGGAAGCTATTTATGACAAGAAAAATGAAGAATTCCTGAAAAATCCTCCGGTTGGAAAGGATTTGCTTCGGTGGAAATATCAACGGTATGTAAAAGAGTATTGTCGGACTATCCGTTCGGTAGATGAACAAGTGGGCCGTTTGCTTGATTATTTGGAAGAAAAAGGAGTTCTGGATAATACAGTGATAGTTTATACCTCTGATCAAGGTTTTCTGTTGGGAGAGCATGGACTGTATGACAAGCGCTTTATGTATGAGGAGTCTTTCCGTACACCTCTGATTATTTCGTGCCCTTCTTTAGTCAAGAAACATTCGGTATGCAAAGAGCTGGTGCAGAATATTGATTTGGCACCGACTTTCCTGAGCCTTGCAGGAGTGGAGGTGCCGAAAGAGATGTCTGGGCGCTCTTTATTACCGTTGTTTAAAAATGGAAAGGCGGAAAATTGGCGAAATGAGTTATACTATCATTTTTACGATTATCCGGCAGTGGGTAGTGTACGCAAACATGATGGCATTCGCACTAAACGCTACAAATTGATTCATTGGTATGGAGAGGGTAGTGGGAATGATGAAGCTATTGACTTTTGGGAATTGTATGATTTGAAAAAAGATGTGATGGAGGTCAATAATGTATATGATAACCCGAAGTATGTAAAAGTACGGGAAGCACTGACTGTTCAATTGGAAAAACTGCGTAAAGACGTGGGAGTGACAGAATAGATATTTTATATAAAAATCCATGAAAATGAAAAAACAAAACTCTATAATGACAGCCTTTCCGGTACTTTTCGGTTTCTTTGTGATGGGCTTCTGTGATATTGTCGGTATTTCATCAGACTATGTTCAGCGTAGTTTTAACTGGTCACCTATGATGACCGGGTTTGTACCTTCAATGGTGTTTGTTTGGTTCTTGTTTTTAGGAATTCCGATAGGTAATCGGATGAATAAATGGGGACGTAAGAATACCGTACTTGTTAGTATGGTGATTACAATTGTAGGTATGATTCTGCCATTATTGGCGTATGATGGTGTAACTTGCATGGTGGCTTATGCCTTGTTGGGTATAGGAAATGCTATTTTACAAGTTTCTTTAAATCCGTTGCTTAATAATGTTATAACTAACAAAGCTTTCCTGACAAGTAGTTTGACAGTTGGGCAGGTAATAAAAGCGGCTTCTTCTTTAGTCGGTCCGGAGATTGTATTGCTGGCTGTCCATTATTGGGGGATGGATAAATGGTATTATTGCTACTATAACCAATATAATACTCAAATAGGTATAACAAACAGATTATCTGTTTATTACACCTATTTACAAAGGATTATGAATTTCAATAAGAAGAAAGTAATGTCACATGAGTGTCACAAAGGTTGATTTTGTAAGCCAAAGAAATAAATACGATTTCTCTTTTGGTTGGCAATATATCATTTAAGGTAGGGAAATGAAATTTTATTTTTTCTCTTTCCCTATTTTAAATATATAACTTTACTTTATCATCCGCATATATATAATGCGGATAAATTAAAGTAAAATTCAAATGGAGTCTGTGCCAGACTGAATCTTTGCATGAGCTACTTTAATAGCATCAGACTTTAATTCTTCTTCATCCTCTACTGCATCGAGAACTTTATCAGCAACCCATAGGGTGAGAAGTTCTTTTTCGTCTATGTTGAAATAGTTGGCTATCTGTATTACTTGAGTACGCTTTGCACGTCTGTCGCCTCTTTCTATCTTTGAAAACATTGGTGTGTCAATCTCAAGGAGAGAGGCTAATTGCCTTTGTAAAACTCCATTCTCTAGCCTTAGTTCTTTTATCTTCTGTCCTAACAACATCTTATTTTCGTTTTAAAGGTTAAACTATCCTATAATTTCCCAATGACCAGTTTTATCCGAACCTATTCTTTTTATTATATTTTGCTCTTGAAGTCTTTTAATAGTCTGAGCAACCCATCTTCTTGAATAACCTGTCTGATTTGCAATATCTGTCATGGTTGCATGTGGGTCATTCATTATTTGTTGTATAATTTCGAGTGCACTTTTGGGTGCAGTTTGCAGTGCACTTTCGAGTGCAGTTTGCAGTGCAGTTTCTGGTGCACTTTGTAGTGCAGTCTTTAGTGAACCACGCTTTGAAGCCTTTAATGAGCCGTCCTTATGAGCAATGTCAGCGATAATATTTCCAGCTGATTCATGGCATGGGATTGTTATTCTAAAGAAGGTACGATCTTCATCAGTCACAACAGCTGCTCGTGGTGAACCATTGTTCTCCAAAACATTTTGAATGGTAGGGATACCAGTACTTCGACCTTCAGTCAAATCCAGTTCTTTCAGATATTCACCAAGTCTGCGATTGCGGTAACGTTTAGATACCAAGATTTCACATCTTGAAATATCCGCCGCTGATATACTTCTATCGGGACCACCGACATTCTGTATGGTGATTCCTTGTGGTTCTACTGTAATAACCACAGGTTCCCATTCACGATAATCTCTGTGATAAAGCGAATTTGTCACACTCTCTTCCAGTGCTTGGTATGGATAGGTGAAGAACTTCCAGCTTCTGTTACTATCCTTTGGTTTAATCACAGTCTGCATCACAAGCATACGATTGAGATATTCCAAAGTTCTGTCAATAATCTGCGTGATAGAACCCTTAATAACTGGACCTTCATACAAATTATTGGGGTTATTCAATCTTCCTTCAGGAAAATATACCACTTCAACTTGTGTTCGTTTAAAGAATTTGCTTGGGTCTTCACAGAACATCATAGCTGCGACATTTCTGAGCATACGATTTTCCTTTGGACCAACATACAAGTCCATTTGTTCTAGAATATCTTCAAGAGGTTTTGTGTATAGTTCATTGGCAAGTTTACTACCAACCTTAATCAAATATTCTCGCAACAGAAGTGTTGAAATATCCTCAATCTTGATATCAGGATTGCCACGCTCATCAAAAGGTACACGGCTTGCCAACTCACGTAATTCATCGAGCACTTCACCCTTAGCGATGATACTACTTGTACCACTGCGAATATAGAAGTATTCCTTAGTGTTACTCTTTGCTATAACATTTTCAGGTACAGAATAAGGTCTATTGATGCCTGCTGGGCACCAAATCACCAAAACGTGTTTCCCATCTACCTCTTCAACACTAGTTCGAGGCATATAGTAAGGCGAAATCTTATTATTATAACCCACCATCTCTTGTAGAATACCGTCAATCTTTTCAGTTGGTATTCCTTCCACAGGACGAATGGCAACACCAGACTTTTCATCCGTATCTACACCAACCACGATATAACCTCCTCCAAGGTCATCAAAATCGTTGGCGAACGCACATACGCTGTGGTATATGCTCGCTGGATTCCAACCCTTCTTGAACTCAATTCGATTGGATTCTATCTTCTGCTTATTGAGCAGGTCGTTTATGTTTATTGCTAATGCCATAATTCAAATTTAAAAAAAGGATTCATTCAAAACTATATTTCCATTTTTATACGAAGTCAAAAAAATAAACAACCGTTCGATATTAGTTTTACCTATTATTCGTTTGCCTTCTGAATAGTAGTTGCACAAATTATTCATACTCTTTACAGAAGAGTTGTTAACAACATTGAAAATTTTGATCCAATAACGCATTTTTATACCTGAAATTTCCTCCAAATATGACATGGAAAGATTCTTTTGGATTGCAATATTTTCTAATGCCTTATAGAGTTCACAAGGAACATTGGGATCAAAGTCATAAACTTCAATATCTATATCTTTCAAATCCGAAAGATATTTTCTTGTTAAACATTTTATAGTCTCTATTGGCAAACCTCCATTCATCGCCCCCATCCAAGGAAACGCAACAGATGTTATTCCCAAAGCATGGTAATTCGCAACAAATTTCTGAAGTGTCTCTTCTATCCATTCTACACGAGAAGGATCTTTCCAATCATCTTTTATGGCAAAGTTCAGAATGATTGGGGAGGATTTCGTGTATGGTAGAATTTGTCCTGGTTTCAGAAGATGCTTGAAGCATATCTTCTGATACTCTTTAAACATTTCAGGGTATCGAAGTTTGAAATCCAATGCAATACCCTTACCCATTGCCCCAACGCAATTAACTGTATTTACGACAGCCATAGCATTGGAATTAAAAATGTTACCTTTTTTTTCTATATACGACATCTTTTTATTATTTTATTTAATTTTGAATTTTGTTACTTCATCACAAAAATCGCTCCATGGATCATCTGCAGATTCACTATAGCGGATATTATTGAAAGAGTCTATATTAGTGTATTCTGAGAAACTATTATCTATTCTTGTGTCTCCAGAATTATGCCAGACATAGACATTCTGTAGGTGTTTAAGCGGAGTAAAGTCTTTGAATTTGTATTTGGCAATCCAATAGCCGTCAAAAACTAAGAACTTCAAGTTCTTACAATATCGTAATGGTTCCAAATTCTCTACATTCTTTTCAATATATAAAATGTCCAATTTTTGCAGTTCGTTATAAAATTTCTCATCAAGAATTTGATACTTTTGAGCTACATATTTATCTAAACGTTTGTCAACAATACCATTTTCTGATGTTTCGACATACTTATAAAATGATTCTTCACTCTTATCGAAACCTAATTTAGCAGTTAAGGAATCACTTAGACTCTCCGCGTAGCCAAATAACATTTCGCATTTTTCATTTTTACTCATATCGGAAAACAACATGATATTTTCAGCAAGAATTATTTTCCAATCAATGTTCTTTTTGTCATTAATGAACTCTATACATGACAATTTATCAATATCATCTTCACCATTATCAACGATAAGAGTTCTTAACACATTAGATAATTCTTCTATGGGTGAATCCCACACCATACCATTGGTTAGGGATGGCAACATACGAGAAAGAGATAATAAATCCTTTCCTGTCTCATTTGCAAATATTGTATTTCTTAAAAATGAAGGATTACAGCCCTTTCCTGGCAATCGACTTCTATCTAATGCATCTGCATCTTTAAGAATCTGCCAAATCACATTTGATTTTACTTTTGCCGGACATTTACTGTCATCTATTGAGTGATATTTTATCGCCTCCAAAATTGCCTCAGCTTCATTGTCGCCAAACAAATTATGTATAGCTTCTCTGTATAAGATAGCTGATTGTTCACCGTGCTTTTCTCCCTCGGTGTCACTTCGCTTCCCTAAATCATGAATCAAAGAAGCATATAAGATAGGAGCTAGCATTGTTTCATCTATCGTATTGTCCAGCGAAGCAATAGCAAACCCATTCCACATAACTCTCACAGTATGAGCTATTCCATGATAAGAGTATAACATGTGTTCCTTGAATAAAGACTTTGAGATCTTAATCTGAAGACCAGAAACTTCTTTAACGAATTGATCGATAATATGCTTAGGTATCTTGGGATATGACATTGTGGAACCAGCCATTCCTTTTATGTTAGAATATATTATCCATGAATTCTTTTCATCCATAAATCTAACTGTAATAGGAAGTGCTTGCTTTTTGAAACTTATTGAAGGATAAGCTTGAATCTTATCTTTTGTGACAGAAGTAATATTTCTTTTATCTATAATATCAATACCATTAACATCATCACATTCTATCACAATTGAACTAGAATCTCGATAATTCGTTTCAATACTGATAGTGTCTTCTGTCTCATCTACAGAAACGGTTCTGTTTGTTCTATGGAAAACTCTTATTCCTGATGATGTATAATCATCAGTCGTGATGTGTTCACATATAGGTTCGTCCTCTAATTGCTGTTTTAAAAGATATGCTTGTTCTTCATCATAGCAAATGATTCTATACTTTTTGAGTGAAGAAAAATCCAATTCATTCAAGACAAGGAATTCTTGTTGAGAATAAGCTTTATATGTATCAATGCCGTCTTCGATAGTTGAATATAAAGACGATGTATTCAGCCTATATGGATCTTTGATTATTGGAATTACTTGACTTATATCCTTTTGCATGTTTCCATTACTATAATAACACTTTTCCAAACAGTAATTTAGGATCTCATGCAAATCGAATTCGAAGAATACTGGCATTGGACATTTGGGAGAGCCCAAATTCTGGGCGCCCCAATATTTAGCTGTAGGACATTCAAGTATTGAATCCCAAATCTTTTTTCCTCTATAATCATAGCCACGAAATACATATCTTTCCCTGGAAGAGTGTGAATCTTCTCCTAAAGCTTCGTTATAGTATTGGGTGGGAGTTTGTGGACGATAGTAGAATCTTGCATAATGGTGGGCAGTATCCCTTCTGTATACATTACTTCCTGCCGAATTCTCAAATAGTCCCTTACCACCTATTCTGCTCAATATTTTTCTAGATTTAATGATGCTTACAGCATTGAATAAATGAGCAAAATGATACACCTTGGGATTTTTAACAGAAAAACGGTCAATAAACTTAACTCCATTAATTTTCTCCTTAAAGGCTGAATAATACAAATCTTCTTTTTGTACAATCAGAGGATTGCTAAGTAGAGCCTTCCAATCCCATCTGTCAGAATACTTTTTTACAAAATCAATTGTAAAATTAATAGTATTAGCTCTAGATGCTTCTGACCAATTAATGTAATCAGGAAAGCTTTCTATCAATTCATTTGTATATAAGAAATCATCTCTTTGGTCGATAATTCTCCAATAGACATCATCTTTAAATTCTCTCAGATTTTCTATTGACAAAGAGAAATTAGTTGATTTCGAGATAATAGCCCAATCTAAATAATCTCTATATTTAAGAAAGAAATCTCTCCCCAATCTCTGGAATGTCTCAGATTGACTCACAAAGTGCCAGTTCAACTTTTCGCGATAAGGCCATAATACATCTTTTGTGAGCGAATTATTCTGCGAAATAGCATCCCAATCGAGATCATATGATGACAACTTTGACAATACATTGACAGAAGGCACAAATGTGTCAACACTCGATACACATTTCCAATCAATCGGTTTATGTATAATCTTAAGTATCAAATTTTCATCATATGTCAAATCTCTTCTTGATGACAACAAAGTCCAATCCCATGTAATTTGAGGTTTGTCTATAGTAGAAATCACTGACTCATTGTCAAATTCAATATCATTTCTTCCACTTAGTGCAACCCAGTCCCAATTTGAAATTTCCAGAGACAAAAGATCTGATAAGGAAATTTTCAATGCCGGGTTTGACGAAAGGCATCCCCAATCCCAATTTCTTTGTTTGGTCTTTCCCAACAATTCTTTGTCAATAATAAGCTTATGAGACTGGGACAGTTGACACCAGTCCCAATCTTTATCTTGATTTTTAATCAAGAACTCATTACTAACAGACAATTTCTCAGATGAAGAAATAGACTTCCAATCCCATGCTTCGGAATTAAATACCTTCAGTAAAGAATCATCGAAAGTTATATCGTTTCTATTAGAAAGTTTTCCGAAGTCTAATACGTCTTTGAATTGCTTGATGTTTTTAGACAAATTTGACTGGTTCTTTGCACCAGAATAATCGGAAAAGCATTTACTATGTTCAGATAAATATTTCCAATCCCATTGCTTCTTTTTTATTTTTAACAATGAAGGATGCCAGTTAATTGCCTCATTTTGTGATAAGGCATAAAAGTCCCAATAATATAAATCATTATACAAAAGAGACTTGACCATCTTTAACCACATTTCAAAGCTGAGAATGCTTCTATCATAATAGAAAAGCCTCTCTGCAGATTTTGATTTGGACAGCAATTCCCAATCAACATCATCTGGATATAATTCAATGTATTCATTTAGATTAAATTCTTTATGGTCATAAATATAAGACAAATCCCATTTGAACAAAAGAGAATAATCTGTTATAGTAACAGTCCGATGTACCAAATTATACAGTTCTTCCAAAGTGAAACGCTGCGTAATTTTGGTCCATAGAATATTCTGGATATACTCTTCCTTTAAACTAATAATAGCAGCAATAGTAGGTAAGTAACCATCAATGCTTAGATCATTCTTTGTGAGGATTGTATCTATTAGTGTAATCCAATCCCATTTATCGGCAAAATCAACAAGATTTTCTAAAATTGTGGAGTTAGTGAGACGTCGGGTTAAAACAGTCCAATTCCAATACTCTTGATAGTCGTATAGATAATTAGAAATATCTTCGACTTTCAGATTCTCAGACAAATAATCCCAGTCCCATTTGTCAACCCAACGTTCATTACCTAATTTGTCGACCTTTAATGTTTCAACAGTTTTAATAGTCAAGATGTACCAATCCCAACTAAAATTGATGTTGATCTTTACAAGTTGTATGGTAGCAAGTTCTGTCGCCTTAGTTTGCAATTCAGGATGCGAAAGGATAAAATCCTTCACTTCCGAACATTCAAACAATACACAGAATGTTTCACTTGAGAAAAGCCAAAAGGCTTTTCCCAAATTAAGTTTTGATATATGCCTACGGACGAAATCAACTTCATTAATCCAATTATTCTTAGATGATATTATCTCCCAATCCCACATAAAGTCAGGATTGTCATCTACAATAGTGAAATCGTCTATACGAGATGTAACACACGTATATCCAGCATTATTGTTAATTCTGTTTGCATAATTAGAAAAGAATTCTTTATCCCAATTGATATAAGAATTTGACTCAAAACCACCAACAACAGGAACACACCATGACAGCAAACCGACTTCTTCCAAAAAGTCTATATTTTCTTTATTCCATACGAGTTCTAAAGTATTGACATTGAATGTTGAAATCGATGAATTATGGATGTTGCAGAGTTCTTTCTTAAATTCCTTAGATTTGCAAAAAAGTTGTGCATACTCATCTGAACTAAAAACTCTGATAATTATTGATTGCAAGTTCAATCTCTTTAAAAAAAGTTCAATATTGTCAAGTATATACTCCAAATCGTAAGATTTGGAGATATATGCCCAATTCCATGCCTTATCGGGATAATCCAGAATCATAGATTTAACTAATTCTGGATTATTTTCTGTAATTAATGATAAATCAAATGAAACATCATCAATATGCTCAATAATGAACTCATTTGAAAGTGAAGGCATAATATCTGTCCAAATCCAATTGACAGATGTGAGGTTAGGATTAACTAATAGACGCTCAATATCCTCAATGCTTACCTGAGCGTTATGAATTACAACATCAAAATCCCAAGGATAATTTGATGCATTCTCCGCTATGAATTTGCCATCAATTCTAGCAGACAAGACACTCCAATCCCAATTATCAGAGGAATCTCGTAGATAAGTTTTAATATCATCGATTGGACATATTGTTGAAACTTCATGCCAAATATTCGCATCAATATTTCTTGACAATATGTTAAAAAGAACAGAGTCATTCCAGCAGAATCTGGAATCCTTTACAACCTTACCCCATTCTATAATATCTTCAAAAGGCGCAAGGCTTTCTGAACTCAGCAATGCGTTGGGATCATTAAGTAATCTAAGATAATATCCCCATTCAACTTTGATTGCTTTAGTTTTGGCGTTCTCATCACTGTTTAGTAACTGAGAAGTATGCTCACTTACAGATTCGCCATTTGAAGATACAACGACAAAATCATCACCATCGTTATAAATAGCAATGTCAAGCCGTTCACTTTCGATCAAGAAGTCGTTTTTTAATAGAGAAGCACTGAAAATATTCGTTCCTTCATGAGTCTGCTCACGCAGGGCTTCAACCAAAATTTTCTCTTCTTCCTTAATTTGCGGCTCAATATCATATTGTGATAATGTTTTATAAAAAGATACCCTTTTCTTGTTTTGAATCGTTGTAGATATAGAGAGTTCATTTCTAAATGGAAATATACTTCCATCACTTGAGTTTAAACTAAAGTTTTCAAAGAATCTACATTCTGCTTTATAAAACAATCTTTTCTTCGAGTTTATAACAGAAAACAATCCTAAAGACGTTAGTCTTATCTCATCTTCTACATCTTCAATTAGTTCATCTTTTTTTAAAGAGCTAAGCAATCTTTTGAATATGCATAACTCCGCATCATCTTTATATCTTTTGGAATTAGAGTCAATGTCGTCTTTAACATTGAATCCCAAAATTGTTGCCAAATCTTCAGCTGATAAGGCGTCGTCGTTATAATGAAGTGTAGAACAGATTACCGTTTCTATGTCGGAACATGAAACGTCTTCATAACAGAATACTTCGCACTTTGTTTTCTTCAAAGGCCATGCTCTCAATGCACTGTCAGTGGATTGAGATTTGTATATCAGTTGCGCCTGAATTATCTTATCTTTGAATGTCTTCATAAGGATTGCATTTAATGATTTTCCCATTCGGGTTAGCTTCAATTATTTGATATACATTGTCATAGATGTCCTTCTGCCTGAATAAATTGCTGTTACCAACAATAATCAAAAGCCTTCTCGCTCTAGACAGTGCAACATTTAGTCTGTTAGGAGATTGGGCAAATCCTAAATCAGTCTGCTCTGGATATCCTAGTTCATATTCGGAAAAATCAGGTTTTTGCTGTGGATCAGATATAATAGTATTACTTCTAACCATAGAAACGATGATAATGTTACGTTCCATTCCTTGAAATCTGTCTACTACATCAATCTTCAATGGCATATTATTGAATGCTTTACACATCTTCTTAATTCTATTTCTTTGTTTACTATAGAAACTGATTATGCCAATTTCTTTGTCATCATCATCAGTCCATTTTTCACTATATTCCCTAAATGAATCAGACGATGATAATTTATTTAGAATATGCGAGATAACATCAACTTCGCCTTCATTAATTCTTGATGTGCCTTCAATCATTTCAGGAGAATTAACATCAATCCAAACGACATGATTATTCGGTGTTAATGACTCACCACAGATAAAATCATCAATTGAGATACCGTGATATCTGGAGAAAGGATTCGACATATTTGGATCATCAACCCCTAAATCAACAGGGTTGATGAGTCCACATTCAAGACCTTTATCTTCAGTATAGAATTGCTTAATTACCTCGTTGATATCAGGATGCATTCTATATTGTAAAGTAAACTCTCCTTTAAGACTATCATCTATGTTCTCGAAAATTCTCTGAAAATGTGAAACTTCCATCTCCTTGAAATTTCCAATAACATATGATTTCAACTTATTTAATTGACGCTTTTCGATTTCTCCATTTGAATTGTCAATTAGATAATCAAGCGTATTAATAAACTCTTCTTTGTCGAGCATTGGCGGTAACTGCCTGTGGTCTCCAATAACAATATTCTTTTTTCCATAGATCAAGGGCAATGCTAGCTCTGCTGGAGTTGCTTTGCTAGACTCATCTTGTATTACCGTAGAAAAGGTAATGCCATCTTTACTTTTATAATTAGTAATAACAAATTCGTTGTCATCATTGAATACGCCAGTATCCTTCTTATAAACAGTCTTGTTGGTAACTTCTCCGAAAACAGAACAATAGTTCATAAAGAACTTTGTTGGTCTGTTTTTTGTATTCTTCTCACCGATAGAACTACATGTTGCACCGATAACATTACAATGAGACTTATACTCTTCAAATATAAGTTCTCTTAATTGTTTGTCAGGATTGGCCAAGAAATTTTCCCATAATAAAACAGATTTAGTATCCATTCTATCGTGGTCTATTCGTTTCTTGATATTATCTAACCAATTTACTAGAATCATCTTACCGGATTTTACCAAATTGTCTTCTTCCAAATCCTCTTCTTGGTCATCAACAAACTCATATTTACCAGTAGCAACCCATTGCTCCATTGCGGCAATAGAGAATTGTTTTCCTTCAACAGCAAGTCTGTCATCTGTCCCAAAACGTATTGGTTTGACTAAATTGTGGGTATTATTGACTGTTCTATCAATAGCATTGTCTACAGCAAGATTAGTTTCTGATGTCAACAGAATTCTTTCTTTTGGATTCAACCTAATATGCTGCCAGATTAGCTCTGCAATTGCTGTTGATTTACCCGTACCTGGAGGCCCCTGGATAAGAGAGATATCATCTGCTCTCAAACATTTTATTATCGCATTTAATTGCGAAGGATTTATATGTCTATTGAGTAAATTACTTTTTATATCTTGATAATAATCACTTGACTCGTTTATGAAATAATCTATTTCTTTTGTAGGTGTTGCTTTTTTGGCATCAAAAATGAAGTCTTTAATCTTGGGATTTTTGACACCTTTTCCTGAAACTATACTATCAAAAGCATCTTTTAATCGTTTTATTTTTTCTATGTCACCTTCCAGATTGGGAGTGATTCTGTTAAATGACAAGGCTCCTTCCTCTGAAAAATTATAATCTGCATAAGATATATCAAATAACAATTCAGGGAAATTCACTTTAAATAATTTTCCAATAGAATGTAAACCAACAGTAAACTCTGCTCCTCGAAGGCTATTGATAGAATTCTCTTTGTTCTCTGCAATTTTGTTGTGGTCAATACGAAGTAGATATTTCTTCTTTCCTGATGGACATGCGTGTAATTCGCACTCGCAGCCCATCGCGTTTAATTGTCTCAAAGAGGAAGAAAGAGAAAACGAGAATTGTGAGGCTTGCTCTTGTGTACGATATTCTTGATAATAGTGCATTGAACCATCTTTGGAACTAATAAATGTCTTTAAGGAAGAATAGTTCTGCTTAAGAAAGTTCTCAATCTTTTCCCAATCCGCATTCTTGTCACAAATTTCAACGTTACATTTGTGACCTGAGAAAATAGAAACCTCCATGTCATCGTACAAATTACTGAGCTCAATTCTAAGATCATCAGGACTTTCTTGTCTCCAGTCAAAGTCTACGCCTATTGATTGTTTGGATTCGCTTATAGAGATTCTTTCGTCTTGAATGGTGCTCTTTAATTCTTGAAAGAATTCATAACAGTTTATTCCGTCAGTAAATTGACGGAACAGCCTGTTGTCATAGATGTAATTATAGTTTATATGTAGATTATAACTATTCTCTCCAAATTCTACGTCAAAGATATTCCTAAGTAAATCAATCTGCCATTTTGCATCTATTATAGATATATTATCTTGTCTCTCTTGAGACTTTACATTGAAGTGATAATAGAATACTCCTTTCTTTGGATCAGAAAAATCATATAAAGATTTACTTTTATCGTAGTGTTTTAATATATCTTTAGAAACTTCAATAGCAACGTCAAAGGACAAGAAGCGTAATCCCCATAGCTGATTAAGTTTTTGAAGGGAAGATTCATTCAAATAGTTATCGTTCAATGATAGCATTCTTCTTAATCTACGCTCTTCGACATCATTAACTTTAACCATTTCATATTTTAGTCTATGGTTACAGTCTATAGATAGCCATTTCCTAAGAAAATACGCGGGAGTTGGAGATACGCTGAAAATACCGCTTGCTTTATCAGGAAGAGCGTCTTCTGACAATGAAGAATCGTTGTCCAATTTGCGTAGAGCTTCTACTGTAACTTGCAACCGGCCATTATTATCTACTGCATATTGTTCATTCAATTCCTTTAGAACCTTAACGAATTTGGAAAAGGTAGATTTTTGAGAACGAATAACTCCATCTATAATCGGATTTTTAGACAATTGAATATAATACTTTTGACATTCCTCTGCCAATCTAGATATCTCATCAATATCTGCCACAAAATTATTGCTGCAAATTAATGTATCATTGACATAGTCAATATCATCATCCGAAATTTTAAAGAATGCTTTGATACTGTTTATTTTGGCATCAATCTCATCTGTTTGACAAACTTTAAGATGCATTCTTTTCCCGAATATCTGAATAGAATCTGGTTCGATGATAATTGGAGCAGAGTTAACTTGAAGTACACGTTCTTGCACTTCAATGTGTTTTAACCATATCTCTTTTTGAAGATCAGTATCAAAGCCCATACTATAAAATAGCTACTATAATTTTTCTTTTATCGTTGTTAATCTCTTTAATGACACAATTAAGTATCGTTCCTGCAGCGAATGATTCTCCACCAGAGATGCTATGTGCAGGGATAAAAGCAGGCGAATCGTCATTTTCCAGTTTCAAGTGAATCCCTTTTTTGACAGTATCTACGACTATTGCTGTAACATGCTCGCCAATTTGATGATTTCCCAAAGGATCCATTTGTAATCTCTTGTGACTCAGTTCAAGTATTCTTTTATCCTTATCAATATTTATTATTATTGCTCTTATTCTATCGCCAACATTATAAATCAATTGTGGCTTTTGAATTTTATCAGTCCATGACAATTCCGAGACATGAATTAATCCTTCCATTCCTTGTTCAACCTTTACAAATAATCCAAAATTTTTTATATTGATTACAGAAGTATCTACAATGTCTCCAACGGCATACTTATCTATCATATTCATCCATGGATCTTGCTGAGTCTGTTTAATACTAAGAAGAAGTTTTTCTTTTTCCCAATCTATATTAATGATTTTGGATGTAATAGAATCTCCTTTCTGAAACGATTTCGTCGTAATCTCAGCATCCCAAGATAATTCTGTTTTATGAACAAGACCTTGTACACCGCCAGGAAGCATAATAAATACTCCATAATCAGTTATGTTGCATATCGTTCCTGTCACAAGATCTCCTTCCTTGGAGTTTTTGTCAAAGCTATCCCATGGCTTTTGTGACAATTGTTTTAATCCGAGACTTATTCTGAACTTACCATCTTTCATTTGTTTCTTCTCCAAAACAACAACGTCTATATGCTCTCCAATAGTTACGATATCAGCAGGATTTGATACTCTCTTCCAAGATAAGTCCGTAATATGAATAAGCCCATCAACAGACGGAAATATTGAAACAAAAACGCCGTAGTTCTCTATTTTCTTTACTATTCCTGAGACAGTATCACCAACTTTTAATTCATCCAATTTTTCTTGGGACAATTCTACATTCTTCTCATCTACAAGTGCCTTATGAGATACTACGGGAAGGAATCTATGTCCTTCCTTTTCTTTGAGTTTAACACTAATAAGCTTAACTTCAAAGCATCGCCCAATATAAGATTCTAAATTGTCATTAACATCCAATCCTATCTGACCTTCCGGCATGAATGCTTGTAATCCGTCAATATCGACAAGGAGCCCTTGTCTTGTTGCATCAATTACTTTCCCACTGAAAACACATCCTTTTTTTGCTTTGGATAAAACACTTTTATAAATTTCATACTTGTCGTTAGCCTTACAAGTACGGCCTTCAGCATCAGTATAAACGCTGATAGAATCACCTGACCTATAGATGGAAATATCATCTGCATTTAAACCAGTTAACAAACTTGAATCTCCATCTGGCAAAGCTACAATAACTCCTTTATCAGATTTAAACTCTACAATAGTATTAATCTTACGTATGTTTTCTGTAGAGCTTGTTACAAAGTCCAATTCTGTAAACGGATTTGCTTGTTCTATGGAAAGTTTATTAATCATAAGTGAATGATATAGTTTTAAAATTATTTTGCAACCACAATTGTACACTAATTGAATTGTCAATATTTGAACACAAAGTTATAAAAGGAATTGCTGATTCTCGAAGAAATCTCCGAAAATCTGCAAATCTTATTAAAAAAAAGTTTGTTTTTTATTTGTGTGCGGCCAATCGTTAGCGTTTTCGCCTAGATGATATCATATTATTATCTTTCTTCTCACCCCATGGCATATCAGATGAAGAGCCACCACCTCCAGTACCAACATGAGTCTGTGCAGGACCACCAGTCATCAATCCGAAAGAAGCTTCAAGTAACTGTGCCTGCATTTGACTGACCTGCTCGAACGGCTCAAATATGGCATTGATAAGTTCATATTCGGTAAATTCATCATTCAGATATTTCTGCATAGCAGGATTGCTCCACTCGCTGAATTTGGCATCATCAAACAGTTCATCCTTAACCTGTGTCCAAATGTGTACGCTTGGCGATGGCGCGTGTCTTGGAGAAATGTAAAGGTGAGTGAGCGTAGCACCCGAAGATAATCTATAACGGTGGGGATTTGCCTTGCGGTCAAGTTCCCTATTCTGTGTCTTCAGATTCTCGTTTTCTGTCTTATATGCATCCGCTTCTCTGATTGTCTTCTTCAATGTTTGTTCCAGATTGAAGCGTGCTTTCTCACCATTCTCTGTCAGTTGTTTCTTCTCCTTCTCCAAAGTTTGGATTCGTTTCTGCAACGATTCAATCTTTGCGGTCTGTTCCACAATGGCGGTTCTTGCCTTTGCCAGGTCACCCTTATTAAAGAGGCTTAGGATGAAATTCTTGCCCTCCTTAGCGGCTTCCTCCTCCTTTTTCAACTTAGCCAGTTTTACTTGTCTTGCTTCCGTCTCTTGAATGAGCATCTCGATATTCTCCTGAATGCTTTCCATCTTTTGTTTGTAATAGGAACTGTTTGAAACATGCTTGGCCACCGAGCCGACAACACCTCGCTCAAGACCGAAGGCTTTCATTGCTTCGCCATAGCTATCCTGATATTTGGTCAGCATGGAACGGTGCATCACGTCATCGGCACTGAGCCTTGGGCCTCCTTTTGTGGTACGATATTTCTTCTGTCCTTCCCTCTCACGACGCTTACGTTCCGTGGTTACAATAGGGATAATCGTAGCATGGAGGTGCGGAGTCTTTTCATCCATGTGCAGCACACATGATACCAAATTCTCTTTTCCAAAAGTGTCTTCTAACCAGCGGATATTGGCTTTGATCCATTCGGACAATCGTCCTTCCTGCTGTATCTTCATCATCTGGTCATGGCTGCCGCTTAAGATTATACACAGATGGGTGGTTTGGTTCTTACCTATTTTACGTTTGAGACCAGCATTGGCAAGACGGTTCTTGATGGCACCGTTCCTGTCTTTTATTCCATCTGGGAAAGAGAGGATTTCACGATTGAGATGCGTTCTTGTAGAATCTGCATTTTTTGGAATGAATGGTTTTCCGCTTTTGGTCTGTCTCTCTATGTGGGTACTTAATCCACTGCCGTTTGAATTACCACGTTGGATGTGGCATACTGCATATTGGGTCATGATAGTTTCTTTTGAATTTTGTTTTTTACCGTTTACTTTACGATGGTCGCTTTATAAAATTCCGTCTTTACAGACATCATGGGTGATGGTAGGGAAAAGAGATAGAACAGGTTGCCAGACGGGTGTCGAGAGGGTAAACCTTTCGCTTATCGGCTTTTTTAGCTGCCACTTGTGGGTGCGGTCGTAGAAAAAATGCCGTAATAAGCTACGGAATTTTATAAAATATCCCTTTCTTAGCCAGCAAGCTGTCCACATCCATCACATCGGGAACTCTTTTGCTTTCGGGATTCATTCAATGGACTTTTTATCCATGAAAGGCTCTTTGGCTCAATTCTAACTTTACTCATCTTTATTCCTATATATATGCACCTTGAATAAAGTAAAGTAACCGAAGAATGTACACCTGCTCAGTAACGATAGCCACCCTTGTTGTATCGGTAGAGCTTTCCGTTGTCCTGTACAACCATTCTCTTGTTTCTGAGAAATGTGATTTCTGCTGCTGCCTTGTTCTTGTTGAAACTGCCAAGTATGGAACGGAACTCCTCTACAAGCCTGTCTTGAAGATCTTCGTAATTTAGCTCGTCAGTCACGGTAGGAAATATCCGTTCAAGGGCGGTTTCGTGTTGCTCCTGCTTGATGTCAAAGTAAGGGTCAAACTCTTTCTTTGGAGGACGTCCGGCTTTTTTCGGTTCGGACACATAATCCTCTACAAGTTCAGGAAGAATGTGGTCATTGATACGGAACGCAAAGATGGGGAACGTCTGTGAACGGGTATACAATGCGGACACCTTGCTCATGCTTTCATCGGACTTTTCCTTTTCCACCTGAATGACGGTCTCTGCCTTGTTGTTTATCTCCGTTCCAATGTGTCCTCTGGCATTCTCGTCACCCTTGTTCTGATGAAGGATTGTATGGATGTGAATCTGATATTCGTCCGTCCAGCGCATCAGGATGGAAGTGACTTGTGTCGCCTCCAAAGGTGCATTGATGTCAAAGAGCAAATCACGTACTCCATCAATGATGACAAGGCCGATTCCTTCCGTAGTTGCAAGTACACATTCTATGATTTCAATACGTTCCTTTGGGGTGTATTTGCGTAAGGAGAGAAACTCCAAACGGTCATTGTCTGCACCCTCGGGAAGATTAGCAAGAGCAAGGATCCTGGCAAGTGTCTTCTTGCAATGTGCCTTACTCTGCTCCGTATCGATATAAAGAATCTTGTTCTTATCTTTAGGCAGGTTCACCTCATACGCCAGTACCTTTTCACCGCTCAGTGCAGCTGCTGTCATGGCAGAGACATTGAATGTCTTCTTACTCTTTGCCTTTCCGATGGAGGCACTGAAGTTACCTAATGTACCGATTGGAATACCGTTTACCTTAATGACTACCATTCCTGTGTCATATTCCTCCGTCATACTGATGCGTGATTCCTGCCACTTCGTTACCACATCATCCCTATTGGGAGGTTGTGTCATGATTGGAGTGTTTGTTTCGCTCATTATCTCAGCCCTTTCTCTATGCGTTCCACATCGGACTGCTTGTAACAGTTCTTGCCACCAATCTTATAACAGGTCAGATAACCGGAAGTGTTCCATCTCCACAACGTAGCACGGCTTTTACCCAAACGTTGCAATACTACAGATTCATCAAGCATGGCATCATTGGCGGTTGCCAAGCGTATCTGTTCCTGTTCTTCCGCCCATTGTTGAAAAGCCTCTTTCAAGGTCTCTACGGAAGTAATAACCAATGTCTCATTTTGAGACGGATTGAAATTGTTGTTATCAGTCATGTTAGAATGGGCAGGGTTGCTGGCGACCCTCACGGCAAAACGCTTGCCTCGCACCTGCCCGGACTTCACTACATCAGTGAGGTCTGAAGTAGATTCGTGCTGCAAAAGTAGTATGCTTTGAAACGAACCTGAAATATCTTGGATTGTCATTACTTGCCGACCATCGGAAGACATTTATGTTAAAACATTTAACCCCGAAGAATCATAGCGTTTCAAGTGTAAAAGTGCAGAAAATGCAACGTACAAAAATAGCAAAGCCCACACTTGACATCACATCAAGTATGGGGTTGCAAAGTTTTGATTAATAAGAGGAACTAATCCATGAATGACTTTATCAGTCGCCACCACTGCATGAGTATGCTTTTGCGAGTGAATTTGCTTGACAAAAAAGAGAGACGGCCATCATCTTCCTTGGTATAGCCAATTCTTGTCCTCAGCGCACTGACGATGCGGTTTTTCTCCTTCTCTGTAAACCGTTCATGAAGATAGTTGTTATAAGCGGTCTTTGAGACATGACGGAACTCGGTGTTGATTTTAGCGTGGGCGATATTCCTTACCAATCCTTCATCCCTTGCACATACCATGACAAGCGCAGCACCTCTGCCGACCTCACCACTAATCAAAAAATGGAGCGTATCAAGTATCTTTTCTGAATGTTCAGGATATAGTATCTCATCCGAGAATGATGATGGTCTTTGCTGGAACACTACATGCTTCCATATATTCATAAATGTCAGCACCATTTGTGGGGATATGCCTTTGATGTAATGACGCAATAAGCCGCTTACAAAATCATGGACTTCTTCATAGTGAACCGTTGCACGGATGAAGAGATATTCCATTACGTTCTTCACCCGTCTTTCCTTACAGATAGTTTCCCATGGAAGTTCAGGTCTGTCAAGTATCAGAAGAATGGTCTTGGCAGCTGCCTCATTGGATGGTACAGGTATGTTGTCATCCAGCACACCATCCTTAAGCCTTTCTCTATAAAGGGAAAGGACGTACTCGATGTTCTTCTCTGTATTGCTCTTGCCGTACTGATATTCAATATCGGCTGTAATGTCTTCTATGCTCTCTTTCATATGTTTCAGTTTATACGGTTGCACCGGTCTTGCTAAGTTCAAGCAGATTGGCAAGCTGCTCGGCTGTCATGGATTCGAACTGTTGCAGAAGCAGTGACTTCACTTCTGATTCTTTCCTGGCTTTCGCCACTTTCTTGGCGATGTTGGTTGCAAGTTCGATACCGCTAATCTTGATATAGTCATTGAAGACGCTTTCCGTCTTGTGTCCGCTGATGGACATCATTTCATAAGTATCAAGAATCTTTTCGAGATACATCAATGTGATTCCGGTACGTCTTGCCGTATGTGTCGTAGCAAGCTTATAACGAGGAATGACCGCTTCGCCCTGGCTGTTGCGTTTATAGGTTTCCTTACTCTGCTGTTCCTTCTTTTGGTGGTCAAGGGTTAGCTTAGTGGGAAGTTCAAGCTTCAGACTGGGTATTGTTTCTGCAAGGGTTTCCAATATGGCCTTTATTCTGTTGTTCAGGCGCTGGTTTTGTATATTCGGGAGATTGTAGTTGTACTTCTCGAATATGCGGAGCAGGTTGTCATTGAGAATGGGGATAGTAACCTCTGTTCCTGTTTTCTGCTGAACAAGCGTAATGATACCTACACCATCATGAAAGGAGACGTTCCTTGCAGATATGCGTGAATAGTCCGAAAAACGTTGGCTGGTATAACAGCCTACAAGAAAGACATCACGTACACGGTCATCCTCTCCTTCAAGTTCCATATCATAGAGCGCTTGGAGTTCTTCATTAGTGAGGTAGATTTCCACAACCATGTCTTCCTTGTTCACTTGTAACTTGGGGAAGTGCTCAAGAATGGTAGCCTTGAACTTGTAACCCTCCTTAAAGGCAACATTGAGCATAGCGGAGAATACGGCAAGGTTCTTATTGATGGTCTTCTTCATGTAGCCGTATCTTTCCATATATAGCACAAACTCATCAATCAGACGTTCATTGATGCCGTCCCATTCAAACGGATGTTCTTTTGAGAAACTTTCCAATATCACAGCGAAGCCTTTGTAAGTATGGAGCGTTCCTTTTGAGTAGTTGTTACCCTTACGCTTGATGCTTCCGTTCTCCATTCCCTCAATTCTCTTCTGAACGAACTCCAAAAGACTCGGCCTGCGTGCATCCTGTAGCTTTTTGACCAGTTCGGCATTGGCTTTAGTCTGTTCTCTCTTTTTTGAAATGATTGTCGTTCGGCTGATTTCCGAAGGATTCACGGTCTTCACTGTTTCATAGACTCCAAGAATGTCCTTGCGAGTAAGTGCTTCTTCGGGAAGTGACATAATGATGGCATTGAGCGAAGCCACGAAAGCCTCTATATCTGTTTTCTTTTTCATGAGGCTTTCCCTATAAGCGGCATTCAGCTTGCCTCGCTTGGGGATGAAGATTTCACCGTCCACAAATTCTTCCTCCTTTACGGTTACAGGAGACTTGAACTGCGGTCGGTTAGTACGGGTGATGTCCATTCGTACTAAAATGTGACGTTCGCCTTGCTTGTTTTCCTTTTTTGCGAGAGATAATGTTGCTTTTGCCATACATCTATATTTTGAAGTTCGGTGCAAAGGTAGCAAAATTCCCTGAAAATAATGTCACAAATAATGTCACAATAATGAGATTTTATGAAATATTAGTGAAATAAGGCAAAATTGATAATATATTGAAATAGTGTGTTTTATCTTTCTTTTGTTTAATTTCTTTTCATTTGTTTTTCAAGTATTTTCATCTAAAAAGGGAATTAGGCTTCCCCATTCTTGGCTTCATCACTTTATTGTCGACAGTTTGGCTGATTGCAACCCCTATTGAACGGGAAAGAAATGTTGTGTCGAACAGTGATCTTTCCATGAGGAATACGTTTGCTTTGTTGAAAGACCGGACTATTCTATTACTGTTTTTAGGAATTTTCTTTATTGTAGGCGTGGATGTGGCGACAAACTTTATTAGTTCGAAACTTATGTCTATCCGTTTTGGATGGTCTGATGAGCAAGTAAAATTTGCTCCTCAAGTCTATTTCCTTAGTCGTACGATTGGTGCTTTGTTAGGGGCGTTCTTGTTGACCCGTATTGCAGAAATGAAATATTTCCGTATAAATATTGTAGCTTGTGTCGTTTCGCTGTTAGTTTTAATGGGAGTGGAAAAGGATGTGGTGAATATAGTTTGTATTGGTGCAGTAGGCTTTTTTGCTTCATCTGTTTTCTCTATTATTTATTCAATGGCTTTGCAGGCGCGTCCGGAGAAGGCAAATCAGATTTCCGGTCTGATGATTACAGCGGTTGCCGGAGGTGGAGTGGTAACTCCAGTTATCGGTTTTGCCATCGGTACTGTAGGTATTATCGGTGGTGTTGTGGTGACGTTGGCCTGCGTATTATATCTAACGTATTGCGCTTTTGGTATAAAAGTAACTTCTTGTGTAAAGTGATTCGTTTTTTGATACTATTAATACATCATCATTTTTATTTTTTAAGCGTCTTCGAAAACGAAGACGCTTTTTTGTGTTGTATGGTTTCTTTGGTATGATGATTTAATGAAAATATAATTTTATACCTTATAATTAATGTGTGAACATTGAAGTGTGTTGTGTAATCATTTTGATAAATACGGGCTTTGCTGGGATGTTATTCTTTGAAATGTTTGTTTTTTAATATTGTAGTTAAAGATGTTTTTAAACATAATTAGTTAATTATTAGTAGTTTAAGTTTTAATATGTATTCTTTTATAAATAATTTAGTGATAAATTAATTTAAGTTTAGTTTGACTTTTAATTTATTACATCTCATTTTTTATAAAAAAAACTTTGTTTTACTTTTGCTTTTTGAATTTATTATATATATTTGCTGCATCTATATGTTCATACATATAATGAGGTTTGTTTTTGTTGAGACTACTTTATATGTTTAGCAGTTTTATTAAAAACTAATATTTTGTGGAATGAAAAAAATCATTACCGTTATTTTGTTATTAATGATGTTCATTACCGGATATGCACAACGTATTGTTGTGTATAAACAGTTGGATGAGAGCTTAATTAAAGTATCTGCCAGCAGCGAATTGAATAAAGGAACTATTTGTTCCGTAGTTAATGGAGATGGAATGCAGGGGTGCTATCATGTGGCTAATAACCTGGGACATGGCATGTGGTTGTCTGAAGTTTCTAAAAAGCCAGTTCGTTACAATAAGTCTACTCATGAAGGAGTTGTCTGGTTTTTGTGTGATTTTGGTAAAAGTAGAAAATGTCCTGAAGTAGATTTGATTCAGATATGGAACTATAATCAGAATGAGCATACTCGGCGTGGACTCAATAAGGTATATATAGAGTACTCAGAGGATGGGAATAAATGGCAATTACTAAAGAATGGTGATTTGGAATATTATTTAATTCCTGAATCGGTAGGACGTAATCCTGGATCCGTGGATTTTTCTTTGGATACTAAAGGTATAAAAGCACGTTATATATGCTTTACGGCTGCGTTGGATGGAGAAGGTAATCATTATGATCGTAAGAATCCGGTTGTGATACAGGAAGCTGCTGATATGCATCAGAATGTGGATTACTATGGTTTGAGCGAAATTCGTTTTTATAAAAAAACAGTGGTTTCAGTACAATCATTGGGAAAGCTTGATGATATTTCTTTTGTGGCTGGGCAAGGCTATCTAAAGAGTGCTGAAGGTCCTAAACGAGAATTCTTATTACGTTTTAATACTCCATTGTATGCTGGGGCTACCTTAACGTGTCAATTAGGTGATAAAATATGGAATGCTGAAATAGAGGCTTCAAAGACTGGGGTGGATGAGTACAAAGGATATTTCCCTGCTGGATATATGGAAGAGACCTCTTCTTTGGAGATAAAGGTGAATAGCCGTCAAGGTTGTGTGAAACGTAAATATGAAGTGCCAGGAGCAAGAAAGTGGACTGTTTGCTTTTTTCCGCATTCTCATTTGGATATCGGATATACACATCGCCAGGATGATGTGATGAAACTTCAATGGCGTAATTTGGAACGCGCACTCGATTTAGCTGAGCGTACTAAAGAATATCCGGAAGGTTCACGTTACTGTTGGAATACGGAGGCTACATGGGCAGTTGCTGCATATTTGAAAAAATATGCAGCAACTGAAAAGGCTGAACGTTTGAAGCAGGCCATTCGCGATGGTATTATTAATGTTGATATGTCTTTGGGAAGTATTTTGACTGGGATTAGCCGACAAGAAGAATTGATGCATATTTTTGATGATGCACATTGGATTAGTGATGAAGTGGGAGTAGAGCTGAATACTGCAATGATGAGTGATGTGCCTGGGCAAGCTTGGGGATTGGTCACTGCAATGGCTAAGAATGGAGTGAAATATTATTCACCCGGACCAAATTATGTACCTTTTTATGGGAGGATAGGAAATGACCGTGCTGCTGCTTTACATGTCAGATGGGGTGATAGACCTTTTTATTGGCAATCTCAATCAGGTACTGATAAAGTACTTGTATGGCAGGCAGGGCGCGGTTACTCATGGTTTCATGGCTGGTTGGCTAACCGTATCGGAGTTTGTGGACTTGAGCCAATCTGGGACTATTTAACAGAATTAGAAACTGAGGAGTTTCCATATCAAACTTGTTATTTACGTTATACAGTTCATGGTGATAACGGCCCTCCCGATCAATCAATGTCTGATGTAATCCGTGAGTGGAATGAACGTTATGAGTCTCCTCAATTCCGTATATCAACTGCCCGTGAGTTCTTTATGAAATTCGAAGAACAATATGGCGCTGAATTACCCGTCTTTGCTGGTGACATGACTCCCACTTGGGAAGACGGAGCGGCTTCTACTGCTTGTGAGACAGCAATGAATCGTACTACTGCTACACGCTTGGCACAGACTGAAACTATTTGGAGTATGCTTCATAAAACAGACGCTTTCCCAGATAAAGCTTTTAAAGAAGCATGGAAAAATGTGATACTGTTTTCTGAGCACACTTGGGGGGCTTCTGCTAGTGGAACTGACCCGCATTCTAAATTTACAAAAGATTTGTGGGAAGGGAAAAAAGCTTATGCTGATAATGCAAGTAATCAGTCTCAAATATTATATAAACAGGCTTTAAGCCCATTGCATGTCGACAAAGGTGGGGATTTTGTACATGTGCTGAATACAAATCTTTGGAATCGTACGGATGTAGTGTTTTTGGATTCAATGGTCAATTTGAATGAAAAAGAATTGATAACCAGGACTGGTGAAAAAGTAGAGACACAGCGTCTGTATGATGGCCGTTGGGCTTTTGTTGCTGAAAATATACCAGCACTTTCTTCTGAGGTATATCAAATCGTCTCGAAGAAAAAGAGTTCAAGACGTTTCGTTTCCATGATTGCAGAGAATAAAATATTAAATAATGGAATTGTACGCGTTGAAATTGATGAGGTGAAAGGTACAATTAGTTCTTTCAAAAGAGTTGGTGACTCTTATGAATATGCTTCGAATAGCGGTTTGAATGATTATTTATATACTGGAAGATATGCTTCTGACCCACAGGGAATCGAACAGATATTAAATATAAGAGTGTTGGATGATGGAGCGGTTGCTGCTACACTGCGTATAGAGTCTAAAGCTCCAGGATGTAATACTTTATGGCGTGATGTGACAGTTTACAAAGGGATAGATAGGGTAGATATTTGTAATACGTTGGATAAGCAGGATATTTTAGATTTTGAAAATGTGCGTTTTGTTTTTCCATTCAATATTCAGCAACCTGAAATTACAATGGATCTTGCCATGAGTGAAATTCATCCTGAGCGTGAGCAACTGGAGGGAGTAAACAAACATTATTATTCATTGCAAAACGGATTGGCTGTGGGAGATTTGGAGCATGCAGTCTGCCTGACCACCGTTGATGCGCCTTTTGTTGAACTGGGTTCGCCCTCAGGGCTTGATTATCGCCTGAATCCCCGTCATGGATATGGCTGGTGGCAGTCTGCCAAGATATCGCCGATTGTCTATTCATGGGTAATGACGAATACATGGAGGACTAATTATAAAGCATCACAAGGAGGCACAGCGAAGTTTCGCTATTCTTTGCAGCCTTGTAATCCGCTTGACCTGAAATTGAAACAGCGAGGAGCTGAACGTGAGATGGAATTGGTGGCTGTAGCCAGTCGTTCTTCTCAGAATATAGAGCAGTTGTTTCGGTTGAAAGGACGCCATCGTATTGCATTATCCAGTATCAAACCTGCTGACGATGGAAAGGGGTATATTGTCTGCCTGCACAATATGGGTAAGCAGAGTGTTTGTTCATCATTTGTTTGGGGTAGTATAAGGCCGCGTGAAGTAAGTGTATGTGATTATCGTCAGAAGGCCTTAAGACCTTTTAATGACGAGATGTTTTGGATGAAGCCTTATGAATATATCATGTTGAAAGTAATAATAGAATAATCATCAAATTGCAATTTTAAATTTAATAAGTATGAAAAAGTTAGTGGTACAGAATCTTTTAAAGGTTTGGTTGTGTGCAATGGTGTCGTTCATGACAGTGACGTTGTATGCACAAGGGAACTCTTTTAAGGTATCGGGTACAGTAAAGGACAACACCGGTGAGCTGGTGATTGGCGCGACTGTCATTGATACCAAGACAAAAAATGGATGTGTGACGGACGTTGATGGAAACTTTTCTTTAGAGGTGACGCCAAATTCGTCGATTAAAGTAAGTTTTATCGGATATAAGTCACAGACGATTGCCATCAAGGCAGAACAGAAGGTTTATAATGTCATCCTTCAAAGTGACAATGTTTTGATTGATGAACTGGTAGTGGTAGGCTATGGAGTGAAAAAGAAACAGACATTGACCGGTGCTGTGTCTGCCGTAAACACGAAGGACATTGTTTCTACAAAAAATGAAAGTTTACAGAATATGCTGACTGGTAAGATTGCCGGTTTACGTGTGGTTCAAAATTCAAGTGAGCCGGGAGCTTTCAATACATCGATGGATATCCGTGGACTGGGGAATCCACTGGTGATAATTGATGGTATTCCTCGCGATAATATGGCACGCGTTGATCCGGAAGATGTTGAGAGTATTTCTGTTTTGAAGGATGCCTCTGCTTCTATCTATGGTGTGCGTGCTGCCAATGGCGTGATTCTTATTACCACCAAAAAAGGTGCGCAAGGGAAACCGGAAATTAATTATTCGGGTAGCTTTACTTGGCAAATGCCTTCCAATTTCCCAGATTTGGTTACTTCACAAGAATGGATGACATTGGCTAATGAAAAGGGACGTCATAATGTAGATGGTGGGGGAGCTTCTTATTCTGATGAAGAAATAGCCGCTGCACAGACTACAGATTGGAAATCAGCAGTATTACGTGGTTCTGCGCCTCAGACACAACATTCCATCAATATTTCAGGTGGGACGGAACGTGTAAATTATTATGCGAGTGTTGGCTATCAAGCGCAACAAAGTTTCTTGCAGACAGATGATATGAATTACGATAAATGGACAATGCGTAGTAATCTTTCTGCCAATATTACTAAGAATCTGAAATTGGATGTTAATCTTTCAGGTTTGATGGATGAGCGTAATACACCGCATTATGGTGCTTATGATATTATTCGTGGTCTTTGGTTGATGCAGCCGATGGATCCCATTTATCAGGAGAATGGCGGTTTTACCCAGCCTTCAAACTCTACTTTGATGAATCCGGTGGCGATGATGGATAAGGATGTTGTAGGATATAAAACTTATAAGAGCAAATGGTTTCAGTCAAGTTTTTCATTGAGTTATGATGTACCTTGGGTAGAAGGATTGAAACTAAAGGGGTTATATAGTTACGATTATATAATGAATGATAATAAGGAGTTTGAAAATACTTGGAAATCATATCGAGATAATCAGGTATGGACGCGTAATGATCCTCCTAAAGTAGGTCGTACATTCTATTCAAAAGATAATACTTTATGGCAAGTACAAGCTAATTACTCTCGTGAGTTTAATGGGCATAATATTGATGCGATGCTGCTGTTTGAGGAATCGACTTATAAGGGGGATAACTTTAATGGTAAAAAGGAACTTTCTATTCCTATAGATCAAGTTTTTGCCGGAAATGCTGATAACCAGCAATTTGGACAGAGTACTGCTGCTTCTGCCTTGTTTGATAATGCCAATCAAGCATTGGTAGGGCGTGTAGCTTACGATTATAAGTCCAAATATCTTATTGAATTTGCTTTCCGTTATGAAGGTTCTTCAAAATTCCCTGCAAATTCACGTTGGGCTATGTTTCCTTCAGTGTCAGGGGGATGGCGTGTCTCTGAAGAAAAGTTTTGGAAAGAATCTTCTTTGAATTTCATTAATAACCTTAAAATACGTGCTTCTTGGGGTAAGATGGGTGACGATGGTGCTTTAGCGTATCAGTTCCTTAATGGTTATACGTATCCGGTAGGTGGGGCAGCATATGCGATGCCGGGTGGTGCCATTTTTGATGGCTCATTTGTCAATGCTTCTGCAACAAAGGGATTGGCTAATCAAAGCATCTCATGGATTGAAGCTAAAACTTTTGATATAGGTTTTGATTTGGAAGCATGGGATGGCCTATTGGGATTGACTGTTGATTATTTCCGACGTGATCGTGATGGATTACTGACCACTCGGGCAGCGAGTCTTCCGGGAGTAGTGGGAGCCGCATTGCCACAAGAGAATCTGAATGGAGATATGACCCGTGGATATGAAATAGAAATAAGCCACCGTAATACCATCAATGAGTTCAGTTATGAGATAAAAGGAAATTTTGCGTATGCCCGTTCAGAAAATAAACATGTGGAAGGTGCGCGGAAAGGTAATTCTTATTTGAATTGGAAACAAAATTCAAACGATCGTTTTACAGATCTTTGGTGGGGATATGGGGCCGGCGAACGTTTTACTTCATGGGATCAAATTTATTACAATTCTATTTATATAGGACGTGGTTCTGTACTCGGTGATTATAACTATGAGGATTGGAACGGTGATGGTTGGATTAATGAATTGGACGAACATCCTTTGACGAACACGGGAGACCGTCCTTTGATAAATTTCGGTTTGACGTTTAATGCAAGTTGGAAAGGTTTTGATGTAAGTCTGTTGTTGCAAGGAGCTGCCAAACGTCATATCTCTTATGATGAGTTGCTTTACAATCCATTGTGGGCTAATACAAATGCTTTGGATCAATTTATGGATCGTTGGCGTCCTGCTGATAGTCATGCAGATCCTTACGATCCGGCAACTAAATGGATTAGCGGTCATTATGCTTACACTGGTTCACTGCCGAACCGGAATTCAGAATTCAATATGCAAAATGCTGCTTATCTGCGTTTGAAAACAATTGAAGTGGGATATAGTCTTCCTAAATCATGGTTGACTAAAATTGGTGTACAAGGGCTGCGTGTTTATTTAAGCGGTTATAACTTGTTTACCATTACCGGATTGAAATATTGTGATCCTGAATTCCCGTCAGGAAATTATGGATATAACTATCCTTTAAATAAAACAGTTACTATTGGAGCAAATCTTAAATTTTAAATGAATATCAACATGAAAATTAAAAAATATATCTTCGCATTTGCATTATGCATGGGGTCATTGACTTCTTGTGTAGATCTGGACATCCCACCAATGAATATTGTTGGTGATAATGATATTTTTGGAAGTACGGCGGGGGTTACAAGCTATATGGCCCGTTTGTATAGTACGTTGCCTGTAGAAGACTTCCGCTATTCGCATGTAAACATGTTCTTTTCGGGAGGTTCTAATTTTGCGCAACCTTCTTGTTTGACTGGTGAAGCTATTAGCCGTGACACGAAGGGGGCAGAGGTTGAAACAGCAAACTATTGGGATGCTGCGTATGCCTTAATACGTGAAACGAACTATTTTATAGAAACACTTCCCAAATATGCTGATTCACATTCTGCTACTGAAATTGAAAGTTTGTTGGGCGAAGCGTATTTCATTCGTGCTTATACTTATTTTGCATTAGTTAAGCGTTATGGTGGTGTACCTATTGTTAACACAGTAATTGATTATCCGGCTACAGTAAGCATTCCTGAAACACAATTGTTCCGTGATTCGGAAGAGGCTGTCTGGGATTTTATTTCCAGTGATTTGGACTACGCTATTGCGCATTTGTCTGCAAAGAACCAAAAAGGACGTGCCAATAAATATGCAGCTGCAGCTTTTAAATCGCGTACTATGCTTTATGCTGGAAGTATTGCCAAATATAATGATGTGAATGAAGTTTATAATGATGCGCGTATTTGCGGAATTCCAGCAAATCGTGCTGCCGATTATTTTAAACAGGCTTATGAAGCATCGAAGATTGTTGATGAAGGAGGTTATGCTCTTTACAAAGGGGACTGGGCAACTAATAATAAAGATGCACAATATACTAATTTCGTGAATATTTTCTTGAAAGATACGGAAGAGAATATTTTCGTGAAATATTTTGATTACCCGGACTGTGTACATTCATATGATTGTTTTGCACAGCCTACGCAAACCTCTACCGGTGGTAGCAACACAGAAATTTGTCCTACATTGGATTTTGTAGAAATGTTTGAAGGTTTTGAGAAAGATGCCGATGGGCATTTTGCCAACATGAACACGGAAGGTTATTATAAATTGTATGAAACAACAATGGAACCTTTCAAGAATGCAGAACCTCGTTTGCGTGCTACTGTATTGCTGCCGGGTGACGAGTTCAAGGGTGAATCCATTGAAATCCGTCGTGGTATTTGGGTTGGAGAAGGTGATAAAATTTCTCCTCTTCTTCCTTCAGAAGATACCTATGGCTTTTATGATGATTATAGTGCTTATGCTAACGATGCGACGAGTTTGCTGAAATTGGCCAGTCGCGAATCGCAAAATACGGATGCTAATGCAATTCAGTTAAAGGATGGTACAATGATGAAGCGTGCAGGGAAAAGTGGTACAGTGAAGAATCAGGAGATAGGCTGTACGGTTTCCGGTTTCCTTATTCGTAAGTATCTGAATCCTGAACAGAAGAATACAACTTGGAATCAGTCTGTTACAGATTGGATTGATATCCGTTATGCAGAAGTATTGCTCAATCGTGCCGAGGCGGCTATGGAACTTGCAGCTGCGGGTAGTGTTACCGATGATGCCGGTAAGAATTATGTAGAGGAGGCTTTCCGCTGTGTGAATCTTATTCGTGAACGTGCAGGTGCTACGTTGCTTGCTTCTTCTGCAGAAACTTCAATTGATGTAGTGCGTATAGAGCGTCGTAAAGAGCTTGCTTTCGAAAATAAAACTTATTGGGATTTGAAGCGTTGGCGTATTATTGATGATGAGCAGTCTACACGCAGATATCGCACTCTGCAGCCATTCTTTGCAGCAGATGCCATGAAGTATTTCATGGATATCAAGGAGCAGGAATATGGATATACTTATACTTATGATACACGTAATTATTATCAGCAGATTCCGACTGGTGAAATCACCAAGAATCCGAACTGTAAACAAAATCCAGGTTATTAATTATAAGAAACGAAACATTCAATTATGAAAAAGTTAACATATATTTTGTTGTCCTTATGCTTATTGGTAAATTTTACCTCTTGCGATGTGGATAATTATGGAGAACCTGAAGAAACTTTCCGTGGTGCTTTTATTGATAAGGAAACCAAAGAACCTTTCCAAACAGCTATTGGTAATACCGGCATTCGTATCCGTATGATGGAGTATAGCTGGAGTGATACTCCGGAACCTTATGATTTTAATTGTATGCAGGATGGTACTTTCCAGAATACCAAAATATTTGCAGGCAATTATGGTATTATTCCTGAAGGTGCTTTTGTACCATTGGATGAAGAGATTATTGATATAAAAGGTACTGTAGAGAAAACTTATGAGATTGAGCCGCTGTTGCGCGTGAAATGGGTAGGCGAACCTCAGGTCAATGCAGATGGTACTGTGGAGGTGAAGGTTATAATTACTCGTGGTACAAATAATCCGGATTACCAACAACCGCTTACCGAAGCTTGGCTATTTGTGAGCGAAACGAGTTATGTCGGAGATTTCAGCTTCAGTCCGCGTTTTTCTACTCAGTTGTTAGGGGCAGCTTTAACCGATGTTTTAGGTAAAGAAATTACTATTAAGACAAAAGGACAATTCCCTGATTATTCGCGTAAATTCTTTTTGCGTGTAGGTGCTCGTACTACAAAAAGCTTTAGCGGTACCAATCGTTATAACTATACAACAATTAAAGAAATCACAACTATAGCACGTAATTAGTAATAATCTGGATGAGAGTGTATTGGAACCTTGATAAGCACATTGTTTGGTCTGGTTTTTTACACTCTCATCTCTTTTATAGATATTAATATGAAACAGTCCTTTTTTATTTTTATGGTAATTACCCTTATGTTACCTCAGTTCGTTTCTGCAAAAAGGGGGAAAAATAGTTCACAACTTACTGTTATTTCTTATAATATGCGGTATGGTACGGCAGAGGACGGTGTTAATGCATGGGAATTCAGAAAGCCAGCTACTATAAAAATGATTAAAAAGCATAAACCCGATATTTTGGGAGTTCAGGAAGCTTTGGATTTTCAGCTGGCGTTTATTCTTGAGAATTGCACGAACTATGAGGCTGTAGGTGTTGGACGCATTGATGGTAAGCACGACGGAGAGCATGCTTCAATAATGTATAATAAGAAAAAAATAGAATTGTTGGAGTGGGGTAATTTTTGGCTTTCTTCAACTCCTGAAATTCCTTCTATAGGATGGGATGCTGCATGTACCCGTACTGCTACATGGGCACTTTTGAAGGATAAAAAGACAATGGAGAAATTTTATTACGTTAATACTCATTTGGACCATGTCGGAAGAGTGGCACGGAAGGAAGGTCTGAATCTCATCTTAGAAAAGATACAGAAGATTAATCCTGATAATTTTCCATTAATTTTGACCGGAGATTTTAATATGGAGCATACAGATTCTTCCATACAAAAACTGAATGAAAAAATGATAGATGCTAGAACTTCTGCTAAAAAAACGGATTCTTTTGGTACTTTCAATGGATGGGGGACCCGTAGCTCCATTATAGATTATATTTATTATCACTAGTGTCCACTAAAAATTTTTTGGTCACTAGTCGGTTAAAAATTAAATAAAT
>ERZ827492.375-NODE-375-length-43818-cov-10.344401_pt1 | contig 43818 bp, 38 predicted proteins | sample MGYA00519704_ERZ827492 | MGnify/ENA primary metagenome ERZ827492 (study PRJEB31778, sample SAMEA3449325) | human gut metagenome | biome: human gut; feature: human-associated habitat; material: faeces | place: United Kingdom | collected 2010/2012 ... | reverse complement strand
CCCGCCCCTACAGAAGAAGGCATAAAGATCCCCCAGCGGCTTTGCGGCGGCTGGGGGTGGTTGTTTTATTTTCCGGGGTAGAGGCATTCGACGTTGTGGTCGGCGAAGAAGTCGAGCCAAGGTTTGCTGGGGGCGGTGTTGGTGACGACGATGTCGAAGGCGTCGAGCGGGGCGATGTCGATGAAGGAGACCTTGTCGATCTTGCTGCTGTCGAGGATGAGAATCTTCTTCTTCGCGCAGCGAAGCATCGACTGCTTTGTCTGCGCGTGGAACTCGGACGAATCCGTCACCCCGGCCTTAAGGTCGATGCCCTTGCAGGACATGACGGCCGTATCGACGTGGTAGCGCCGCAGCATCTGCTGCGTCTGGTCGCCGACCAGCGCGAGAGAATCCGGCTTCAGCCGCCCGCCGGTCAGGATGATCGTCCAGCCATCGATGCCGTTGAGCTCCACGACCAGCTCGACCGAGTTGGTGATGACGGTCAGGTTCTTCTTTTCCTTCAGCTTTTTCGCCAGATACAAAGACGTCGAGCTGTCGTCGAGCATCAGGTGGTCGCCGTCCTCGATGAGGCGGCTGGCCAGCGCGGCGATCTGGTTTTTGGCGTCCACGTTGGTCTTGTTGCGGATGGTGTAGGACAGATCCGTCTTCGTGCTGTTGCCGAGGATCGCGCCGCCGTAGGTCTTGGTCGCGTAGCCCTCTTTTTCCAGCTTGTCCAGGTCGCGGCGGATCGTCTCCTCCGTGACGTTATAATACTCGGCAAGATCGCTGACGAGCACACGCTGCTCGGCGCGGAGCTTGTCCAGAATTTCATTTTTCCTCTCGATAGCCAGCATGTCTGAACCCCTCAACTTTCCGATATTGTGCAGATTCCACATGAAACAACATCAGTATAGCACGTAAAACAGGCAAAAGCAAGCAAAGCTTTTCCGCGCCCGCGAGAAAAGTTGTGTAAAACTGTCAGTTTTGCTTGAAAAATACCGGCGCATCTGCTAAATTAAAAAAGATGGAATTATGTAAATCAAACCCGAAGCTGGAGCGTGCGTGCCATGGTCTTTTCCAACCTGATCTGTTTATATCTGTTCCTGCCGCTGTGTCTGGCGGCGTATTTCCTCTGCCGCAGCATTCCGGCGAAAAATGCGGTGCTGATCGTCTTCAGCCTGATCTTCTACGCCTGGGGCGAGCCGGTCTACCTGTTTCTGATGATCGCCGCCGCGGCGGTCAACTGGGGCTTCGGGCTGCTGATCGAAAAGCGGCACAAGCGCGTGTTTCTTGTGCTGGCGCTGGTGCTGGACCTCGGGTGCCTCGCGGTCTTCAAATATACGGGCTTCGTGGTGGAAAACCTGAACGCGCTGTTCGGCGCGTCGATCCCCGTACCAGCCATCGCGCTGCCCATCGGCATCTCGTTTTATACCTTCCAGGCGCTTTCCTACACGGTCGACGTCTGGCGCGGGGATGTCCCGGCGCAGCGGTCGTTTGCAAAATTTCTGCTCTACATCTCGCTCTTCCCGCAGCTCATCGCCGGGCCGATCGTCCGCTATGCCGACGTCGCCGGGCAGATCGACGCGCGCAGCTTTGACGCCGCCGATGCGTTCTACGGCGCGACCCGCTTCTGCATCGGCCTTGCCAAAAAGGTCCTGCTGGCCGACGCCGCGGGCAAGGTCGCCGCGCAGATCCTGGACGGCAGCGCCGCCTCGGCGACGACCGCTGCGGCCTGGCTCGGCATCGTGCTCTATACCTTTGAGATCTATTTCGACTTTTCCGGCTATTCTGATATGGCCATCGGCATGGGCCGCATCTTCGGCTTCAAATACCCGGAGAATTTCCGCCTGCCCTATACCTCGCGCTCCATCACCGAGTTCTGGCGGCGCTGGCATATCTCGCTCGGTTCGTTCTTTCGCGATTATGTCTATATCCCCCTGGGCGGCAAGAAAAAGCACCAGCTGCTCAATATGGCCGTCGTCTGGGCCCTGACCGGGCTGTGGCACGGCGCGAGCTGGAATTTTGTGCTCTGGGGTCTGTATTTCTTCGTGATCCTGGCCGCGGAAAAGACCATCGGGGAAAAGCGCCTGCGGCGCATCCCCACGATCCTGCGCCGCGTGGGGACGATGCTGCTGGTGATCCTCGGGTGGAACATCTTCTACTTTACGGACCTGACGCAGCTGCTGCAGCACTTCGGGCTGCTGTTCGGGCTGCTCGGGGCGGGATTTTCCAACGCGCAGACCGGCATCCAGCTGGTCAACAACCTGCCGCTGCTGCTCGTCTGCGCGATCGGCGCGACGTCGGTGCCGCAGAATCTCGGCAATCTTTTCGGCGGTGTGTGCGTGCAGGGCGGCAAGCGCAGCGGGCAGATCGTCTACGCCTGCGTGACGTTCGTGTTTGACGCGGTGCTGCTGGCCCTGTCCACGATCGCGCTGGTCGGCTCGACCTACAACGCATTCCTGTATTTCCGGTTCTAAGGGAGGGCGGAACGATGAAAAAACTCTATACGGTCTTCCTGCTCGTGCTGCTGGCCGCGCTGCTCGGCGTAGGCATATATTCGCTGGCCGATCAGGACGCGGCGGGCTCCGCCTCGGAAAAGCGCGAGTTTGTCAGGCCGGAATTTTCCGTCCGCGCGCTGCTGGACGGGACGTATATCCCGGCGCTCGAGCAGTATTACTCCGATACCTTTCCCGGCCGCGAGACGCTGCTGAACGCGAACCGGACGCTCAATAAATTCTACTATTACTCCGGCTCCGGCGAAGACAGCGTGCTCATCGTGAACCAGACCGACGCCGCCGCGCACGGCGGCGAAGCGCTCGACGCCGTGCAGAAGGCCAACGGCCAGACCGCGCCCGAGGCGAAGCCGCCCGCGCAGGAAGCACCTGCCGAACCGCCGTCCGACTCCACATCTGTGCCGTCTGACGATCCGCAGGAGGAGCCGCAGCCCGACGAGACCGATCCGGCCGAACCGGCAGGGGAGGAGCCGACCGAACCGCAGCCTGAGGCGGACCCGGAGATCGACACGCCGGATGAGTCCGACGCGAGCTACGCGGGCTCCGTCGTGGTCGTCGGCGACCGCGCGATGGAGATCCCCACGCGCCTCGACGATATCATCACCAGCTACGCCGCCGCGGTCGGAAATCTGGCAAAGGCCCTCGGGCCGGACGTGCGCACGATCTCGCTCGTGACGCCGAACGGCGGCGAATTCTACTCGCCCGAGAGCCTGCACACCGGCGAGCACAGCCAGAAGGATATGATCGACTTCTGCTACAGCCGGATGGACAGCGGCATCGTCACCGTCGATGCCTACGCGAAGCTCCGCGCCCATACCGACGAATACATCTACTTCCGCACCGACCACCACTGGACGCAGCTGGGCGCGTATTACGCCTATACCGCCTTCTGTGAGGCCGCGGGCTTCGATGCCGTGCCGCTCGAGCAGTTCCAGACCGGCCGGTATGACACCTTCCTCGGCTCCATGTACACCTTCACCAAGGGCTACCCGCAGAGCGACGTGCTCAAGCAGCACCCGGACTATCTGGACTATTACCTGCCCATCGCCGATACCCATGCAAGATACTATGCCGACGGCTCTCTGGAAAACGGCACGCCGGTGAGCGTCGTCTATACGCAGCTGGACGAGAGCGTCTCCAATAAATATCTCTGCTTCATCGGCGGCGATACGCCCGTCTGCATCGTCGAGAGCGACGTGCAGGGCCCGACCTGCATCGTGCTGAAGGAATCCTACGGCAACGCCTTCGTGCCCTTCCTCACGAGCCACTACGGCCGCATCATCGTCATCGACCCGCGCGAGTTCAACCAGGAGGGCAAGCCCACCCTGGACCTCGCCGCCTTCGCCGCCGACCAGGGCGTCGACGATCTGATCGTCATCAACTACCCCTACATGATCAACAGCAAAGCCTTCGTCCGCTACCTCAACGCATTGGCGGGGGTCAAATAAGTGGAACCGCAGCCCCTGCCTTCCCCCTCATAGGGGAAGCCTTTGGCGCGCACAGTCCCAAAGCCTCCCCTTCCAGGGGAGGTGGCTCGGCGAAGCCGAGACGGAGAGGTTGCTGCAAATTTGTGACAACCTCTCAGTCTGCTTCGCAGACAGCTCCCCTGCAAGGGGGGCCTTTCCGCTGCGGCGGGGTTCACCCCTCAGACCCTTCGGGATCAGCTCCCCTTGACAAGGGGAGCCTTGGGTGCGTGCAAATCAAGAAAATCCAATGCAAAAAGGTGCAGTCTGACAAAATCAGACTGCACCTTCTATTTATTGCAAATATTCTAAGGAAACTGCTCACCAATCTGATTCCTACGTATCAGGCGGCGCGTAGTCAGACATACGTGAGGTGACTATCGTGTGGAACGACGCCTGAAACATAGGTTCCTGCCTGAATTCAGAGGCAGGAAGCACCAAACGTAACCAAGCGCCCCTTTTCTCCCCCATCTTTTCCGGCAAGACGGAAAAGAAGGGGCCGCCGGAGGCGCGTCAGAACCGGCCTCGACGGAACGAGCCCCCGCTATTCGCGGAGTCTCTTTTCCTCTGAGCCCATTTCTTCCTTTTCAAACCGCAAGCTAAACTTGCGGTTTGATTTTTTTATGTAAATTTGTGACAACCTCTCAGTCAGCCTGCGGCTGCCAGCATCCCTACCCCTTTTGTCCCTTCGGGACATTTCCCCCTGATAGGGGGAATCGGCCCCTGGGAGGGGAGCCTTTGGGACGCTTCAGCCTCCGTGCAGCTTGCTCTGTGTTTCGTAGAACTTCGAGGTCTTCTGCCGCCAGAGCATCAGCGTGCCGCGGACGCACAGCTCGATCGCCATCGCGATCCACATGCCGCGCAGCCCAAGCTTCCCCACGAGCAGCAGCGACAGCCCCAGCCGGACGATCCAGATGCTGCCGAGATTCAGAAGACTCGGCACGAGCGTGTCGCCCGCGCCGCGCAGCGCGCCCGCCGCCGCGATGGACACGCCGAACAGCGGCTCCGCCAGCAGCCCGATCCGCAGCGCCTGCGCCGCAAGCGTCTGGACCTCTGCGACCGGCGTCAGCAGCCGGAACACGAACGGGCAGAAGATCATCATCAGAAGCCCCGTGCAGCCCATCAGCGCGCCGCCAAGGGCCGTACAGATGTTCCCGTACCGCCGGGCCTGTACGGCGTCACCAGCGCCGACGCTGCGGCCGACAAGCGTGGTCGCGGCTGAGCCGACGCCGTAGCCCGGCATGTAGCACAGGCTCTCCGCCGTCACCGCGAAGGAGTTGGCCGCGATGGCCGCCGCGCCCAGCGGCGCCAGGATCATGGTCGAGGCGACCATCGCCCCGTTCATGGCGATCTCCTGCACCGCCACCGGCGCGCCGATGCGGAATGCTTTCTTTAAGATCTCCGGTCGGAACGCATGCGTCTCGCCGCGCCGCAGCCGCAGCTGCGCATTGCGCACGCAGCAGCACCAGGCCATCGCCAGACTCACCAGCGCGCAGGCCAGCGCCGTGCCCACCCCCGCGCCGAGCACGCCGAAATGCGGGATCAGCAGCGCGTTGCAGACCACGTCCAGCCCGCACATCACCGCGTTGAGCACGCTCGGCGTGACCATGTCGCCCGCGCACTGCAAAAAGCCCGCGGTCAGCGAATTGAGCTGCGAAAACGGCAGCATCAGCGAAAACGTCAGAAAATACGCGCTCGCGTCCGCGCAGATCTCCGCGCCGCCGCCGAGCCAGCAGGGGAGCTGCCGGCAGATACCGAGCCCCAGCAGCGCCAGCAGCGCCGCCAGCGTCAGGGCCGCCGCCAGCCCGTGCCGGACGACGGTCCGGGCCTCGGTGTCCTCGCCCGCGCCGATGCGGTGCGCGACCTGCACGGAAAAGCCCGCAGACACCGCGGTCGTCACGCCGCCGAACAGCCACGTGCTCGAGGCCACGAGGCCGATGGCCGCCGAGGCGTCCGCGCCCAGCGCGCCGACCATGGCCGAGTCGATATACTGCATGGCGATCGTCGTGATCTGCGTCAGAATGGCAGGCAGACTCAGCTGCCAGACCAGCCGGAGCTGCGGCGCGAGCGTCTTCCAGGTTTGTTTCGGCATGACTTCCTCCAAAAAACCGCCCGGGAGAGTCCGGGGCGGCAGATAAAAAACGATACCCAGCCAGGCCGGGTATCGCTGCAGCTTTGGATCACAGATCAGAACAGGTTCAGGACCAGCGTCAGGACGATGAACACGCCGCCGACCCACTTGGTGGCGAGGGCGAGCTTGGCGTCGAGACCCTTGTTCTTGTTCTTGCCGAGATAAGTATCACCGCTGCCGCCGGCAATGGCGCCAGACAGGCCTGCGGATTTACCGGACTGGATGGTCACGATAACAACAAGGCCGACAGCCAGGATGACCTGAATGATCGTTAAAATCGTATGCAGAGCGTTCATGATAATTCCTCCAAACCATATGCCGCCCTTCGCCGGCAGACGGCTCGCCGAGATCGTATCCAATCAGGCTGCTATTAAACAGCTAGAAAATCATATCATAATTTAAAACCGAATGCAAGGGGATATTTGCTGTTTTCCGCAAAAATCAGCTCTTTGTGACCCAGGTATTCGTGGCAAGGCAGGTGAGATAGGCGTTGATGAAACCGTCGAGCCCGCCGTCCATCACGGCGTTCACGTTCGAGGTCTCGTAGCCCGTGCGCGTGTCCTTGACGAGCGTGTAGGGCATGAAGACGTAGTTGCGGATCTGGCTGCCCCACTCGATCTTGAGCTGCGCGCCCTTGATATCGGAGATCTTGTCGAGATGCTCGCGCTCTTTGATCTCAATGAGCTTCGAGCGGAGCATGCGCATGCAGGTCTCGCGGTTCTGGAACTGGTCACGCTGCGTCTGGCAGGAGACGACGATGCCGGTCGGCTTGTGGATTAGGCGCACGGCGGAGCTTGTCTTGTTGATGTGCTGGCCGCCCGCGCCGGAGGAGCGGTAGACCTGCATCTCGATGTCCTCGGGCCGGATCTCGACGTCCTTGGAGTCATCGGTGATCTCGGGGATGACCTCGACCGCGGCAAACGAGGTCTGCCGCCGGGCGTTGGCGTCGAACGGAGACACGCGCACGAGGCGGTGAACGCCGTTTTCGCTCTTGAGCAGGCCGTAGGCGTTCTCGCCCTCGATGAGGATGCTGGCGGATTTGATGCCCGCCTCGTCGCCGTCGAGGTAGTCGAGGATCTTGTAGCTCAGGCCGTGCTGCTCAGTCCAGTGGGTGTACATGCGGTAGAGCATGGAGGCCCAGTCCTGCGCCTCGGTGCCGCCCGCGCCCGCCTGGAAGGAGACGATGGCGTTGTTGCTGTCGTACTCGCCGGACAGAAGCGTCTCGAGCCGGGCCTTTTCTATCTCCTGCTCGAGCTGGGCATAGCCCTCGGTCAGCTCGGGGAGCATGGAGTCGTCGCCTTCCTCGATGGCCATCTCACACAGCGTGTAAAGATCGTCCCACTGGCTGCGCATTCTCTCATACAGCTCGACCTTGGACTCGAGCTGGCGGCTCTGCTTCATGACCTTCTGTGAGACCTCCTGGTTGTCCCAGAAGCCGTCGGAGTCGATCTGCGCGTGCAGACGTTCGATTTCCTCTTTCGCCGCCTCAATGCCGAGCGAGTCGGACAGCGCGTCCAGCTTCGGCCGGATATTGTTGAGTTTTACTTTATATTCATCAAATTCGATCATGGTTTCCCCACACTTTTCAAAATTATCGAAGAATATTATACAGGAAAACAAATGGGATGTAAAGAGGCAAAGCGCCTTCCCACGCGGAGAAGACGCTTTTCCGCCTCAGCGGCGGCTGACTTCGTATTCCTCATCCCGGAAGATCAGATCATCCAGATCCCCGTGATCCGTAAACCCACAAAATCTTCTGTCCATACGCTTCCTCCTTTTTGCGATCCTGCTTAGTATATGAGCATCCAGAGGAAAATGCGCGTGAAAATTGACGGCAGAGCATCCCAAAGCCTTCCCCTACGAGGGGAAGGTGGCACGGCGAAGCCGTGACGAATGAGGTGGAGGCACTTGCATCTGCGCGGCGCTGTCCAGCCTTTGGTTATCCGACGATATCCTCATACAGAGTCTGCATGGCTTCGACGGTGCAGTCGGTGAAGCGGTTCTGGGCGGCGAGCTCGGGGGTGTAGTCCTCCAGGAGCATGGGGCGGTAGTCATACCAGCCGGACGCCGGGTCCCGGAGGATGACGTTGATGGTGGGCTTCAGCTCGTATTCCTCCACGCGAGTGCCATCCTTGTCCTTGACGATCGTGACGTTCGCCATGCCGCCGAGCAGATTGATCATCTCCTTCTGGTGCGACAGGAAGTTGCCGAGGCTGTAGTAGACCGGAACGTCCCGGCCGTCCGCGGCTGTGAGCAGCCCGGTCGGCTGCAGCGTGTGCGGATGGCCGCCGATGATGAGATCCGCGCCCGCGTCCGCCATCTCCTGCGCCCAGCGCAGCTGACTCTCATCCGGCGAAAGCTCGTCCTCCGTCCCCCAGTGCGGGAAGACGATGACGAAGTCGGCCTCCTGCTTGGCCTGCGCGATGCGGCCGCAGACCGTGTCGGTGCTCGAGAGCATATCCACCATCCAGCGCTTTTCGGGCATGGAGTTGTTGAGCCCGTAGGTGAAATTCAGCATGGCGATGCGGATGCCGTTTTTCTCCACGATGGGGATGACCGCAGCATCGGCCTCCGAGTCGTGGATGCCGAGCGTCGTGATGTCGGGGTAAGTTTCATGGAAGTAGCGGAGCGTGTCGGTGACGCCGGTCTCCTTTTTGTCGAAGCAGTGGTTCCCGGCGAAGGTCACCACATTGAAGCCCGCGTCCGCCAGCGCGTCAGCGACCTCGATGGGCGAGCCGAAGATCGGATAGCTCGCGATCAGCGACCGATCCTGGACCAGAATGGTCTCCTGATTGATGCAGGCGAGGTCGTACTGCTGCACGATGGGGCGGATATCGTCAAAAAACGGGGTGAAGTCGTAGCCGCCCTCGGGCGTCTCGGCGGACCAGTAGACGCAGTTGTGGATCAGATCGTCGCCCACCGCCATCAGCGTGACGCGCGCGGGCTCCGGCTCCGGCTCGGCCGCAGGTTCCGGGACCGCCTCCGGCTGCGCGCCGGAGACGGTCTCTTCCGCGGTCTGGACCGGCAGCTGCGCCGCAGCGTCCGGCTGGCCGGAGACGGCTGCCGCCGCCGGCCGTGCATCGGACTGCCGCGGCAGAAAGGCCTGCCGCACCACCCAGCTGCCGCCGAGAATGACGGCAGCCAGCAAAAGCAGGATCAGGATCAGACCCAGGGCAAAGGAGGGCTTTTTGTTCGGCTTCACGGACATCGGATGCACTTCCTTTCTGTATGGCTGCGCCAGTTTGCCTTACTGTAAGATTCCGTATTCCGCCTTGACGGTCAGGATGCGCAGCACGCTCTCATCGATGCGCGATTGCGTCAGCGTGCCGTCTGCCACGGCGGCTTTGACCGCGTCGAACGCGCCCTGCAGGTCAGACGGCATGAGGATCATGTCGCACCCGGCGGCAAGCGCCTGTACGGCGGCCTCGCCTGCGGAATAGTGGTCGGTGATGGAGGACATGGACTGCGAGTCGGTGATGATGACGTTCTGGTAGCCGAGCTTGTCCCGCAGGATGTCGGTCACGATGGCGGAGGAAAGATCGGCGGGCGTATCGCTGCCGGTCACGTTCGGGTAGGACAGGTGCGTGACCATGACGAACGGGACGCTCCCTTCCTGCGCGATGATCGACTGGAAGGGGACCAGGTCGCAGCTTTCCAGCTCATCCAGCGTTTTTTCCACGATGGACGTGCCGTTGTGATCGTCGACCGTGGCGCTGCCGTAGCCGGGGAAGTGCTTGAGGCAGGAGACGACGCCCTCTGCCCGCAGACTCTTGACGATGACGCCCGCGAGCGACGCGCACAGCTCCGGATCCGAGCCGAACGAGCGGCTGCCGATCACGCTGTCAACGCCGGAGACGACGTCGCAGTCCGGCGCGAAATCCAGATTGAAGCCGAGGCCGGTCAGATTGGCCGCGAGCGTCTGCCCGGCGGCATAGACCTGCGCGGGATCGGCGCTCTGGCCGAAGGAGCGCATGTCGGCGACCTTCGTGCCGCCCAGCGCCTCGTTTGCGCCGATGCGGCTGACCGTGCCGCCCTCCTCATCCACGCCCAGAAACAGCGGGATCTTCGCATACGACTGCGTGTTGGCGAGCAGCGCGGCGGCCTGCGCCCGGTCTTCAAGGTTCTTGGCAAAGTAGACGATGCCGCCGACCGGATACTGCGCGAGCGCATTTTTTGTCGCCTCGCCCGCGACAGTGGCGGTATTGACGTTCGTGATGGCCTCCGGCGTGACGAAGAACAGCTGCCAGAGCTTTTCATCCTCCGTCATGGAGGCGAGGGTGGCCTGTGCGGTCTTCTGCGCGTCGGTGACGGGGGCGTCGTCCGGCGCGGCGGGATCCGCGGCGGGCTCGGACGGCTGCTCGCTGTCCGGCTGCTCCGGCTGCGCGGCCTCGGCCTGCTCGGGCAGCTCGCCCTCATACGGCGCTTCGCGCTCCGGCTCCACGGCGGTCTGCTCGGAGGAGAAGACGGAGTCGGTCTGGATGGTCTCGGCCTGCTGCGGCTGCTGCTTTTCCGGGAGCGTCTTCCAAAGAAGCACGCCTACACCGCCGAGCAGCGCGATGCAGAACAGGATGGCGAGAACGGCGGGTAATTTGCTGCGCGGGTGATCCATAGAATGCGGTACCTCACTTATGATAGAGCGTGTGCGACTGATAGACAGGCTCAAACGTGACGTTCATGCCCAGACGCTTGAACATGCCCTCGTCGACGGAGGACAAAATGACGGACGAATGCACCTGGCTGCCGCGAAGCGAGGCCAGCGCCTCCATGGCCAGCTCCGCCGTCGGATTCGTGACGGCGCTGATGGACAGCGCGATCAGCACCTCGTCGGTGTGCAGGCGGGGGTTGGAGTTGCCGAGATGCTCGATCTTCAGATGCTGGATGGGCGCGAGGACCATGGGGGAGATGAGGTTCACGCGGTCGTCGATCCCGGCGGAGAGCTTGATGGCGTTGAGCAGGGCGGCGCAGGACGCACCCATGAGCCCGGAGGTCTTGCCGGTGACGATCCGGCCGTCCGGCAGCTCGATGGCGGCGGCGGGCGCGCCGGTCTCGGCAGCCTTGGCCCGGGCGGCGGGGACGGTCTTGCGCATGCTGACGTCCAGATGCAGGGAGTTCATGAGCATCTCCTGCTTGCGCAGCTCCTCGGGCATGGCGATGCCCTTCTTGACGGCGCAGGCAGAGGCAAAGTAGCGGCGGATGATCTCCTGATACGACGCCTCGCGGCAGACCTCGTCGTCGCAGATGGCGAAGCCCGCCATGTTGACGCCCATGTCCGTCGGACTCTTGTACGGGCACTCGCCGAAGATGGAGCGGAAGATCGTCTCAAGGACCGGATAAATTTCAATATCGCGGTTGTAGTTGACCGTCGTCTTGCCGTAGGCCTCGAGGTGGAAGGGGTCGATCATGTTGACGTCGGCCAGATCCGCCGTCGCCGCCTCGTAGGCGAGGTTGACCGGGTGCTTGAGCGGGAGATTCCAGATCGGGAACGTCTCATACTTGGCGTAGCCCGCGTTCACGCCGCGCTTGTGCTCCTGATACAGCTGGCTGAGGCAGGTGGCCATCTTGCCCGAGCCGGGGCCCGGCGCGGTCACGATGACGATGGGGCGGCTGGTCTCGATGTACTCGTTTTTGCCGTAGCCGTCGTCGGAGACGATGAGGCCGATGTTCGAGGGATAGTCCGCGATGGGGTAGTGGCGGTAGACTTTCACGCCCAGCGCCTCCAGCTTGCGCTGGAACAGGTCGGCCGCGTGCTGCCCGGCGTACTGCGTGATGACGACGCTGCCGACGTACAGCCCGATGGAGCGGAAGGTATCGATCAGCCGCATCACGTCCAGATCGTAGGTGATGCCGAGATCGCCCCGGCGCTTGTTCATCTCGATGTGGGCCGCGTTAATGGCGATGACGATCTCCGCCTGGTCCTTGAGCTGCAGCAGCACCTTCATCTTGCTGTCCGGCAGGAAGCCCGGCAGCACGCGCGAGGCGTGGTAATCGTCAAACAGCTTGCCGCCGAATTCCAGATAGAGCTTGCCGCCGAAGGTGTGCACGCGCTCGAGGATCCGCTCAGACTGCAGACGCAGATACTTTTCAAGATCAAATCCGATTTTTGCCATAATGATGTTCTTTTCCTTTTCTTCGTAGTTGCACAGAATCATATTTGTTCACCATAAATGATACCGCGAATCGCGCCGGACTGCAACCGTCTGCCGGGGAAAAAATAGACCAAACTTTCCATCTCCTTTTTGAGAGGTTTCGACAACTCCCCGCCGGAAGTGGAAACCTTGACTTTGGCTGGGAAAGAAAGTATAGTATAATCAATATAGTGGGCCATTCGCCCAACTTACAGCACGAAATATTGTGAGGAATCCGCATGAAACAACAAAAAGCCTACGGAAACGAGTCTATCTCGTCTTTGAAGGGCGCAGACCGCGTCCGGCTGCGGCCGGCGGTCATCTTCGGCTCCGACGGCCTCGAGGGCTGCGAGCATGCCGTCTTTGAGATCCTCTCCAACGCCATCGACGAGGCGCGCGAGGGCTACGGCAAACAGATCCTGGTCACCCGCTTTGCCGACCATTCCATCGAGGTCGAGGACTTCGGCCGCGGCTGTCCCGTCGACTGGAACGAAAAAGAGGGCCGGTACAACTGGGAGCTCGTCTTCTGCGAGCTCTACGCGGGCGGCAAATATCAGAACAATACCGGCGGCGACTACGAATTCTCCCTCGGCCTCAACGGCCTCGGCTCCTGCGCCACGCAGTATTCGTCCGAATACTTCGACGCCACCATCCGCCGCGACGGCTATAAATACTCCCTCCACTTTGAAAAGGGCGAGCTCGTCGGCAAAATGAAAAAGGAACCGACCGACCGCAAGGCCACCGGCTCTGTCTTCCGCTGGAAGCCCGATCTCGAGGTCTTCACCGACATCGATATCCCCAAGGAGTACTTTGAGGACATCCTCAAGCGCCAGGCCGTCGTCAACGCGGGCGTGACCTTTACCTTCCGCAACGAGGAAGACGGGAAATTCACGAAGACCGACTACTGCTATCCCAACGGGATCCTGGATTATGTCAACGAGATCGCGGGCGAGCAGACGCTCACCATGCCGCAGTTCTGGCAGGCCGAGCGCAAGGGCCGCGACCGCGAGGACAAGCCGGAGTACAAGGTCCGCATCTCCGCCGCCCTGTGCTTCTCCAACCGCGTCAGCCGTCTGGAGTATTACCACAACTCCTCCTGGCTCGAGCACGGCGGCGCGCCGGAAAAGGCCGTCAAAAACGCCTTCGTCTACGCCATCGATGCCTACTGCAAGCAGGCGGGCAAATATACCAAGGGCGAGTCGAAGCTCACGTTCCAGGACGTGGCCGACTGCCTCGTCCTCGTGACGAACTGCTTCTCCACGCAGACCTCCTACGAGAACCAGACCAAAAAGGCCATCACGAATAAATTCGTGCAGGACGCCATGACCGAGTTCTTCCGCGACCGTCTGCACGTCTACTTCATCGAAAACAAGCAGGAGGCCGACCGCATCGCCGATCAGGTCCTCGTCAACAAGCGGAGCCGCGAATCGGCCGAAAAGGCCCGCCTGAACATCAAAAAGAAGCTGACCGGCAGCCTTGACATCGCCAACCGCGTGCAGAAGTTCGTCGACTGCCGCACGAAGGATGTGTCAAAGCGCGAGATCTATATCGTCGAGGGCGATTCCGCGCTCGGCTCCGTCAAGCTCTCGCGCGACGCGGAGTTTCAGGGCATCATGCCCGTCCGCGGCAAGATCCTCAACTGCCTGAAGGCCGATTACGAGCGCATTTTCAAATCCGACATCATCACCGACCTTATCCGCGTGCTCGGCTGCGGCGTAGAGGTGCAGACGAAGAAGACGAAGGACCTGTCCGCGTTCGACCTTGAGAACCTCCGCTGGAACAAGGTCATCATCTGCACCGACGCCGACGTCGACGGCTACCAGATCCGCACGCTGATTTTGACCATGATCTACCGGCTCTGCCCCACGCTTATTCAGGAGGGCTACGTCTATATCGCGGAGTCGCCCCTTTATGAGATCACCTGCAAGGACAAGACGTGGTTCGCCTACACCGACGCGGAGAAGACCGAGATCGTCAAGAAGCTCGAGGGCAGGAAGCTCTCCATCAACCGCTCCAAGGGCCTCGGCGAAAACGACCCCGAGATGATGTGGATGACCACCATGAACCCCGCCACCCGCCGCCTCATCAAGGTCATGCCCGAGGACATGGAACGCACCATGCAGGTCTTCGACCTCCTCCTCGGCGACAACCTCCAGGGCCGCAAAGACCACATCGCCGAAAACGGCTACAAATACCTCGACCAGCTGGATGTGTCGTGACCCGTCCAAAGGCTCCCCCCTATAGGGGAAGCCTTGGTGCGTGTGAAAATCCAAAGCCTCCCCTCTCAGGGGAGGTGGCTCGGCGCAGCCGAGACGGAGAGGTTGCAGCAAATTTGCGACGACCTCTCAGTCAGCCTGCGGCTGACAGCTCCCCTGAAAGGGGAGCCATGTCCGCTGCGGCGGACTAACCCCTCAGGCCCTTCGGGCCAGCTCCCCTTGACAAGGGGAGCCTCCCCTTGCTAAGGGGAGGTGCCGAACGAAGTGAGGCGGAGAGGTTCCGTCTGCGGAATCTGCTCCGTCTGGGATGCGACCTCCATGACCCAGAATTCCCGGCGGTCTCCGGCCGCCAGACAATAAGGAACGAATCACTATGCCAAAGAAAAAACAACCGGAAAGCAGAAAGCAGGACGATCCGAATGTGATGGGGCTGCGGGCGGAGGTGCTCGAGCAGCCGATCTGCCAGACGCTGGAGTCGAACTACATGCCCTACGCCATGTCGGTCATCGTCTCGCGCGCCATCCCGGAGATCGACGGCTTCAAGCCGTCGCACCGCAAGCTGCTCTATACCATGTATGAGATGGGGCTTCTCACCAAGCCCCGCACAAAATCCGCCAACATCGTCGGCCAGACGATGAAGCTGAACCCTCACGGCGACGCTGCCATCTATGAGACCATGGTCCGCCTCGCCCGCGGCAACGAGACGCTGCTGCACCCCTTCGTCGACTCCAAGGGCAACTTCGGCAAGGTCTACTCCCGCGACATGGCCTACGCCGCCTCCCGCTACACCGAGGCGAAGCTCGAGCCGATCTGTCAGGAGCTCTTCCGCGACATCGACGCCGACACCGTCGACTTCGTCGACAACTACGACGGCTCCATGCAGGAGCCTGTCCTCCTGCCGACGACCTTCCCGAACGTCCTCGTCTCGGCCAACATGGGCATCGCCGTCGGTATGGCGTCGAACATCTGCTCGTTTAACCTCGCCGAGGTCTGCCGCACGACGATCGCGCTCATCAAAAACCCGGACGCGGACCTGCTCGACACGCTCCCGGCCCCGGATTTCCCGACGGGCGGCGAGATCCTCTACGATCCGGCGCAGATGCTGCAGATCTACCAGACGGGCCGCGGCTCGTTCCGCCTGCGGGCAAAATGGCGCTATGTCAAAGAGGGGAACATGATCGAGATCTATGAGATCCCCTATACCACCGCCACCGAGATCATCCTCGACAAGGTCGCCGAGCTCATCAAGGCCAACAAGGTCCGCGAGATCAGCGACATGCGCGACGAGACCGACCTGAACGGCCTCAAGCTTACCATCGACCTCAAGCGCGGCGCCGACCCCGACAAGCTCATGCAGAAGCTGTTCAAGACGACGACGCTGCAGGACGCCTTCGGCTGCAACTTCAACATCCTCATCGCCGGCATGCCGCGCGTGATGGGCGTGCGCGAGATCCTGCAGGAGTGGACCGCGTGGCGGACCGAGTGCGTGCGCCGCAGGCTCTATTTCCAGATGAACAAAAAGAAGGACAAGCTGCACCTGCTGAAGGGCCTCGGCCGGATCCTTCTCGATATCGACAAGGCCATCGCCATCATCCGCGAGACGGAGCTTGACGCCGAGGTCGTCCCGAACCTCATGATCGGCTTCGGCATCGACCAGATCCAGGCCGAATACGTCGCCGAGATCAAGCTGCGAAACATCAACAAGGAATTCATCCTGAACCGTCTGAAGGAGACGGAGTCTCTGGAAAAGGAGATCGCCGAGCTCGAAGCGACGCTCGGCTCCGAAAAGAAGGTGCAGGCGCTCATCTGCAAGGAGCTCGAGCAGGTCGCGCAGAAATACGGCAAGGAGCGCAAGACCACCCTTGTCTACGACCACGAGCTGCAGCAGGAGCCTGACGACGAGCCGGAAAACGACTATCCCGTCACCGTCTTCCTCTCCCGCGAGGGTTATTTCAAGAAGATCACGGCGCAGTCGCTGCGCATGTCCGGCGAGCAGAAATTCAAGGAGGGCGACAGCCTGCTTCTGACCTGCCCCGCGCAGAACAGCAGCGAAATGCTCGTCTTCACCGACAAATATCAGGTCTACAAGACCCGCATCTCCGACTTTGCCGACGGCAAGGCCTCCGCGCTCGGCGATTACCTGCCCGGCAAGCTCGGCTTCGACGAGGGCGAGAGCTTCCTCACGGCCGTATTCCCCGGAAAATATGAGGGGAACCTGCTCTTCGTCTTCGAAAACGGCAAGGCGGCCAAGATCGCCGCCAGCTGCTACGACACGAAGTCCAACCGCAAGCGGCTCACCGGCGCCTACTCCGACAAGAGCCCGGTCAGGGCGATCATCGACCTGCCGGAGGAGAAGCAGATCGTCGTCCGTGCCTCGGATGGCCGCGCGCTCATCTTCTCCACGGCCCAGCTCGCCGTCAAGACCACCCGTTCGGCGCAGGGCGTGGCCGTGATGAGCCTCAAGCGCAAGGCCGTCGTCGAATCGGCCGCGGAGCTGGAAAAAACGCCGATCAGCAACGTCGGCCGCTATTCGGCCCGCACGCTGCCCGCCGCCGGCGCGCTCGTCCGCCCCGAGGATATCGGCGAGACCCAGATGAAGCTGGACATCTGACGCAGGGAATGATAAAACCCGCACGAACACAATAGGGAGGATGACGGTTTGAAACGAGAAACATGCAGGACCATCTGGCAGATGGGATGGAAGATCACCCTCGGCTGCGCGATCTTCGCGCTGGGCTTCGACCTGTTTCTGGAGCCGAACAGCCTGAACGTCGGCGGCATGAGCGGTCTGGCCATGATCCTCCGCGAGCTCCTCGGCTTCGGCTCCATCGGCGTGCTGACGATGCTGCTGAACGTGCCGCTGTTCGTCCTCGGCGCGCGCAAGCTGGGGAAAAAGTTCCTGTTCGGGTCGCTGGCCGGGATGCTCCTGAGCTCCGCATTCATCGATCTGTTCGCCGTGATCCCGGCCCCGAAGACCGAGATCCTGCTCGACAGCCTCTACGGCGGGCTGCTGGTCGGCCTCGGGCTCGGTCTCGTCTTCCTCTCCGGAGCGACGACGGGCGGGTCCGACATCGCGGCCAAGCTTCTGCGCCGCCGCTTCCGCTCGGCCAGCCTCGGCAAGGTCCTGCTGGCGATCGACCTGTTCATCATCTTCCTGACGGGCGTTGTCTTCCGCGATATCTCCAGGACGCTCTACAGCGCCCTGCCGCTGGCGGTCTCGTCGGTCGTCATGGATCAGCTGCTCTACGGGCTGGACCATTCCACCGTCGCGCTCATCATCTCCGAGCACTACCAGCAGGTCTCCAAGCAGATCGAGACCCGGCTCGACCGCGGCGCGACCGTCCTTGACGGCAGCGGCAGCTATACGGGCCAGCCGCGGCCGGTCCTCATGTCGGCCGTGCGTCAGCGCGAGCTGCCCGAGCTCAAGACCATCGTCCGCGAGATCGACCCCGACGCGTTCGTCATCCTCCTGCCGGCCCATCAGGTGCTGGGCGAGGGCTTCCGCCGCGCGGGCGACGAGCTGTAAGGAGGGACCGGCTTGAAACGAAGACTTCTGACCGTCCTTTTCGCCCTGCTTCTGCTCCTTCTGTGCGGCTGCGCCGCGCTGGTGCCGTCGGAATACACCCTCGTCACCCCGCACAACCCCGGGACCAAGACCGAGCAGCAGAGCGACGTGCTGACGGTCAGCAACTACAAGATGCTCAAAAACGCCCTGCGCACGCTCGTCCAGAACGGCGTGGAGCACGGCGTTATCCATACGAGCCAGTACGAGGCGGATATCGAAGCGGATCTGCCGCAGGCCGTCTACGAGATCGCCCGCGAGGATCCGATCGGCGCCTACGCCATCGACTATATCACGCACGACTGCACCCTGATCGTCGCCTATTACGAGATCAAGGTCGATATTACGTTCCGGGATGTCCTGACGCCGCTGGACGAGATCGAATACGTCGGCGGCGAGACCGAGGCCGGGCGTCTTATCAGCCGGGCGCTGGAGGACTACGACGACCATCTGACCCTCTACGCGACCTATCCCGGCCGGCCGGACTATGCCGCCCTTGTGCAGAACTACTGCGACAGCCACCTGCGCGAGCATGCGGCCGAGCCGGAGCTGACCGTCACCGAATACCCTGCCGACGCCCGCAACCGGATCGTGGAGCTGGTCTTTTCCTATCCCGCCTCCCGGCGGGAGCTGCAGGAGATGCAGCAGGATGTGCGCGAGAGTTTGGCGGCGGCAGAGGTCTACGTCCGCTACTGTACGAGCGAGACGGAGAAGGCCGCGCTGCTGTTTACCTATCTGGCCGAGCGCTTCCCGTATCAGCAGGGCGACAGCCGCACGCCGGTCTATTCCGCGCTCTGCCAGGGCGTGGCGAACAGCAAAAGCATGGCGCAGAGCTGGCAGCTGCTGTGTGACGAGGCAGGGCTCAGCTGCAGGACCGTCAGCGGTCTGCGCGGCGGCGAGGCCTACTGGTGGAACATCGTGACGCTCGACGGCGTGTCCTGCCACGTGGACGTGCTGCGCGATCTGCTGGACGGCAGCACGCTGCGGCTGCGGTATGACGAGGATATGGCGGGCGGCTATTACTGGGACGCCGAAGACGTTCCGGCCTGCCCCGCACCCGCCCCCGAGGAAGAAGAACCGGAAGCTCCCGCCCCCACCGAAGACCAACCCGCCTCTGAGGACCCCGCGGAGGATCCTGCCGAGACCCCGGAGGCGCAACCCACCGAGCCCGAGACCCCCTAAGGCTCCCCTCCCAGGGGCCGATTCCCCCTATCAGGGGGGAAATGTCCCGAAGGGACAAAAGGGGTAGGGACGCTGTCAGCCGCAGGCTGACTGAGAGGTTGTATCAAATTTGCAGCGACCTCTCCGTCTCGGCTTCGCCGAGCCACATCCCCTGAAAGGGGAGGCTTTGGATTTGTGCACACCCATGCCTTCCCCTCATAGAGGAAGGCAAACAAAAAAACCGACAGTCTTTCGACTGTCGGTTATGGAGCGGGTGACGAGGCTCGAACTCGCTACCTCCACCTTGGCAAGGTGGCGCTCTACCGGATGAGCTACACCCGCATCTCAAATGCAGGTATGATTATAGCAGATTTTTTTCAAAAGTCAAGGGCCGACGCAAAATTCCCCGAAAAAAATCCCCGGGCGGGCAGAAGCTCTGCCCGCCCAGTACACATGTTTCAAACTTGAGGGGGATGAAACAAGGGGGTAACAAATTTGGATCCCGCGCTTACGGCAGCATATACGGCTGCAGCGTGCGGAAGACCAGGCCAAACGCCTGCTCGCTCAGCTCCGGCGTCGCCTCGAGATCGCCGCACAGCACGTGCGAGACGAAGCTGAGGATGGTCTCGAAGATGTGGGCCATCAGCAGCCAGCAGTCGTGCTCGGAAATAAAATAGCGGTTCAGCCGCGCCTGCAGCTGCTGGTAGTTGTGGTGGTGCAGCGCGCGGGCGCTGGTCAGGTACTGCGCGGAATAGTAGTACCGCAGATAAAAGCGGATGATGTCCGGCCCGGACAGGCAGAACGCCCACACCGGCTGCCAGAGCGCGTGGCAGCGCTGCTCGAGCGTCATGCTCCGGTCATCCAGCACGTCGAGATGCTTGATCACCATCTGGATGAAATGGATATCTGCGCGGTCAAACGCGGCCTGCAGCAGACCTTCCTTGCTGCCGAAATTGCGGTAGATATAGACCTCGTTGCATGCGGCTTCCTTTGCGATGGCCTTGGTCGTTGCATGATCCAGCCCGTCGCGCGAAACGACAAGCACGGCCGCCTCCAGCAGAAGCTCCCGGTAATCCTCTCTTAGCGCCATGAAATAAGAGCCCCCACATGACAAGTAGTATTCACTACGTTCATTATACCGGATGACGAACAAAAAATCAAGAGAAAATGTAAATGTTTCAAATATTCCATTTATTCCAGATATTGCTCAAAACCCGCGGAATACCCGCCGCCCGGAGCCGGGCGGCGGGGGGAGAGGATCAACTCTGAATTTTGAACTTTGCGGAGCCGAGCAGCTGGTTGCCGATGTAGATGGAGAGCACATAGTCGCCGTCGGTCTGCGGGGTGCGCGGGAAGTAGCCGACGAACATGTTCTTCTCCCACATCTCGCTCCACACAAGGACCGAGCTGGAGGAATCGACCAGCTTGCCGTCCGCGTCACGGACGACGAGGTTGACCATCACGGTCCCGTCGGACGAATCGTCCAGCGTGCTGCCGGCGTCCACGTCAAAGGCGACAAGCTCACCCTTCGAGAACGTCGTGCGCGGCGAGACCAGGTCGACGTAGCGGAACGTCTCCTTATTCGGCTTGACGAACAGGCCCGTGTAGGGGCTCTTGACGCCGTTGGCCGTGTAGGGGTTGTCCACGTTCGCGGTCGTGAAGGTCAGCTCCGTCTCGCCGTCGAGCGAATCGCCGCTCTTGAGCGCCAGCGTGACCTTGTACGTTGCGCCGGGGTACATGTTGTTGGCCGGGATGATGCAGCTTTCGGTGTCGGTCTCGATGGTGACCGGCTCCGCGTTTTCCACGTCCTGCAGTGTGTAGGTGACGACCCAGTTGGGGTCGGCTGGCTCGGTCTCGCACGTCCAGTCGAGATTGACGTTGATCGTGCGGCCGCTCTCGTCGGTCTCGGAAGTGGATTTAAATTCCGTGACCTTCGTGATGGTCGGCGTGACGCTCATGGCGTAGCTCGAGAGCATCGTCGGCGCGGAGATGACGATCTCATACTCCGTCCCGGAGACCAGATCGTCAAACGTGACGTTCGGGACCGTGACCTCCTTCGTCTCCTCGAAGCCGGCCTTGTCCTTGATCGTGACGACCCACTTTTCCGGCGCGTCGCCGTCATACTGCCAGGTGAGGATGGCCGAGGAGCTCGAAAGCGCGATGGTCACGCTGTCGGCCTGCAGCTCGACGGTCGGGACCGTCGAAAGCGCGGTGCTGACGGCACCGGTGAGCAGGGTGTCGGCCGGGGCCTGCAGGGTAAACGTGTATTCCGAGTCGGACAGCAGATCGCTGATGACGACGGAGTGCCCGGAGAAGCTCACGCTCTTCGGCTCCGTCCCGGCGGTCTCGTAGGTGACGGTCCAGGTGTCGAAGTCCGGGCCATCCTGCAGGATGAAGTTGAGCTCAGCCTGCGTGATGGAGATGGGCGTGGCCGTGAAGCTCAGGATCTTCGTCTCCGCGAGCGTCGAGGCGGTGGCGGAGTAGGAGCCGCTCATCTTTTTGCCCTCGAGCGCGACGGCCTCGATGGTGTACTGCGTGCCGGGCACGAGCGAATCGAAGGTCAGCTCGCCGCCGGCGACATAGGCCAGACTCGACTGGTTGCCGTAGGCGTCGGAGCAGGTGACGTCGAACGCGCCGCTTTCCTCGCCGGACTCGACCTGCACGGTCAGATAGTCCGAGCCGATGTCGGTCACGGTCACGGAGCTGACGAACGTGACGGACGGCACGATGATGAAGAACCACACCGCCGCGCAGATCGCGGCCAGCGCCGCCGCGCTGATGAGCACCGGCAGCAGCCACCGGGGCGCAGCCTTTGCCTTTTTCCGGCGCTGGCCCCGAGGGGGCAGGTTGATCTTCAGCTCGCCGTCGTCCTCCGCGGCTTCCGCAGCGTCCGGTGTCTCGTCGTCTTCAGAAGCGTCCTGCAGATTTTCGTCGAGACCGATGGAGTCCTGCCCGGCGCTGCCGCGGTGGACCTCGTCGATGATGGCGTTGAGCATCCCGGTGTCGGGGGAGAAGCTCTGCTTGAAGTCGTCGGCCATCTGCTCGGTGTCGGCAAACTGGACCGGCTCGACCTCCTCCTCGGCGTTCGGGTCGATGGGCTCGGGCTCGCCCTGGATGGGCGGGACGATCAGCGCGTCGGAGGCCTCGTTGCGCTTGCCGTATTCCAGCAGCGCCTCCTGCAGCTCCTGCGGCGTCTGATACCGGTCCTCGGGCTTGAAGGCGCAGGCCTTCAGCACAATGTCCGCCATCTCATAATCGGCGTACATCGGGGCCGGCAGCTGCTCGCCGGTGACGCGCAGCTTGTCCGCCGCGCGGGCGGAGGTCTTTTCATCCTCAAACGGGCCGTGGTTGCCGTTGTAGATGCGGTAGAGGATCATGCCGACGGAATAGATGTCGGTCGTCGGCTCGATCGTCCCGAGCAGGCTGAACAGCTCCGGCGCGGAGAACGAGCTGAGCATGGTTTCCGGCATGGAGCAGTATTTGAGCTCGTCGATCTTCGCGATGCCCAGATCGCCCAGCAGATAGTGGCCCGAGCTGCTTAAGTAAACGTTCGACGGCTTGACGTTGCGGTGGATGAGTCCCGCCTCGCGCAGGCTGCACAGCGCGCTGCACAGATCCACGCCCAGATTCACCGCGCCCGACTGCGTCATGGGCGTCCCGGCCAGCACCTCGGCGAGGGTCTGGCGGTATTCGGCGAGCAGGTAGATCTCAAAGCCGACGCCGTCTTCCTTGGGCTCGATCTGGTAGCTGCGGTAGCAGCCGATGTTCGGGCTGGCCGAGAGCTTTTCGAGTGTCTCGAGCTCCGCCTGATAGTCGGCGGCGACCTGCTTGTAGTAATTCTGCGCATCCTCGACCGTGGCGGCCGCGCCGGTGAACATCAGCGCGTCGACCTGCTTCTGCGATTCCGGAATGCAGATATGCTTCAGATAATAGGACTGATTGCTTTTTGTGCTCTTTACGATATAGACAGATGTACCGCCGCGCACGCTGATGCATTTGACGACTTCCATGTTCGTCAGCAGCGGCGATATCATTTTCAGTTCTGGCAAACCATTCGCCTCCTTTACAAACACATCTTTATTCTATGTCATTTTCATAAAAAATGCAATACAATATCTTGTCCCATCCACTTGGAATCTGTAACAATCTGTGATATACTGTCCTCAAGTCTGAACATTTGCAAGCAAGCCGCCCGCCTTCCGGCGGGCGGAACGACAACGGAGGTTCTTATGGAACTGAGAAACTGTGAATACTGCGGCACGGCCTATGACGCGCGTCTGAGCCAGTGCCCGCTTTGCGGCCGGACGGCCGGCGGCCAGAAGGCTCCCGCCCAGCCGGAGCCGAAGCGCGTGCGCCCCGCCGCAGAAAATAAACCGGAAAAAATCCAGCCCACGCAGCCAGACACCCCCGCGCGGACCGAAAAGGCCCCCGCCGGCAAGCGTCTGCGGCAGGAGCCCGGCGGCGCCCGCGCCGCCCACGGCTATACCGGCAAGCGCCTGCGTACCGGCGCGGCCGCCCAGGTACAGGACGGCTCCGACACGCCTGAGGCCCCGAAGGGCGGCAATGTCTACGCCATCCCGAAGTGGATGATGGCCACGATCTGCGTCATTCTCGGCCTCGCTGTGCTCGGCGGGGCGCTGCTGGCGTTCAGCCGCCTCGGCTGGTCGCCGCTCTACCGCGAGACGACGCTCGAAGCCCCCGCGCAGACCGCCGACACCCAGCCTGAGACAACGCAGCCCGAACCCGCGCAGTCTGCGCAGCCCGCAGAAGCCGCGTCTGACCCCGCCGCGGATGAAAACCGCTACCGCAACGAGGAGGATCAGACGCCCGTCCAGACCGAAGAAACGTCCCAGCAGCCCGAAAGCGCCGCCTGCACCAGCCTGACGCTCTCGGCCCCGACCGTGACGTTCGAGGACGCGGGCCGCTTCTTCAACATCACCTTCACCCGCAAGCCCGCCGAGTGCACCGAGCCCGTCACCTTCACCTCCAGCGACGAAAACGTCGCCACGGTCTCCGAGCAGGGCAAGATCGTCGCCGTCAACGCCGGCTCTGCCGTTATCACCGCCGCCTGCGGCGAGCAGACGGCCCAGTGCCTCGTGACCTGCGACTTTGACTACGTCGGTGCGGAGACGACGGAGGAGGGGAGCGTCCCGCTTGCCCTCAGCAAGGACGATCTGACGTTCTTCAACGCCGGCGAGCAGTACACCCTCTCCGTCACCGGCGCGCCGGAAGGCGCGAAGATCACCTACGTCTCGAGTGACGAGTCCATCGCCACGGTCTCTTCTTCCGGTGTTCTGACCGCGAAGGGCAGCGGCACCACGACCGTCTCCGTCACCGTGGATGATAACCCCGCGATGACGTGCATCGTCCGCTGCAACTTTGAAGACGGCGCGGCCGAGTCCGGCGATTGCACCATCAGCAACAGCGACGTCACCATGGGCGTCAAGGGCGAGACGTTCCAGATCTCCCTGCGCGACGCGAACGGCAATAAGATCACGGGGCTTCTGTGGGTCTCGAGCGACCTGTCCATCTGCTCGGTCGACGGCACCGGCGTCGTCAAAGCCGAAGGCAGCGGCACCGCCTACGTTTCCACCACCTACAACGGCATCAGCTACCAATGCATCGTCCGCTGCAACCTCCACTAAAGAAAAGGCTCCCCTCCCAGGGGAGCCTTGGCGGGCTGCGTATGAAAAAAAGAAGCTCCCTCGTGACAAGGGAGCCTCTTTTTATGCCTCCTGGCGGCCTTTTTTGCGGAACAGCATTGTGATGCACCACAGTCCGGCGATGCCGACGACGGCGTAGATCACGCGGCTGACCCCGGCGGTCTGCCCGCCGAAGATCCATGCGACCAGATCGAACCGCGCGAAGCCGACCAGGCCCCAGTTGATCGCCCCGATGATGGCGAGGATCAGACAAAGTGTGTCCATAATTCCATCTCCTTGCATAAAATCAAGCTTGAATCAAAGCTAGTATGGCCCCCATGTTCCCACTTCATGCGTCCGCGGCAAAAATCTTCAAATACCTGTTGCTTTTGCGGCAGGATTTTGTATAATGAACACAGAGCCTGTTATTTTTTTAGGCTTCAACAAATTTTTTTAGTCGAGGACTGCCCTATGTATATTACCTGCCTGGACCTTGAGGGCGTGCTGGTGCCCGAGATCTGGATCGCATTTTCCGAAGTCAGCGGCATTCCGGAGCTGCGCCGTACCACGCGCGACGAGCCGGACTATGAAAAGCTCATGCGCTGGCGCATGGACATCCTGCGGCAGCACGGCCTGGGCCTGCGGCAGATCCAGGACGTCATCGCGCAGATCGACCCGCTGCCCGGCGCGAAGGAATTTTTGGACGAGCTGCGCGCGACGACGCAGGCTGTCATCGTCAGCGACACGTTTGAGGAATTCGCGCAGCCGCTCATGAAAAAGCTTGGCTGGCCGACCATCCTCTGCAACTCGCTCGAGATCGACCGCGACGGCATGCTTACCGGCATCAAGATGCGCTGCGAGCACTCCAAGCTCACCACCGTCCGCGCCCTGCAGTCCATCGGCTACGAGACCATCGCCTCCGGCGACAGCTACAACGATCTGGAGATGATCCTCGCCAGCAAGGCCGGCTTCCTCTTCCGCTCGACGGACAAGATCAAGGCCGACTACCCCCAACTGCCCGCCTTCGAGACCTACGGCGAGCTTCTTAACGGAATCAAAGCCGCTATGGCTTGATAATACGAAAAAAACAATGTGAAAGGTGATTCAAGATGAACGCATTTTTACCCGCTGATATCCTGATGCCCAAGACCGATCATATGGAGAAATGGGCCGTCATCGCCTGCGACCAGTTCACGTCCGACCAGGCGTACTGGGACCGCGTGCGCAAGAACGCCGAGGGCGCTGTGTCCACCATCAACCTCATCCTCCCCGAGGCCGAGCTCGGCACCGAGAAGGAAGCGGAGCACACCGCCGAGATCAACGCCACCATGAAAAAGTACATGGAAGACGGCGTGTTCACGGTCTATCCCAACAGCTACGTCTACGTTGAGCGTACGCTCGAGAACGGCTCCATCCGCGAGGGCCTCGTCGGTATGGTCGACCTGGACGCGTATGACTACACCCCCGGCGCGACGTCCGCCATCCGCGCCACCGAGCGCACCGTGCCGGAGCGCATCCCGCCCCGCCAGCGTGTCCGCCGCGACGCGCCCATCGAGCTGCCGCACGTGCTGATGCTCTGCGACGACCACGACAAGAAGCTCATCGAGCCGATCGCCGCCAAGAAGGACTCCCTCAAGAAAATCTACGACTTTGACCTCATGGAAGACGGCGGCCACATCACCGGCTGGCTCGTCGAGGGCAAGGACGTCGAAGACTTCAACAAGGCCCTGACCGAGTATTCCGCCACCGTCGGCGAGAAGTACACCGGCCTCAAGGGCACTCCGATGGTCTTCGCCGTCGGCGACGGCAACCACTCCCTCGCTACCGCCAAGAGCTGCTATGAAGAGCTCAAGAAGAACAACCCCGGCGTCGACCTCTCGAACCATCCGGCGCGCTATGCCCTTGTCGAGCTCGAGAACATCCACGACCCCGCGCAGGTCTTCGAGCCCATCCACCGCGTCATCTTCAAGACCGAGCCGAAGAAGCTCCTCAAGGCCCTCGAAGACGCCTGCGGCGGCACCGAAGGCTTCCCGGTCAAGTGGTACATCGGCGAAGAATCCGGCACCATCGTCCTCGACAAGAACAAGGGCGAGCTGGCCGTTGGCATCCTGCAGCATTTCCTCGATGAATATCTGAAGTCCAATCCGGGTGAGATCGACTACATCCACGACGACGACGCGCTCATCAGCTTTGCCAAGCAGGAAAACGCCATCGGCTTCCTGCTGCCCGCCATGGAAAAGAGCCAGCTGTTCCGCGGCGTCATCGCCGACGGCGTCCTGCCCCGGAAGACCTTCTCCATGGGCCACAGCCGTGAAAAGCGGTACTATCTGGAAGGCAGAAAGATCAAGGCATAATGAAGCGCATCACCGAAGGGGCTTTCGCAAAGCTCAATCTGACGCTCGACGTGCTGGACCGGCGCGCCGACGGCTACCATGACATCAAGTCCATCATGCAGACCGTTTCCCTGCATGACGACGTGCTGGTCGACCTCGGCGGCGAGGGCTGGCAGGTCCACTGCTACCGCGAGCTGCTTCCGCCCGACGCGGACGAGAATACCACGCCCGAGCTCGTGACCTGCGGCCTGCCGCAGGACCGCGACAACCTCGCCTGGAAGGCGGCCGAGGCGTTCTACGCCCGCACCGGCCTGCCCAGGGAGGGGCTGGAGATCTTCATCAGCAAGCGCATCCCGATGCAGGCCGGTCTCGGCGGCGGCAGCGCCGACGCGGCAGCCGTCCTGCGGGCGCTCAACCGCGCGTATGACGCCCCGCTGTCCATTCCCGCGCTGTGCGAGCTCGGCGCGCAGGTCGGCTCCGACGTGCCGTTCTGCGTGATGGGCGGCACGGCCATCGTGGAGGGCCGCGGCGAGCTGCTGACGAAGCTGCCGCCCGCGCCGGAGTTCTTCCTCGTCATCTGCAAGCCGGATTTCTCCGTCTCCACGCCGGAGCTCTACCGCAAGCTCGACGAGACCTTCATCGAGAAGCGGCCGGACCACAAGTCCATGCAGCTGAACCTGCAGAAGGGCGAGCTGCTCGGCATCGGCGGGAGCCTGTGCAACGTGTTCGAGCCGATCGTCATGCAGGAGCATTTCGATATCAATTATATCCGCTCCATGATGTACACCTACGGCGCCTACGGCGCGCAGATGACCGGCTCCGGCTCCGCCGTGTTCGGCATCTACGACTCGTTTGAGTACGCGACCGTCGCCTGCACGATGCTCAAGGACAAATACAGCGAGATCTTCCTGGCAAAAACGGTTTAAACCAACGAAATACCGTCCAAACTGTCTGTAAAACCAGTTTGGACGGTGTTTTTTATGAAAAAGCGAGTCGTATCCCTCATCCTTCTGGCCGCCAGCGCCCTGACCGTGACGCTCTGCGCCGTGCTGCAGGCCCAGAGCCAGCGCATGGCGGACAAGATCATCCGCCTGCACGTGGTGGCAAATTCCGATACAAGCGCCGATCAGGCCGTCAAGCTCGCCGTGCGCGACGCAGTGCTGCGCGAGGCAGGGCGCGTGCTGGACGGGGCGGAGGATCCGAAGCAGGCCGTCGCGGCGCAGCTGCCCGCGCTGGAGGCCGCGGCGAACGCGGAGCTGCAGCGGCAGGGGAGCGAAGACCTGGCCCGCGTGAGCTTCCGCCGCGAGCTGTTCCCGACGCGGGAATATGATACCTTTTCGCTGCCCGCGGGCGTGTATGATTCGCTGCACGTGACGATCGGGCAGGGGGAGGGGCACAACTGGTGGTGCGTCATCTTCCCGTCGCTCTGCGTCCCGGCCACGGCGGATGGCTTCGCCGAGGCGGCCGCCGCCGGCGGCTTCTCCACTAGCGAGATCCGCCTCCTGACCCAGGCCGACCCTGCCTACACCGTCAAATTCCGCTCCCTCGAGCTTCTGCAAGCCCTCAAATCCCGCCTCTTCGGTGAGGAATAAAAAAGGCTCCCCTCCCAGGGGAGCTGGCGCGCAGCGCCTGAGAGGTTGTATCAAATTTGCAGCGGACTCTCCGTCTCGGCTGCGCCGAGCCACCTCCCCTGGAAGGGGAGGCTTTGGACTTGCGGCTGACTGATGAGGTGGGCGCACGGACGGACATGGCAAAAGCCCGCCTGGCGGCGGGCTTTTGGTGTGGGGTTGTATGGGGATGAGGGGACGTCGTTATTTTGCGGCCTTGGCTGCCTTCTTGGCGGCCTTCTCGCGCTCGAGGCGGGAGATGAACAGGGCGCAGGTGGCGTCGCCGGTGATGTTCAGGGTCGTACGGCCCATGTCGAACAGCTTGTCGACGCCGGCGATGATGGCGATACCTTCGACCGGCAGGCCGACCTGCGTCAGAACCATCGCCAGCATGATCATGCCAGCGCCGGAGACGCCTGCGGTACCGACGGAGGCGAGCGTCGCGGTCAGGACGATCATGGCCATATCGCCGAGCGTCAGCTCAACGCCGTAGCAGCAGGCGATGAAGACTGCGCAGACAGCCTGATAGATCGCGGTGCCGTCCATGTTGATCGTCGCGCCGAGGGGCAGGACGAAGGAGCTGATCTCAGGCTCCGCGCCCATCTTGTTGCAGCACTCGATGTTGACCGGCAGGGTCGCGTTGGAGGAGGTGGTGGTGAAGGCGGTGATCATGGCGGGAGCCAGACCCTTGAAGAACTTGATCGGGCTCATCTTGGACAGGAACTTGACGGACAGGCCGTAGACGACCACGACGTGCACGATATAGCCGAGGTACGCAACGCCGATGATGAGCGCCAGCTTACCGATGATGTCCGCACCGTTGACAGCAACGACATTGGTCATCAGGCAGAAGACACCGATCGGGGTGAACTGGATGATCATCATCATGATCTTCATGATGACTTCTTCCATGCAGTTGATAAGCTCTGCGATCTTCTGGCCCTTCTCACCGGCGGCCAGGACGCCCGCGCCGAGGAAGATGGCGATGACGATGACCGGCAGCATGTCGGAGGAGACCATCGGCTGCAGCAGGTTGGACGGGAAGATGTTCACGATGACCTGCATGACGGACGGGGCTTCCTTGGCCTCGTACTCCAGCGCGCCGAGGTCGGCGGAGGGCAGCGGGGTGAAATTGCCCTTGAAGATGTTGACCAGGATCAGGCCGATGACAACGGCCAGCGCAGTCGTGATCATGTAGTAGATGAAGGTCTTAACGCCGACGGAGCCGACGCGCTTGAGATCCTTCAGGCTGATGACGCCGTCGGCGATCGAGAACAGGACGACCGGGACGACCAGGAACTTCAGAAGATTGACGTAGATCGTGCCGACAGGCTTGATCCACTCCGTGGTAAAATCACCGAGACCGGCGAATGCGAAGATGAGACCGGCGACGATACCGGCCAGCATGCCGATGAATATCCATGCCGGCAAACTGAGCTTCTTCTTTTCTTTCATGCTTTCCTTCTCCTTTTCTTTTTTGAGGATATTCCTCAGATTGCACTCATCATACCATAAAACGGATAGCCGGTAAAGGCAAACTGCCTAATCTTAACGAGATGTTAACGCTATGAATGAGCATAATGCACAAAATGGCGCAAAAAAGGGAACGCGCACGAACCGTGCGCGTCCCTATGTAGCAATGGTGTCAGTTCTTGATCTCGCGGATGGAGATAAACCGGAGCTGGTTGAGCGGCTTGCCGGTCTTGCTGGCGACGATGGCCATGAGCATGGCGGCCGTCTTGTCGGGCACGTCGTGCAGGGCGATCTTGCCGGCGGTGCCGGGGGCAGGGACTGTCTTCACAGCGGGCGCAGCGGGGGCTGCGGCGGGCGCGGCAGCGGGCTCCGCGGATTTTTTGCGGTTGATGATCGCGCCGGCGATCTTCGTGACGTACATCAGAAGGATCAGGCCGAAAAAGACGACGGCCATGCCGAGCACGACGATCAAAGCGGCGGTACCGATGGAGATCTTCTCCATCGCGGCGTTTACCAGAAACATGTTTCTTCCTCCTCACAAAGCGCCTGCGCGCTCCGATTTTCGGGGTTATTATACCGCAGGCGGGCGTTAATTTGGTGTTAAAAAACGAGTAGAACAAAAGCGGTACAAAAGGGCTTGCAAAGCGGAAAAAATATGATATAATGAATATGGAAAGTAAACAAGGCGGGTCGGTCCGCCCGGTTTTGAACGGAAGCCGGAAGCGGAATGGGGTGCGAAGCCCCGCGAGTGGGTCACTGTGATGCGCACATGCCGCGCTAAGCCAGATACGTAAGGACCAGACCTGTGCTCCTGCCGTCACCGGGAGTCGATGGACGAATTTTTGTCCGCACGGCTGGTGGCTGTGCGGACTTTTTATCTGGCGCTGCGCTCCATTTTCCCCCGGAGCCTGCCGCCGCTTGGAAAGCTGCACACCCCATGTGCTTTCCGGGCAGCGTGAGCAGATCCCCCTCTGCAAAACGCCTGTCAGCAACACAATACCCCTCCGGCGTCGGGAACCGCCGGAGGGGTATTTGTCTGTTTTGCCGGATGCCGCGCCTCACGGCAGGTCCATATCCGGGATGGAGATGTTGTCGGTGCCGTGGGCCTCAAATTCCGCAATGTAATCGTCCATGCGGGAGACGAGCGCCTCGTAATTGTCGTTGGAGACGGGCTGATAGTCCATGTCGCGCCGGGCCAGCTCCTCGGCCAGGATCTCGTAGAACACGGTGTCCTCATAATCCATGATGGCCTCGTGGATGCCCCCGTCGGAGAAGGCGCGCGACGGAACGTCCGTGCCCTCATACCGCTCGACGAGCGCGTCCATGCCGTTGCCGCGGCAAAGGGCGAAGAGCTTCGATTCCAAATCATCATAATCTGCGAAGCGGTCGTCGCCGCGAGTCGAGTTGAGGATCCAGTTACCGATATAGACCATATCCAGAAGCCGGCGGAACTCTTTTTTTGATAGATCGATCTGCATACCAAAGCCTCCTCTGCTGTCTCTAAACATTATATACACATTGCCTGGCATTTTCTACTGTTAAAATCACAGTATTCAGGAAAAAGATACTTGTGTTCTGCGGCAGTTTCGCATATGATAGGAGTGCTGCCGCGTGAGTTTTAGCTGCGGCGGCGGAAAAGAGGGTCCTGTTTTGAAAAAACTGAGTGTCTGTATTCTGTTCGGCGGCGTCTCGTCGGAGCACGAGGTCTCGCTGCGGTCAGCCGAGTCTGTGCTGAACCATATCGACAAAGACAAATATAACATTTTCCCGGTCGGCATCACCAAGGACGGCGACTGGATCCTGTTCGGCGGCAAGGACTACGGCATGCTGCCCGCCGGCACCTGGCAGAACTGCGAGGAAAACCGCCGCGCGGCCATCTCGCCCGTGCGCGGCCAGGGGCTTCTGAGCTTTGAAAACGACTGCGTCGTGCGCGAGCGCATCGACGTCGTCTTCCCCGTCATGCACGGCGAAAACTGCGAGGACGGCGCGATCCAGGGTCTATTGCAGATCGCCGGGATCCCCTATGTCGGCCCGCACGTCGCGGCCTCCGCGGCCTGCATGGATAAGACCATCACGAAGCTCATCGCCTCGCAGGCGGGCGTACGTCAGGCCGACTGGCAGCTCGTCACGCGCGAAGGCTTTGCCCGCAGCCGTGCAGCCGTGCTGGACGCGGTCGAGGCGAAATTCCCGTACCCGGTCTTCGTCAAGCCCGCCGGGACCGGCTCGTCCGTCGGCGTGGCCAAGGCCCAGGGCCGCGAAGCGCTGGAGGCGGCCATCGAGGCCGCGCTCAAATATGACCGCAAGGTCCTCGTCGAGGAGTTCATCCGCGGGCAGGAGGTCGAGGTCGCTGTGCTCGGCAACGAAAACCCCTTCGCCTCCGTCTGCGGCGAGATCGACTCCGGCGCGGAATTCTACGACTATGAGGCGAAATACATCTCCGATTCCGCCCGGCTCTACATCCCCGCCCGCATCGCAGAGCAGACCGCTGAGCAGGTGCGCGAGCAGGCGGTCCGCGTCTATACGGCCATGGGCTGCCGGGGTTTGTCGCGTGTCGACTTTTTCGTGACGCCGGACGGCGGCACGGTCTTCAACGAGATCAACACCATCCCCGGCTTCACGTCCATCTCCATGTACCCAAAGCTTTTCGAGGCCAGCGGCATCCCCTACAGCGAGCTCATCGACGATCTGATCGCGCTCGCGCTGGAGGCGTGATGGTACAGGCAGCCAAAATTTCCATCACCGGTACGCAGCGCATGGAGGGCGTCGAGCCCGAGACGCTCGGCCTTGTGACCGAGGGCTCGTACTGCTATGAGCCGGGGCTCGCCATCGTCTCCTACGTCGAGTCGGAGATGACCGGGCTTGAGGGCGTCGTGACCTCCTTCACCGTCGAAGACGGCAGGACCGTTACGCTCCGCCGCACCGGCAAGCTCAACGCTGAGATGCGCTTTGTCCGCGGGCAGATGCATGATTCGCTGTACGACATGGGCTTCGGCGTCATGATGATCAGCGTCGTGACGGAGGATATGACCATTCTGCTCAACGAGCACGGCGGCGTGCTCGACCTGGAATACCGCGTCGAGGTGGAGCACGCGCTGTGCAGCCGCAACCATTACCACATTGAAATTCAGACGATCTGACAGTCTGACAAGGAGGAGTTCTGCATGAAGCAGCCGCATATCTGTTTGGATGAGACCCTGGGCGTCCGCTATGCCATCCTGCCCGGCGACCCGGCCCGGCTCGACCGCATCGCGCAGCAGCTGGAGGGCGTGCGCGAGCTTGCCTACAACCGCGAGTTCCGCAGCCTGACCGGCATCTACCGCGGCGTCCCTATCCTCGCCGTCTCCACGGGCATCGGCGGCTCGTCCGCCGGCATCTGCGTGGAGGAGCTGCACAACATCGGCGTGGAGGCCGCCATCCGCATCGGCTCCTGCGGCGCGCTGCAGAAGGGCATCGGGCTGGGCGATCTGATCCTCGGCTGCGGCGCCATCCGTGACGACGGCGCGTCGAAGGCCTACGTCCATACCGAATATCCCGCCGTGGCGGACTACCGGCTGCTCGGCTTCTGCGTGGACGCGGCGAAGGACCTCGGCTGCCGCAGCCACGTCGGCATCATCCACAGCCACGAGAGCTTCTATCACGAGGAAAACGACGCGGAAAGCGCCTACTGGTCGCGCAAGGGCGCGCTCGGCGCGGATATGGAGTCCGCGGCGCTGTTCACCCTCGGCCGCCTGCGCGGGATGAAGACGGCGTCGATCCTCAATAACGTTGTCGTCTACGGCGAAGACACTGCCGACGCCATCGGCGGCTACGTGGACGGCGAGAGCCTGACCGCCCGCGGCGAGCAAAATGAGATCCGGGTCGCCCTCGAGGCGCTGTACCGGCTGGAACAGGAGAGAGGCCAATGAAAAACGTTCTGTTTGTCGACTGCTGCATCCGCGGCGAAGTCTCCCGCACGAAAAAGCTCGCGGATGCGTTTTTGTCCGCCTTGCCGGCTGACTGCCGCGTCACGCGGCTGGACCTGATGGCGGAGGAGCTTTCGTATTTCAAGGACGGCTATTTTGCCCAGCGCGAGCAGCTGCTCGCGGCAGGGGAGCGGGATCATCCGCGCTTCCGCTACGCGCACCAGTTTGCGCAGGCGGATCGCATCGTCATCGCCGCTCCGTTCTGGGATCTGTCCTTCCCGGCCCTGCTGAAGGTCTACATCGAGCAGGTCTCGGTCGACGGCATCACCTTCGGCTCCACGGAGTCGGGCCTGCAGGGCCTCTGCCGGGCCTCGCAGCTCGTCTTCCTGACCACGCGCGGCGGCTTCTACACCGGCGACGCCATGGAGATGGGCAGCCGGTATCTCGATGCCCTGCACACCTTCTTCGGCATCGGCGCATACACCTGCATCGTCGCCGACGGCATGGACGTCGCGGGCTTCGACGCAGCGGCCTCCCTCGCCGCCGCCATCGACCGGGCCAAGGCCCTGGCCCGCACCTTCTGAAATCGTCTGCCGATAACCTCTTCCTTTCGGAAGAGGTTATTTTTATGTTGTTTTTTGTGGGAAGATGTGATAGAATCTGAAAATAAATCTGAAAACGGAAGGACTCACACATGATTCAAATCGAAACAACATCGCATGACCCGTTTTTCAATCAGGCGTTTGAAGATTATGTGTTCCGGACCTTCCGGGAGGACGAGGTGCTGCTGCTCTGGCGCAACCGCCCGGCGGTCGTGGTCGGCTGCTATCAGAACATCTGCCGCGAGGTCCATGTGCGCGCGCTTCTGGAGCAGAACATCCCGGTCGTGCGCCGCATGTCCGGCGGCGGGACGGTCTATCATGATCTCGGCAATCTCAATTACACGCTGATCACCGGCCAGAGCGGCGCGCTGGACTATGACCGCTGTCTGGCCCCGGTGCTGCGGGCGCTGAACGCCCTCGGTGTCCCGGCGCAGAAAAGCCGCACCTGCGACATGATCGTGGACGGGAAAAAGATCTCCGGCAGCGCGCAGAAGATCGCAAACGGCCGCGTGCTGCACCACGGAACGCTGCTGTTCGACGCGGATCTGACCCGGCTGGACGAGATCACGACCGGCCGGAAAAACGACGCGTTCTGCTCAAAAGGGACGCAGTCGGCCATCTGCGCGGTCACGAACCTGCGGCCGTACCTCAGGGAGGACTGCGAGATCGTGACGTTCGCCCGGCGGCTGGCGCAGAAGATCCTGCCGCCCGGCGCAAAGACCGTCCGCCTCACGCAGGCGCAGCTCGCCGACGTCCGCCGCCTTGCCGCGGAGCTCTACCAGTCCTGGGACTGGACCTGGGGCAAGACGCCGGCCTTCACCTATGAAAAGACCGCGGAATTTGCAGGAAGGCCGATCCGCGTCCGCTATGAGGCGCGGCACGGGCTGATCCGGAACGCAGCCGTCCGGTCCGACGCGATCGACGCCGCGCGCACATCCGCGCTGCTCGAAGGCGCACGGCTGGACCCGGCGCTGTTTCTGGACGTCTGCCGGGCGCTCGCGGGCGAGCGGGCGGCGGAATTGTTCGATATTTTTATGTAAACCGAACGGAGGAAAAACGATGGAAAAACGGCTTGTTATGCCGAAGCTCCAGCCGGAGATGCAGAGCGGCGTTCTGTGCGCCTGGCTGAAAAACGAGGGGGAGGAGATCCACAAGGGCGAGGCTCTGTACGAGATCGAGACCGATAAGGTCGTCAACCAGATCGAAGCGACGGAAGACGGCATCCTGCGCCGCCAGCTGTGCGAGGAAGGCGACAGCGTCGCAGTGCTGACGCCCGTCGCGATCGTCGAAACGTAGGAAAGGCAGGGGAGGACCATGGAACGCAAACCCGAATGGCTCCGCGTCCGCTACAACCAGCAGGCCGTGAGCGAGGTCGCGGAACTGATGCGCGATCTGAAGCTCAATACCGTCTGCAAGGCGGCCAACTGTCCGAATCTCGGCGAATGCTATCAGAAGCACACAGCCACGTTTATGCTCCTCGGCGACGTCTGCACGCGCAACTGCCGGTTCTGCAACGTCACCTGCGGCAAGCCCCTGCCGCCCGACCCGGACGAGCCGGAAAACGTGGCGCAGGCGGCCGAAAAGCTGGGGCTTCGCCATGTCGTTCTGACCTGTTCCACGCGGGACGATCTGCCGGACGGCGGCGCGGAACACTTTGCAAAGACGATCCGCGCTATCCGCGCCCGCTGCCCCGGCACGACGGTCGAGACGCTGACCAGCGACATGAAGGGCGACCATGCGGCCGCCGATATCGTGATCGCCGCCCACCCGGAGGTGTTCAACCTGAATATCGAGACCGTCAGGGAGCTGCAGAAGGCCGTCCGCCCGCAGGCGGACTATGCGCGCACGCTCGGCGTTCTGCGCTATGTGAAGGAACAGGACCCGAGCATCCTCACCAAGACCGGCTTCATGGTCGGCCTCGGCGAGACGGACGCGCAGATCTCCGCCCTGATGGATGATGTGCTCGCTGTCGGCTGCGACATTCTGACCATCGGCCAGTATCTGCAGCCGTCGGAGGCGCACTGGAGGCTGGCCCGCTATGCCGCGCCGGAGGATTTTGCCCGGTATAAGCAGCTGGCGCTCGACAAGGGCTTCCGCCACGTGGCGTCCGCGCCGCTCGCGCGCAGCTCCTACCGGGCCTGGGAAGCGCTGGAGGACACGCATGATCTATATTGAGACCGGCTCGACCGACGTCTATTATAATTTTGGCCTGGAATACTATTTCGCGGCCGAAAAGAAGCTGCCGGAACCGGTGCTGCTGTTCTGGCGGACGACGCCGACGCTGATGGTCGGAAAATACCAGAACATCCTCGAGGAGATCAACAAGCCCTATGCCGACGCCCACAAGATCCGCCTGGTCCGCCGCATGTCCGGCGGCGGGACGATCTATACGGACCTGGGCGGCTGGCAGTTCACCTTTATCGAGCATTCCGACCAGACGCAGATCGAATTTTCCCAGTACATCGGCCCCGTCGTCGACGCGGTGCGCGAGCTGGGCGCGGACGCGGGCTTCAACGGGCGCAATGATCTGCTGATCGACGGCAGAAAGTTCTCCGGGAACGCGCAGTACCGGCTGCCCGGCTGCATCGTCCATCACGGCTCCCTGCTCTATGACACCGATCTTGCGCAGATGGCCGCCGCCACGACGGTCGACCCCTATAAGATCCAGTCCAAGAGCATCAAATCTGTCCGCGACCGCGTGACGAATATCTCCGAGCACCTGCCCCGGAAGCTCCCGGCAGAGCAGTTCAAGGCCTGTATGCTCCGGCACCTGATGCACGGCAGCACGCAGACCTATTGCCTGACGCCCGCGGACGACGCGCGCATCCGAGCGCTGGCAGAGGAAAAATTTGCGGCCTGGGACGCGGTCTACGGCCGCAATCCCCGCTTCAACATCGAGCGGACCGGGCACTTCGCCGGCGGCAAGTTCACCTTCCGCCTGGACGTGCAGCGCGGCGTAATCTGTCAGGCGTCTGTCTGGGGAGATTTCTTCTCGACGCTGTCCGCCGAGACCATTGCCGCCGCTGTGACCGGCTGCCGGTATGACCGGGCCAGCGTCCTCACGGCCCTCCGCGCAGGCGGCATTGACGGCGCGGTCTATCGCATCTCCGCGGAAGACATGGCCGGGCTCCTTGCAGACTGAAAGACCCCGCCGCAGCCGCATATGGCTGGGCGGGGTCCTTTTCTGTCTATTTCAGCGCCTCCAGGATCACGCGCCAGGCGGCGGTCAGGCGCTCGGCGCTCCAGGCGGCGTTGGCCGGGCTGGTCGAGGGGAGCTTGACGGCCTCGCGGCCGGTCAGCTGCTGCTGATAGCGGCGGAAATACTGGTACGACGTGCCGCCGTTGCAGTAGATCTGCCGGATATCCGCGCCGCGGAGAATGGGCGTCAGATCGTTCGGCACCACGCCGCGGATGGAGCTGTCGCTCGAGCCCTCGATCTCGCAGCTGGCGATCGTGTCCCAGAGCGCGATGTGGTGCGTCAGCGCCAGCCGCTTCTTTTCCTCGATCGTCGTCGGGCGCTCGCAGCCCAGCACCGCCGCCAGCACCGGCCAGAACCGGTTCTGCGGGTGCCCGTAGAAAAACATCGCCTCCCGCGACTTGACCGATGGAAACGAGCCCAGGATCAGGATCCGGGAGCTTCCGTCGTACAGCGGCGGGATCGGGTGGTCGATCCGCTCCATCACAGGGCCGCGATGAGCGCGTCGACCGCTTCTTCCTTCGTTGCCCACGAGCAGACGAAGCGCCCGGCCTCGTGGTCGTCGTCCACGTGACCGGTGATCTCAAAGGCAAAGTCCTGCCGCAGCCGCTCGATCTGTGCGTGGCTGAGCACGAGGAAGACCTGGTTGGTGGGGGAGACGGCGAAGAGCCGGTAGCCCTTCTGCACGGCGGCCGTCTGGATGCGCTGCGCCTGTGTCACGGCGTGCCGCGCCATCGTGAGCCACAGCTCGTCCTGCAGATACGCGGTGAACTGCGTGCCGAACAGGAAACCCTTGGCGAACATGCCGCCGCGCTGCTTGATCATGTTGCGGAAATGCGGCTTGAGCGCCTCATTTGTGATGACGACGGCTTCGCCGAACAGCAGGCCGTTTTTCGTCCCGCCGAGATAGAAGACGTCGCAGTACGTTGCAAAATCCTCCGGCTGCAGGTCGTTGCCCTCGGCCACCAGCGCCGCGGCCATGCGCGCGCCGTCGAGGAACAGGTACAGGCCGTATTCCCCGCAGACCTCGTGCAGGGCGGCGAGCTCCGCCTTCGTGTAGATCGTGCCGAGCTCCGTCGCGTCGGAGATATAGACCATGCGCGGCAGCACCATGTGCTCGTCCTGCCCGTCGCAGTGGCGGCGCATGACCTCGCGCACGAGCGCGGGCGTCAGCTTGCCGCTTGGTGCCTCAATGGCGCAGACCTTGTGGCCGGAGGCCTCGATCGCGCCGGTCTCATGAACGTTGATGTGGCCGGTGTCCGCGGCGATCACGCCCTCCCACGGCCGCAGCGCCGCGGCGATGACGGTCGTGTTGGCGATGGTGCCGCCGACGAGAAAATGCACGTCCGCCGCCGGGCAGGCGAAGCGGGCACGGATGGCGGCGCGGGCCTCGTCACAGAACGGGTCCATGCTGTAGCCGCAGGTGGTGGTCAGGTTGTTCTGTTCCAGCGCGGCAAGAATTTTGGGGTGCGCGCCTTCGGAATAATCATTGCGGAAAGAGATCATGGGAAACGTCTTCCTTTCGTCACATTCTGCTCTGATTGTACGGGTTCCGCGCGCAAAAGTCAACGGAGCGCCCGCGTTTTTTCCGCGCGCCGCGCCGGCAGAAGGCTTTCCGGCACGCACAGCTCCGCCGTGCCGCTCACGCATGCGGCCAGCCCGTATGTCCCGGCATATACCGCCCCGCGCAGCAGCAGCTCCACCGCCTCCGGACCCGGCGCGGGCGTCAGCAGCGCCGCCGCGCCCGCGCCCACGGCCAGAAGCGCCGTCCGCACAGCCGCGCCCGCCGAGGCCCGCAGCCCGGTCACGCGCAGGAGCCTGCGCAGGCTCAGCGCGAAGTTGACCAGGTGCGCCGCGATGAACGTGAAGACATATCCGCCCAGCCCATACCGCGGCAGCAGTACGAACAGCAGCGCCACGTCCAGCGCGGACGTGATGGTGTTGTAGCGCACGTTGGCGACCTGCTCCGAAAGGCCCTTCAGCATCCCGTCCACCAGCGCGTCGAGATACAAGACCAGCGCCACCGGCGCAAACAGCCGCAGCAGCCGCCCGGCCTCCGCGCTGCGGTATAAGAGCTGCGCCAGCGGCCCGGCCAGCACGAACAGCAGCCCCGCCGTAAAGCTCCCGAACAGCAGCCCTGCCCGCAGACACTGCCGTGTGACCGACTGCAGCCGCGCCGCGCGCCTTTGCGCGCGGCAGGCGGCAAGCTCCGGGATCAGCAGATCGATGAGCGCATACAAAAACGCTGCCGGGAGCATTAAAACCGGGAACACCATCCCCGTGACGGTCCCGTAGGCCGCCATCGCGCGCTGCTGCGACGCGCCCGCCTGCGCGAGCCCCCAGGGGATGAGCAGCTGCTCGAGCGTCCGCAGCGCGGCGCGCAGATAGTCGCTCAGCGCCAGCGGCGCGGCAAGCTTCCGCACGCGCCGCCCAAGCCCCGGCGGCGCTTCAGACGGCGAAACACCGCGCCAGCCCTGCCGGTAAAACCCGTACAGCACGGCGGCCGCCCCGCAGGACGCGAGCAGATCCCCGCCCAGAAGCGCAAAGCACGCCCCGCCCAGCCCCTCCGGCGCAGACCGGAGCAGCAAAAGACTCAGCCCCAGACAGCACACGCGCTCGCACGCGTCCACCGCTGTCAGCCGCAGCACCTGCCCGGCCGCGGTCAGATATCCGCCCAGCACCAGATTGACGCACCCGACCGGCACGAGCCCCGCCAGCAGCCGCAGGCTGCCCTCCGCCTCCGGCAGGCGCAGCGCATACCGCGCGATCCACGGCGCGGCAAAAAACAGCCCTGCGGCCGCCAGTATGCTCGTCAGCAGCACATAGCCGAGGCAGTGCGCCGCCGCGCCCTGCAGTCCGGCGCTGTCACGCCTGCCGTAGGCCTCGGCGCAAAGGCAGCTCGCCGCGACCCGCGCCCCGGCGAGCCCCAGCGTCGCCGCGAACGCCGACACCGACAGCACGAGCTGCACGCCGCCCAGGCCCTCCGCGCCGATCCTTCCGGCCAGATACGCCTGGAACAGCATCGAAAGCAGCCGCAGCAGCAGCGCCGCAGCGGTCAGCAGTAAGGTATTTTTCAGGATCTGACGGCCAGTGAACAAAAAATCACCCTCCGCTCCAAGAATACGGAGCGGAGGGCGGCAGTATGCAGAAATTACTTGAGCTGGAACGTGTAATAGACGGCGCCGATCAGCTCCACCGCGATGGCGGCGAACATGGCGTAATACGCGAAGCCGGAGCCGAACAGCAGGCACGCGATCAGCACGATGGCCCACAGGACGCAGATGAAATAGAACAGCAGCGAATTGAACCCGTCGGGGAACAGCTGCAGCGTCTTGCCGCCGATCGTCAGCCGGCCGCGGTTCTTCGCGCACAGGAACACGACGAGCGCCGTGCCGATCAGGATGAGCGCGAGCAGGATGCTGCCGCCGATGCGGTTGGCCATGTAGGACGTGCGGGCCGTCAGGAAGAAGACGACGCCGGCCGTGGCCGTCACGAGCGAGAACGTGAAGAACTCCGAGCGGTAGAGCTGCCAGACCATGTACAGGCAGTAGACCAGCGCGTGCATGAGATAGATGGCGATCATGTTGCCGGTCCAGAAGATCGAGAGGATCCACGCTGACACACACAGCAGCGCGGACGCGGCCGCCGCATAGCGGCAGATCGCCTTCACCAGCGGCGTGCGCAGCACGATCGCCAGCGCGGTCAGCACCGCGAACAGCGCGAGGAACACGAACCTCGTGACCGTGAACACCGGGTAGAGCGCCGAGAAGCCGGCCATCGTCGCGTAATACGACCCGAGCTTCCAGAAGCCGTAGACCACGAGCACCATCAGCGCGAACGCGGCAGGGACTTTATAGACAACAGACTGATCCTCCGTCTTTTTTGCAGCAGTTTTGTTCTTCGTCATAATCTTCTGTCCTTTGATTGAAATTCCGTTCAGTCCAGCGCGCCCGCGGCATACAGCACGGCGCTCAGCGCGCACAGCGGGGCGGTCTCGCAGCGCAGAATGCGCGGACCGAGCGTACAGATCTGCATCCCGGCCTCCTGGGCCAGGCGCACCTCGTCTTCTGAGAAGCCGCCCTCCGGGCCGGTCATAATGGAAACGGTCTCAAACGCGGCCTCGCCCACGGCGCGGCGCAGCGAGAGCGCGTGTTCGTTCTCATACGGCAGCAGCGCCAGCTCACACCCGGCGGCACGCTTGACCGCATCGGCGAATGACGGCAGCGCCAGCACCTGCGGGATCCGTCCGCGGCCGGACTGCGCCGCGGCGGACGCGGCGATCTTCTGCCAGCGGTCGAGCTTCTTCTGCGCCCCGGCGGCGTCGAGCCGCATCACGCAGCGCGAAGAGGGGAACGCGGCGATCTCATACGCGCCGAGCTCCGTCGCCTTCTGGATGACGTGCTCGAGCTTGTCGGCTTTGGCGTAGGCCGTGTAGACGCTGCACTGTACGCGCGGCTCCGACGCGGAGGCCGAAGCACTGTCTACCACCAGGCAGACCTGCTGCGGCGAGATGTCGGAGATGGTGCAGCTGTAGTCGGTGCCGCAGCCATCGCAGACGAGCACCCGGTCGCCCTGACGCAGGCGCAGGACCCTGGCATGCGCGGCGTTTTCGCCCTCAAGCGTCAGAAAGCTGCCCCGGACCGACCCGGGCGCAACAAAGAACTTCGGCAACCCCATCGCCCGCCTTCCTCACGTACATACAAATGATATTATATCAGATGTCGAAGCGAAGCGCAAGTAAAAAAGTGATGGAACATCCGGGCAAAAAGAAATAAAACACTTGACAAACGGCGAGCAGCTGAGTATAATAATCGAGCAAATGAAAATTGCATGCGAGAGTGCTGGAATAGGTAGACAGGCACGTTTGAGGGGCGTGTGGCAACCGTCGTGTGAGTTCAAGTCTCATCTCTCGCACCATCGTCGTCGCGGACTGCGCTAGTTCGCGACGACTTTTTTTATGCTGCGCATCAAAAAGTCATCTCTCACCCGCTTCGTCGCTCCTCCTCTCAACATCGCGATCGCTGACGCTGGATCGCGATGTTGGATCTTGGTTTGTTTCTGCTCCGGCTCGTTCGTGGTATGCAGCCTTCCGGAACGCGAAAGCGTACGGGATCTTTTCTATGCGATCATGTTGTTATATTTCCACCCACAAAGGAGTACCCCCATGCGAATCATTGGAGTTGTACCGGGCGCGAAGCTGTTCGGCTCGGAGGATCTGTATGCGGATCAGTATCTGTTCGTCAACGGCTATCCCAAGCGCATCAGCGTCTGCGGCGGCACGCCCATCGGCATTCTGAGCAGCGACGGCTATGTGATCGAACGTGCGCTGGAGCTGTGCGATGCGTTCGTGTTCTGCGGCGGCGCGCGGTTTTATCCGTATCATTTTGAGGTTATGGACTATGCGGCGCGGTCCGGCAAGCCTGTGCTCGGCATCTGCCTAGGGATGCAGATGATGAACACGTATTTCCTCGTCGCCGAGGAGGCGCAGCGCCGCGGCTGGAGCGGGACGCTGCTGGCGCTGTTTGACCAGATGAAAAAGGAGCGCTATATGTTCACCGAACCCGTGGACGGACACTGGAACGGTCATATCACGCGCGATTCAGTCGACAGCTTCAAGCATCCCATCCGAGTCGAGTCCGGCAGCCGCATCGAACACCTGCTCGGCGGGCCGGAGATCCTCGGCGCGTCCATGCACAATTACCGCATCACCCACCCGGCCGCGGCCCTGCGCGTCACCGGCCGCACGGCAGACGGGACGATCGAGGCGCTCGAATACGGCGACCAGATGCTCGGCGTCCAGTTCCACCCCGAAGCCGACGCCACCAGCGACGCCCTCTTCCAAATGATCTGCCGCTGAAAAAGGCTCCCCTCCCAGGGGCCGATTCCCCCTATCAGGGGGAAATGTCCCGAAGG